>Ga0182015_10000271_pt1 | contig 74808 bp, 60 predicted proteins | sample 712P3MmetaG_FD_120478 | JGI IMG/M metagenome (GOLD analysis project Ga0182015, IMG submission 120478) | Permafrost microbial communities from Stordalen Mire, Sweden - 712P3M metaG | ecosystem: Environmental > Terrestrial > Soil > Wetlands > Permafrost | place: Sweden: Stordalen | collected...
CTGGGAACCGGAGACCTGGCGAGCGATGACCATGTTCCAGTATGGAGGAGTTTAGTACTAGAGAAAGAATTCCTCGTATTCCCCGCAATGGCACCCCATTCACTTAGTTTCGCCGTGGAGGGTCAGTTCCCCTAAGCAGCTGTCATGACTTCACTTCTGAGAGTTGCAGCGTGCTCAAGCCGCACTTGTGAGCAAGACTATTCATAGAAAAGCCAAGCCTCCGGTTTGGTTTGCTCAGTGGCAGGTCAGGGGGGCGAGGCATCAACAGCGGCCCTCACGGCTCTGTTCGCGAGTGAGCGAGGCTGTGGAAAAAGCTGCCCCAAGTCGAGTTCTTCCCGTTTCCGGAAGGGCCGCGGCTGCCGGTCCATGGCACAGGAGTGCCAATCGGAGACCCCCTGCAGGCCATTGGCAGATTAGAAGGGTGCATGTAGCTTTAGGGTGGGTGTAGCTTGTTGTGCGAGTCTTGGAGAAATTGCAGTTCCATGCTGGCAGTTGCGAGATCGACGCTAGTCGCGCTGCAGCCGACGCGCGGGGAGTCAGCCTACTCACCAAGCGTGAACAGGAAGTGGTCGAATGTGTAGTGGAAGGCCTGTTCCATCGTTCCATCTACCTCCAGCATGGTAGAAGACAAGGATCTATTGCTCTACGTAGGCGCCCCCGCAAAGATTGTCGTTTCTAAGTACTCATTCTAGATGCAACCAGAGATGAGTCGTATAGTAGTCGTCTTCAATCCCTCCCCTTCGGTGCACGGGTGCAACAAGCAGCTGTTTCGAAGGCCCCAATGTTCTCATGAATGCGGGGAGGTGTAATGCGTGGTAAGAACAGGGCGATCCGCATCCTCGTTGCGGGTAACATTCGCATCCATGCTGAGCTGTTGGCGGAAGCGGTTCAACGCGACCGGGCAATTAAAGTAGTTGGCTGCGCATCGAGTTCTCGTGAAGTTATTGACATCGCTGCGAGGTCATCGATTGACGTCGCAGTAATCAGCTCCCACCTGGATGATCAACCCGACCGCGGATTTGAAGTGCTGCGTGAGCTGCGCTCGACGCACCCCGGTTTACGGGCGATCATACTGTTGGATTCCGGCAAGCACCAAAGTGTCGTGAACGCGTTTCGTGCAGGGGCGAAGGGAATCTTCTCCAAGAATTCTCCTTTGACGGGTCTGTGCAAGTGCATACGGTGCGTGCACGAAGGTCAGATTTGGGCGAGCCGAGAGGAGTTGGGACTCGCGCTCGACACCCTGAGCAGTGCGCCTGCGATACAGGCGGTCGACGCGCAAGGAGCCAGTTTGCTCACCAAGCGCGAACAGGAAGTGGTCGAATGTGTGGCGGAAGGCCTAGCAACCGACGAAATCGCTCAACGCTTACACCTGAGCAAACACACCGTCAAGAATTATCTTACTCACATCTTTGATAAGTTAGGTGTGTCGAACCGCGTGGAACTCCTCTTCTTCGTCTTCGCCCGCTCGCCGCTCAAGAGAGAGACGATGAGAAATCGACCCGCGCTTGGTCTTGAAACAACAGAAGGCTTGCCGCAGAGAGCAGAAGTTGCGCGAGATCCGATGGATGCTTACGTCCAGTGCCTGATCAATGAGAGAACCATATTGGAAGCGAGGACCAAGATCGCTGCTGCCAAGAAAAGACTGGCGGAGTCGATGACGCGCGAGCAGCTCCTCGACGCCGAGGGCCAAGCTGCCGCCTGGCCGAAGAAGGAAGTGCGATCAGTCCCACGTGAGCGCAATGGGACAGCTTGAAACCGGAAGCGTAGCCACAGCGCGTGGCGTGCCTAACCGCGCACACCGTGAATGACTCGAACCAGAAGACAATCATCCTCGCCGATCTGTTCATCGTTTTCAGACACGCCGGATCAAGAAACTCCCATCGTCCGTAGAATAATAAGAGGTTGACGCAGCTGGAACTGAGCTGGATGGAGCTAATGCGAGTGGATTCAGTAATCTGTCTTGCAATGTTTCTGGCCAGCCTGGCCGCGAGACCCGCCGTTTCTCAAGACTCTGCCAGTTCCGGATCGCATCCTGCAATCATTTCTGTCTCTCTTGCTGAACACGCAGACAGTATCGAGGTGGAGGTCACGCTTAGTAAGCCTGTGCAAGCTGATGTGAGTACGCTCGAGCATCCGGACCGTCTGGTATTCGATTTTCCCGGCTTCGAGCTGACTCATCCGGGTGAACGGCTGGTGGTTGCTGCGTCGGCACCGGCGCGTCAGCCGGCTTCTGGGTACTATCGGTCACCTGCTTTCGCGCGTCCGCCGTTTTCGTCAATTCCGCCTGGCGTCGCGTCCGCTCGGCATCCGCCTCAGCATCGGTGATGTAGCGGAACATCTGCATGCGACCCGGATATTGTTCGGTAGTAAAGACGCGATTTTGTTTGTCAATGGCAATACCGACCAGCGCTTTGAACTGGCCGGGACCGTTGGCGTGGGTGTCGCCAATGTAGGTCAGTGATTGCCCTTCGCGGTTAAACACCTGCACGCGGTCCTGGTATTGATCGGCCACCCAGATGTGCCCATCACAATCGATCGCGATGCCCTTGGGTCGGAACAAGTATCCCGGACCATCGCCGGCTTTGCCGAAGGTGCTGATGAAATGCCCGTCCGTATCGAATATCTCGACGCGGCTGTTCAGAGTATCAGTGACGTAGACGTTGCCGTCATTGTCGACCGCAACATTGGTCGGTGCAGCGAAGTCGCCCGGAGTGGTCAGAGAGTGTTTCTTGGCTGCAGTCACTGGGCTTCCGATTCGGCGCAGCAGTTTAAGGCTGTCCGCGTCATACACGAAGACTTGGTCCAGTTGCTCGTCGACGGCATAGAGAAGCCGATTTTCTTTGTCGATCGCCAGTCCCACGGGATCCACCAATCCCTCCACGATCTGGCCCTCGACATCATGTTTAGGACCGAAGATCAGGATCCGATGCATCTTGCCATCGGAGACGAAAAGGCGGTCGCCATCGTCGATGGCCAGTCCGTTGATCCAGCCAAAATGAGCATCGGTGCCGTTCTTGATAAGGATGGCGTCATGGGTCTCAGTGTTGAAGATGAAAACCGCTCCCACCTTTTGATCGGCCACGTACACCTGACCTTTGGAGTCAATGGCGATGCCGTACGGTCCCAGCAACTGCCAGGGAAAAGTCTTGAGCTTGTCGAGGTTGTCTTCCTGCTTGGCACCGGCCACACGGTCCATCCAACTCTGCTTTTTCTTGGTGGCTGCGGGCGGAGTGCGGTCGATTTTCATGCCCGCGTAGTAACTCAGCCAGCGGGCGCGCGCGATGTTGGGCGGGTTCGGCCAAACCAACTTCGACGGATCAATGTCTAGTTTGGGAGTTTCGGCCGGCTGAGGGTCAAATGACGCAAGTAATCGTGATGGTCAACCAGCGCCTTGGGGTCGCAATTCTCGATTCTGCGCGAAAATTCCCGCAGAACTCTAAGTCCGTTGTGTGATATGCCTCACATTTCGCTTGTGTCCGACGTCCTCTCAATCGCGCATCCTCCGCGGTTTCAGGCACTTCGCCCGATCCGCCTCCGATGGTGGGAGACGTGCTTTCTTAAGCGATGCAAGGGGAGGAATATGGCCGCGTACTTCGCGATTCTCGGCTTCGTCGTGGTGATGTTCACCTTCTTCGGCGTCACCTACCTGCTTCCAGGACTTCACTCCTATGCCTAGCCAACCGCAGTTCTCAGCCAAATCAATGGCCGCCGCGGCCGAGACAACCGTGACGGCCGCTCAGGCTCCAGGCGGGTTGGCTAGCGGCGGTCTGCTTATGTCCGCGCCTTCGTCGCAGAGTGAGGATCTCCGGTCAAGATCTGTTCGTATGAATTGGCAGCTCAAAGCAATCTTGCCGGTGGGATTCGTGCTCCTCGCAGGACTCATCCTCTTCACCCTTGCAACCGTATCCTTGCGAGACCCGGACCGGCACGCCGTTCTGATCGTTGCCGGTGCGGGAGCGGTTGCCATCTGTGCCGTCTCCATGTTCATGCTGGCCTATTTGGTTCAACGGCCCATGGTGGAATTGCAGGAGAAAATCGGCCAGGTGAGTGACGGCAACCTGGACGTATCCGTAAGCTTTTCCCGGCGCAACGACGAGATCGGAGACCTGGGGCGCAAATTCAACCACATTATGCAGCAGTTACGGGAAAGCCGCGAGGAGATTGAGCGGCTGCACCGCACCCAAATGTCACGCGCCGAGCACCTCGCCACCCTCGGCGAACTTGCCACAGGCTTGGCTCACGAGATTCGCAATCCTCTCGCGGGCATTGCCGGAGTCATCGAAATTGTCAGTCGCGATCTGCCTCCCACCAGCCCGGCGCGGGCAGTCATTAAAGATGTTCGCCTGGAAATTGCGCAGATCAATCGCATTGTCACCGATCTTCTGGAAACCGCGCGGCCGCACCCGCCGCAGATTCGGCTCAGTAATCTCAACACGACGGTGGAGCATGCGGTGATGCTGGCCCGCCAGCAGGTCCTCTCCAAACCCATCAAGATCGAACTGCGCAAGGCACCCGACCTGCCTGAGGTCGAGCACGACAGCGATCAGATTCACCAGGTGCTTCTGAATTTGCTGCTGAATGCAGTGCAGGCCGTGACCGGCGCCGGCAACGTGAACGTCGAGATCGGTTCGCAAGATGCCTACGCCATTGTGGCTGTCAGTGACACCGGTCGCGGAATCTCTCCCCAGCACTTTTCCAACATCTTCCGGCCGTTCTACAGCACCAAAGGCAATGGTACGGGCCTGGGCCTTTCGCTAGCGCGGCGCATCGTGGAAGAGCACCATGGCCGCATCGACGTGCATAGCGTCGTCGGGAAGGGAAGCAAGTTCACCGTGCTGCTGCCTTTCCACACGCCCACCGCTCAAATGCCCCGTTTGTAAGTTCTTCGTTCCGGGCAATCGCAATGCCGAAAGGCTGCGTACAGCCCGAAGGCAACCCCCAGGTCGCCGACTACCCTCTTTGCCCCGATTGCAAGACCTGCAAACCGCTTGGCTGGATAGAGCTGGGTGACCGGCCGACACTTAGTTCAGCGCGTGGTACGATCCCGTATGAAACGATTCGGCGCTCTAATGCGAACCTTCAGCGCGACCCTGCTGGTCTTGCTAGTCTTCCAAGCGTGCAACTCGCTCAATCCCGCTTGCGGAAGTGCTCGGCCAGCTCCAACCATTGGATCGCTTTCTGTCAGCACGATTACGCTTGCTGAAGTACAAGAGGGTTTTGTTCTGACTGTGAATGGTAGTCACTTTGTTTCGGCTACTGTCGGAGTGATAAACGGGACGACGCTTAGCACTTTGGTCACAAGTAGTACGCAGTTGCAGGTCACCATCACTGCTGCACTGATCTCCGCTCCCGGAACAGCAAGTGTGACGGTCAACACTCCCAGCGGGACCTCGGGCGATTTGGGCTGTACGAGCGGTGGGACTAGTAGCGCTCTAGTCTTGACGATTACTTAGCGGATAAGGACCCGCGCAGCCGCGCTATGCCGACCCAAACGAGACCTGCCCCAGATAGATCGCGCTTCCAGGTTCAAACAATTACGAAACAGGCGCTGTTAGCAGGAGGACAGTTGCTCGTAGCGGGAATCGTGGCAATCGTGTGGGAGACGATCGCCAAACGCCTTGGGATGGACCGAATACCGGCAGTTTCCATTAGCTCCGGCGGGCCCTCAGATTCTCAATGCGTGCCTCATCGCCGCTCTTGGCTTTTGTTCAGCATTGTTGGTAGCCAGACTACCCCCCCACTTCTGCCGGTGCTGGTCTTTTGGGTATGGTTACCGCCAACGGCCCTCTTGGCTCCCCTCACAGGGTGGGACTTTTTGGCCGCCACCTGGATTGGCGATGGATCTCCGCTTGGTACTTTTGGAACTACCCATATCAGAAGATGGGCTCTATCGGACGAGACATATTCACTTATCCGACTCTCTCAGCGATCGCCTATTCTCTTGGAGTTCTGGTGTGTATTTTGCAAAGCCGGAAGGTCGGCGACAGCTGAAGTAATTTAAGAATTGTCAACCACGGAGCCAGCGGGATTTGCAGAAATGGACAGTCCCGAGTGGAGCACGGGCAAACCGGCAAACCGGAAGCAATCCAAAAAGAAGCGAATGTGCCTACTCAGAAAGTGAAGTGGGCTGTTTCCGGTCGAGCACAGGATTCTCGCAGGCCACTCCGACTTGCGGAGCTTCTCCCCGCCTAATTTTGCTCCCATTCGGCGGCATCCCTAACAGCCCAGGTTCTAAGAGCAATGCTAGCGGTGTACCGTGCAGGTTCCAAAGTGCCGGAGGTAACTCCCGCCCCTCTGCGCTGCAGACGTGCAGATCACTCGGCCCAAGTCCGACAAACCTGTGCACTGAGAAGCGCCAAAGCAAGCCGCCTGCCTTTCGTAGTAAATTAAAACACGCATGCCTGCTGAGAAGATCATGGTCGTGGATGATGAGCGCCTGGTGCGCTGGTCGCTTCGCCAGAAATGTGAGGAGTGGGGCTACCGTGTGATCGAGGCCGATTCAGGAGAACCCGCCCTGAAACTCGCCCAGCACGAATCGCCCGATCTCGTCCTGCTCGACGTCCGCATGCCGGACCTCACCGGCATCGAAGTGCTCGACCAACTCAAGAAAAATGGTGACGCTCGCGCCGTCATTATGATCACTGCCGATCCGCAACTCGACGATGTCAAGGCGGCGCTCAAGCTCGGGGCGTACGACTTCGTAGGCAAACCCGTAGATTTCGATGAGCTGCACGTTACCATCAAGAACGCTCTGGAAGCCACCAGCCTACGCACCGAAGTCCAGACCCTGCGCGGCGAGGTTCGACGCAGTTCCGGTTACAGTAGCGTGATCGGTGTTTCGTCGAAGATCACGGAGCTTCTGAACTTCGTCAAAAAGGTCGCGGCCAGCGAGGCCACCACCATTCTGATTCAAGGCGAAAGTGGCACCGGCAAGGACCTCATCGCAAAAGCCATTCACTACGAAAGCTCCCGACAGGAGAAGCCCTTTATTGCCATCAACTGCTCGGCCATTCCTGAGACTCTGATGGAAGCCGAACTCTTTGGCCACGAAAAAGGCGCGTTCACTGATGCGAAGCAGATGAAGAAAGGGCTTTTCGAGGCAGCCGATGGCGGAACCTTATTCCTCGATGAAATCGGCGAACTCTCTCCATTGCTGCAAGCCAAGCTGCTTCGCGTGCTGGAGGACCAGGTTATCCGCCGCGTAGGCGGCGTCCGCGACATGCAGGTCGATGTCCGCGTGATCGCCGCTTCCAACCGCGATCTCGAGAAGGCGGTGCGCGAAGGCCAATTCCGTCAGGATCTCTACTACCGCCTGGCCATCATCGCGATCTTCATCCCGCCGCTGCGCGACCGAAAAGAAGACATCATGCCGTTGGTCGACTTCTTCATCGACCGTTATAACCGCAGATTTAAGAAGTCGATTCGTGGCATTACCGAGGAGACGCGCCGTCTTATTCTCAGTCACAATTGGCCCGGCAACGTTCGCGAACTGAAGAACACCATCGAGCGTGGCATGATCCTGGAAGAGGAGCCGCTCCTGCGCCCGTTGTATCTTCCATTTTCCGTGGGAGAATCCGGAGGCCGCACAGTCTTCGAACGAACATCGCCTGCCGACGGCGGACAGACCTTACCCAACGGCCGCATGCTGCCCCGCCTTTACATCCCGGAAGGTGGAACCTCGCTGGAAGAAGTGGAGCATGCCATGGTCGAGCTCGCCATGCGCCAATCCAACGGCAACCAGACCCACGCCGCCAAACTGCTCGATATCAGCCGTGACGCCTTGCGTTACAAGCTAAAGAAATTCGGTCTGATTCGCGGCGATGATGAAAGCTATCAGAGCGTGGCCGAAGAGCAGTAGCGTTCTTCAGGATGGGGACGTCGAGTCGGCTTAGAGGTTCACGTGCGTCCTCAGTGCCACATCAGTCACCCGCCTTTCTATTATCTCGGGACCACGCCTCCCACAGCACATCAAAAGAGTCACCCTCAAACACCGATGCCAACCCGCTCCTCTTGAACAAATCCCTTATGCGCTCCTTTGGATTGGCAATCTTCAGATGGCACTTTGTCCTTCTAGCATGTACATAAGCCGTAACAAGCGCTCCGAGACCGGCACTATCGACAAAGTCTACGTTCGTCAGGTCTAATACGACGCGCTCGCCCTGGGTGATCAGATCGCGCAGCGTGCTCTCCAGCGTAGGGGATGAAGCGATTACAATCCGGCCCGTTGCCCAAATAGTCGTTTCTGAGTCTTTCTTCTGCGTTTCAAGTTTCAACTCGGGAGTGCGAGTAACTGGATTAGTAGCCAATGCGGACCTCCCTTATCGTCCAATTCGAAGTAACCCGCGAATTATTGTGGTGAGTTCCCTTGGAAAAACGATGACCGCTAACTCGGTCGGACTCCTCTAACGGAATCGCAGGTGGATTCGACTTGACCGGGTAAAGATATACCAAACCGTCGCAAAGTCAAGCCTGAGTCATCCCACTTCAGTTTCCGCATGGTTCTTGATTCCGTACATCATCGGATGTGGTGCCGAGTTAGTCCGGCAGCACCTTCCCCCGCGTTTCCACCGCGAAGGGAATGACCAGCAGCCCGATCCCAAAGGCAATCGCTGTAAACGCAACTGGCTTGCCGAGAGTTCCCATGCGGCTGACCAGTGCGCCCACTCCGAAGTTGACTCCCGCAGCAATGAAGCGACCAAACGATGTGGTGAACGCAAACGCTGTCGCGCGCACGGTCGTTCCGTATTGCTCCGGCAGCCAGAGAGTGAAGAGGGCGAAGTTGCCGCCGAAGAACCCTAAGAAGAACAGCACCGCGATGAACGGATGAAGCCCACGGGGCAAGTAGAATGCCCAACGAAAGCTGAGCAGGATGCAGGCCGCCATCCCCACGTAGTAGAAAGTCAGAGTTCTCTTGCGGCCCAAGCGCTCCGCTAGTGGTGGAACCGCGAGACATCCCAGGATGGTCCCTAGTGACAACAAGCCCATCCCGATTGACGATACGCGCACGGCCTCCGGCTGCGACATGCCAGTACGTTTTGCCAGGCTGATGATTGCCGTCGGAGCATAAACTGCGGCCGCCCACAGCCCGCAGACGGCCGAGGCCAGCAGCACCGTATTGACCAACGTGCGCTGCGTGTAAGGCGCACTGAAGATTCGGCGAAGGGACGAAATCCCGCCGACCGTTTTCACCTTGGTTTTTTGCCACCGCTCAGGTTCCCTCACACGGAGCAGCACCACGAAGGCCACAACAACCGGCGTCAGCCCGCACCAGAACATGGTTCGCCAGCCATAGCGCGCCGCCACCGTGTAGTTGAGAGCGGAAGCCAAAAAAAAGCCCGCATAGTAACCGGTCTGCAGGTATCCGGCGCCCATCTTGCGGCGATCTTCCGGCCACGCTTCAGCCACGTATGTGCCCGCTAATGCCCACTCGCCGCCAATTCCAATGCCCGCCAGCAAGCGGAACAGTCCCAATTGCCACACCGTCTGCGACAACGCGGCAGCGCCCGTGAAGATCGCGTACACGAAGATGGTGGCGGCGAGCACCCGGCTGCGCCCAAACCGGTCGGCAATCGGCCCCCAAACTAACGACAATCCCCAGCCCACAAGAAAAAGCGCAAACAGAGTCGATCCCGCGAATCCCACATTGGCGGGAGTGGCTTTGTATCCCGACTTCGGAAGCAACTCCGTGAGTGCGGGACTGAGGACGAGCGCGTAGATCACCGAATCCATGCCATCCAGCGTCCAGCCCGCCCACGCTCCCCAGAATCCAGTGATTTGCTGGCGGGACAGCTTGGTGTGAACTTGAACCGCGGGAAGGGAGCGGGTCACCGCTTCATCGGCCATGGTGTTATCCTCGCGTCGCAGGAGGATAACACGGTATGTCAAGGCACGGTGATTGCAGTCTACTCACCGGGCGCGTTCTTAAACAGTGCCACCAACGCCGGTTTCGTTACCTTTCCCATCGCATTGCGAGGAAGGGCGTCCAGCACGAGGAGCCGCGAAGGCACTTTATGAGCCGCCAGTAACTCTTTCGACCAATTACGAAAGGACGCGAGATCGATCGCGGCGCCATCATTCAATACCACGGCCGCCGCCACCCGCTCGCCCCACTCCGGGTCGGGCACTCCGACCACGGCGCACTCGGCCACCGCGGGATGTTCTCGCAGTGCTTCCTCAATCTCCAGTGCGGACACCTTATGTCCCCCCGTCTTGAGGATGTCAATGCTCGTTCTACCAAGAATGCGATAGATGCCGTCTTCAACGACCGCAGAATCGCCAGTGCGAAACCAGCCGTCACGAAAAGCAGTTCGTGTAGCTTCGGTCTGGCCCCAGTATTCGGAGAATACGCTCGGGCCGCGAACTTCGATCTCACCCGGTGATCCCTCGGCGACGAGTTCACCGTTGTCTCCGACCAACTGAACCTCGACGCTGGGCAGCGGCGTGCCAACACTGCCCGGCACTCGCTTGCCTCGCAACCGATTCGATAGCGCCATGCCAATCTCCGTCATCCCGTAACGCTCGAGCAACGTGTGGCCGCTGATTTCTTTCCAGCGCTCGAGTGTGCTCACCGGCAGCGCGGCTGAGCCGGAAACCATCAGCCGTAACCCCCTGCAGGCCTGACTCAACTTCGCGCGCCGCTCGGGCGAAGCCGCATCCCAGGCGGCGATGAGCTTCACGTAAATCGTCGGCACCGCCATGAATAAAGTTAGACGGCCACCAGCGATGCAATCCCATACCATGTTCGCATCAAATCGTGGCAGCATCTCGCAGGTTGCGCCTGACCACAAAGCACAAGACACCACATTCATAATTCCGTGCACGTGGTGCAGCGGCAGGCATAGAACGATGCGATCGTTAGGCGACCACTCCCAGGCCTCCACCAGACTCTTGATCTGCGCCGCAATGTTGTCGTGGGTTGTGACCACTCCTTTCGGCCGGCTCGTGGTGCCGCTGGTGTAGAGGATCATAGCGCGCCGCTCGGGAGCGGAGTCTGGCAAGGAATTGCGATCGATGTCCGGCAAACCTGGCGCTTCGCGAGTGATCAGTTGCTCGCAGGGCAAAGTGCGGATGCCGCGGGCTGATGCAATGGGCGTTAGCAGGGAAGCCGCCTGAGCATCAAATACCACGGCCGATGCCCGGGTATCGTCGATGAAATATTCCAGTTCAGGCTTTGCTGAGCCGAGCGGCAACGGGACCCCAACTCCCCCTGCGCGCCAGATCCCCCAGAGCACAGCCACCCAGGCAAAGCCCGGTGTGATCAGGAAAGCCACCCGCTCTTCGTGAAGGTCGTCGCGTCCCGCCAGCAGAGCCGTCGCTACACGCGCCGATGCGTCGAGCAAATCGTCGTAGGAGAATGCCCCTTGCGAATCGACAATCGCAGTATTTCCGCGCTGCCGTTCGGCTTGAGCAATCAGTGGAATACTGCTGGAGAGGCTGATCACACGCCGACTTTACGTCTTCGCGGAGGGATTGTCCAATGATTCGGAAGGGCTTTTCGTAACGCCAAAAGCGGGGTAGACCCCGCGTCCGAGAAGCATCTAGATCCCCGTCAGCCCTCTTCACTACTCCGTCTTAGGATATGGTGCCGGCAATCGCCGTCTTAGGCGCCTGCAGATGGAAAAGCCGCTGCAACGCAGTGGCCATCTGTTCCTGCTCCATCTTCTCTGGAAGTTCCTTGAGTTCTCGGGCCAGGGACCCTGCGATCCTCTGCGTCATACGGGACATGACTGCGTTTAACATTTCGTCCTGGTCCACGGAAAAAGGCCCGCACTCGTTTCGAAAGGAATCCAATTCTTGCCGGCAAATTTCGTCCAGCCGCTCGCGCAACGCGACGATAGTCGGAACTACCCGCTCCGCCATCAGTCTGCGACGGAAGCCTTGCGCTTCGGACTGCAGAATCTTTTGCGCTTCGGTCGCGGCAACTTCACGGTCGTGTGCATTGTGATCAACCACGTTTTCCAGGTCGTCGAGGTCATAGAGGAAAACGCCCTTGACCTCGCGCACCGCGGAGTCGATGTCACGCGGCATTGCAATATCCACAATCACCAGCGGTGTGTCCTTGCGCCCGCGAGTCATGTTCTCGGTTTCTTCGCGGCTCAGAATCGTATGCGGACACGATGTCGAGCTGATGATGATGTCGGCCCTCGACATATGTTGCCAGCGTTCTTCGAAGGGAATCGCGGTTCCGCCCAGTTTTGCTGCCAGTTCCGTGGCATGCTCCAGAGCGCGGTTGATCACGCAGACCGAAGAGGCGCCCTGGTTGAGCAACCCGCGGGCAGAAAGCTCGCTCATCTTTCCCGCGCCTAACAAAAGAACTTTCTTATTTTCCAGCGTCCCGAAAATCTGTCGCGTGAGTTCGACCGCCGCATAAGGAATGGAAACTGCCGCCTTGCCAATCGCGGTCTCCGTGCGCACGCGCTTCGAGACAGTAAGCGCCTTCTGCATCACGGCATCAAGAAATCGTCCCGTAGTGCCAATCTTCTGCGCCTGCTGCCAGGCCTGTTTAACTTGCGACACCCCTTGCGGCTCGCCTACCACCATCGAGTCCAGACTGGACGCGACTCGGAAAATATGCAGAAGCGCAGCTTCGTCCAGCAAACGGTAGAAATGCTTCCACTCGCACAGCATCAGTCCGTATTCGGCCCCGAGAAGCCGCATCACGGAATTCGCTGCCAACGTGACGTCACTCGCCCACAACAAGAACTCAGTGCGGTTGCAGGTGGCCAGCACAATCACCTCATCGATGCCTTCCGCCCGCGACAACTGCACCAGGGCTTCGTAGCGTCGATTCTCGCTGATCCAGAAACGCTCTCGCACTGCCACGGGGGCCGTACGATAATTCAGCCCAACCACCATGAGAGTCGGTTCCATGTCTCAACTCCTGTCCTCACGTCTTTAGGAAAAGCACCCCTGGGGCCAAAAGGCGGTTCGTTACCAGAACAGATATTACATTTATTTTCATTGAGTTAGGATGGTATGGGCTGGAACAGAGGTGGTGGATGAGAACTCGTTTAGCGGGATATCACGCTCGGTTCGTGTCTTTTGGCCCGTCAAGGAGCTTTCACCACAGAGACACGGACACACCAAAAACCCGATTAGAACTGCCGCGGGAGGGCCGTCTGACCTGATTCCTTCGAATTTTGGTTCTCTCCGTGTCTCGGTGCCTCTGTGGAGCCCGTTCAGCGAACGACTTCCGCAGACAAAATGTCCTTTTCCTTCAAGACCTTGGTGTGCGGTTCATAGACGCAGAACGGTTCCTCGTCCAGATAATTGCCCGTGACGGCAAAGGCGCGCGCGCGGCACCCCATGCAGACATTGCGAAACTCGCAGCAACCGCATTTTCCCCTCAAGTTGTTGGTATCGCGCAGTTGATTGAACACCACAGAGTTCTGCCAGATATCGGAGAACGCCTGCCTTTTCAAATCCCCTGCCAAGGCTGGCAAATATCCACAAGGATAAACCTCGCCTTGATGAGAAATGAAACACACAGCAGTTCCAGCCAAGCATCCCTTCGTCATAGCATTCATGTCGGTCGGATGAGTTCCAGGGTGCCCCACAGCGTGGCCGATGCCCTGCGGCTTCAATTCGATGCCAGTCGAGCCGGGCATCGCCATCTCAGTCGGGCCAATACTAGGTGACCCATTACCTGGCGAACTATGCGGCACTTCAGGCACCGCATGTGCCGCCTCCGCTGCAGCCGCGGAACGGTGTTCCGCTACACGCCGCTGTCGAACCACGCGGAAATAATGGGGCGCACAAGTTGCCTTCAACTCAATGCCACCCTCCAACGACCGATCGTAGAACCAGTTCAACATCCGCTCGTATTCTTCCGGGGGAACCATCTGCTCGGAAGCGATATTCACTCCGCAACCCACTGGTACCAGAAGAAAAGTATGCAGCGCGTCCGCGCCGAGAGACTTCGCCAGTGCAAGCACGTCCGGAAGTTGGTGGGCGTTGTGACGGGCGATCGTAGTGTTGATCTGCACCGACATGCCGAGATCTTTGAGGTTGCGGAAACCAGTAATGGCGGCATCAAACGCTCCAGGAATGCCGCGGAACGTATCGTGAGTGGCCGGGTCGGCGCCATCCAGGCTGATGGCCACACGCTTCACACCGCTATCGACAATCTTCTGCGCGACTTGTTTTGTAACCAGAGTTCCATTCGTAGCCAGCGCCACGCGGAGCCCCTTGTCGGTGCCATATTGCGCTAACTGAAAAATGTCAGAGCGGAACAGTGGTTCGCCGCCACTCAGCACCAGGATCGGAGAAGACACTTCTGCAATCTGATCGATGATGTCGCGCGCCGCTTGTGTGGAGAGATCAGACGGGGAACTCAGCTCGGTCGCACTGGCCCGGCAATGGATGCAGCGAAGATTGCACCCTTTCGTCAACTCCCAGAAAATCAGTCGGGGCTGTTGTGTTCTCTGATTAGGATGCTGCCCTTTGCCGTTTGAGATCGTCATGTGTCCTCCCAGAATCGGGCGCTGTCGCCTCAGCCCAACGGGGCAAAGATAAAAGAGGGAACTCGCAGCGGTGATAGTCATCGCCCTAAATTGTGATTACCGTCACCAGCAGTCAAGTTTTTAAGAATGTGCCAGTTAGGCGAGCAACTGCCTCGTTTTATGAAGATCTTGGCGAGGCCTTTTCCGCTAGTTCCGGGTTGCGATGTCCCGCAGCGCAGAGGTGTTACGAATTACCAAAGTCGATCCCTTGGACTGGAGAATCTGGCGCTTCTTCAACTCCGCGAATAGCCGCGTGACCGTTTCTCGCGAGGTCCCGATCATCTGCGCGATTTCTTCGTGGGTGAGTCGCAGCTTCAACCGGGACTCCGGTTTGCCGCCTTCACCGTTCTTGGAACTCCATTCCAGGAGCACCTTCGCCAACTTCTCGGCTGCGGAGTGCGAAAGTCCCAGCGACCGCACTTCCTTGCAGGCATTGTGATACTTTTCGCCCAACTGCTCCGCCACTTTGAAGCAAGCTTCCACGTCCTCTTTCAGAAACTTGAGAAAATCCTCGCGTTTGACGAAATTCACCTGGCAGGGGTCGATCGTCTCTGCCGTCACTTCGTAGGGCTTGCCCGAGATCGTCGCGCTCAACCCCAATACCTCCCCGGGTTCGGCGAGTTTCACGATCATCGTTCGGCCGCTTGGAGAATTGATCGAGAGCTTCACCCCGCCTTTACAAAGCACGAAGATGCCGCGAGGCAGCTGCCCTTCCACGAACAGCACCGCTCCCTGAGGATAGGCAGTCGCGAATTTGATGTTTTCAAAGTTCTGCAGCGCCGTGGGCGGTAGATCGCAAAAAATGCGGTCAGCGCGCAGCTTACATGTTATGCAGCTCTCCACAATCTCCATTCCATACGGCGAGAGCATACGAACCTCCTGAAACCACATCGTCTGCAACAGCTGTGTCAAACAATACGCACCGGCTCGTCACGAATCACATACGCTAAATCCGCGGTCGGATAGAGCCGCTCTTCTGCCGCTAGTGTCCGTCCAGATCAACCGCTTGGCTGTGCTGCAAGATACAAAGCGGTGTGACGTGCCTCACAATGCCCATTCCGATACCGATGTGACGGAGATCACATTCGTCTGTGACTTGCCTTGCTGCGTTCTTTGCGGCCAAGGTTCATCCTTAATATCGTCAAGTGGAAATAAACCAAGTCACCCATTCATAATCTGTTTAGGTAAAGGCAGGGCAGTGCTCATGAAGCGTAAGTTCAAGACCATGGATGCAAACGAGGCGGTCGCGTATGTCGCCTATCGAGTTAATGAGGTCATTGCCATTTATCCCATCACTCCTTCTTCCAACATGGGCGAATGGGCGGACGACTGGGCCTCGCAGGGAATCCAGAACATCTGGGGCACAGTACCTCACGTCATCGAGATGCAAAGTGAAGGCGGAGCTGCGGGAGCCGTCCATGGCGCGCTGCAGACCGGCTCGCTAGCTACCACGTTTACTGCCTCGCAGGGTCTGCTGCTCATGATCCCGAATATGAACAAAATTGCAGGAGAGCTTACGCCCACGGCGTTCCATGTTTCTGCACGCACGTTGGCAACTCACGCTCTGTCCATCTTCGGCGATCATTCGGACGTCATGTCCTGCCGCGCTACCGGCTATGCCATGCTGAGTTCCAACTCCGTGCAGGAGGCGATGGACATGGCGCTCATCGCGCACGCGGCGGCGCTCGAGTCGCGCATCCCCTTCTTGCATTTCTTTGACGGCTTCCGCACTTCGCACGAAGTCAACAAGATCGAAATGCTTACCGAAGACGATATGCGCGCCCTCATCAACATGGACCGCGTCTTCGAACATCGTCAGCGCGCTCTCTCACCCGATCATCCGGTGTTGCGCGGTACCGCACAAAATCCTGACGTTTTCTTCCAGATGCGTGAGCGGGCCAACTCCTATTACGAAGCCTGCCCGAAGATTGTCCAATCCGTGATGAACAAGTTCGCCGAAGTGGTGGGCCGCTCCTATCACCTGGTCGATTACGTTGGCGCGCCGGATGCAGAGCGCGTGATCGTAATCATGGGCTCGGGGGCCGAGGTCGCCCACGAAACCGTCGAGTCCCTCAACGCGCAAGGCGAAAAGCTTGGATTGCTGAAGGTACATCTTTATCGTCCCTTCCCCGTGCAGGCGTTTCTCGAAGCCTTGCCAGCTAGTGTGCGCAAAATCGCCGTTCTCGATCGCACCAAAGAATCGGGAGCGATTGGTGAGCCGCTTTATCTCGATGTGGTCACCTCGCTTCACGAAGGAATCAAAGCCGGTCTCGGTCCTCGAAAAACCGCCCCGGCAGTTGTGGGCGGCCGCTACGGGCTCTCTTCCAAGGAATTCACTCCCGCCATGGTCAAGGCGGTTTACGACAATCTGAAAGCGGACCAGCCGAAAGATCACTTCACCATCGGCATTCACGACGACGTCAGCCACACCAGTTTGACTTACGACGCCGGCTTCTCCATCGAGCCCAAGAATGTTGTTCGCGCCATGTTTTACGGTTTGGGCGCGGACGGCACGGTGGGCGCCAACAAGAACTCAATCAAGATCATCGGTGAGAACACGGACAATTACGCGCAAGGATACTTCGTCTACGACTCCAAGAAGTCAGGAGCGGTGACCATTTCCCACCTCCGCTTCGGGCCGCAGCCGATTCGTTCCAGCTATCTGATTTCCAGCGCCAACTTCGTCGCCTGTCACCAATGGATCTTCCTCGAGCGCTACGACATGCTGAGCGCTCTGGTACCTGGCGGCACGTTTCTGGTGAACAGCCCCTTTGGTCCTGACGAGGTCTGGGACCATCTGCCTCGGGCCGCACAACAGCAGCTGATTTCAAAGCACGCGAAACTTTACGTGATCGATGCCTACCAGGTAGCGCGAGATACCGGCATGGGCAGCCGCATGAACACGATTCTGCAAGTCTGCTTCTTCGCCATCTCCGCGGTCTTGCCTGCGGATCAAGCCATCGAGGCAATTCGCGAATCGATTCGTCACACCTACGGCCGCAAGGGCGAAGAGATCGTCCAGAAGAATATGAAAGCCGTCGACGAAACTCTGGCCCACCTGTTCGAGGTGAAAGTCCCTGCTGAACTCACCAGCACGATTGAGTTACCGCCGCCATTCTCCACTTCAGCGCCGGAGTTCGAGCGCGATGTGCTGGGCACGATGTACGCCGGACGAGGCGACGAATTGCCGGTTAGCGCATTCCCCGTCGATGGCACCTTCCCAACCGGAACCGCGAAATGGGAGAAGCGCAATCTGGCGCTCGAAATTCCCGCCTGGGATTCGAAAATTTGCATCCAGTGCGGCAAGTGCGCCATGGTTTGTCCGCATTCGGTGATCCGCATCAAGGTTTACGACTCAAAAGAACTGGAACACGCTCCGGCAACGTTCAAATCCACAGAGAGCCGTGATAAAGAGTGGGCAGCGCTCAAGTACACGATCCAGGTCGCGCCGGAAGACTGCACCGGTTGCGGCATCTGCGTGGAAGTTTGTCCGGTCAAGAACAAGGCTGAGACGCGGCTCAAAGCCATCAACATGGTGCCGCAACCGCCGCTGCGCGTGCCCGAGCGTGAAAACTGGGATTTCTTCCTAAATATCCCCGAACTCGATCGCCGCAATATCAAAGTCGGCAACATCCGCCAACAGCAAGTGCAGGAGCCTTTGTTCGAGTTCTCCGGAGCCTGCGCCGGTTGCGGCGAAACTCCCTATCTCAAACTAATGTCGCAACTGTTCGGCGACCGCGCCATTATCGCCAACGCCACGGGATGCTCGTCGATCTATGGCGGCAACTTACCCACCACGCCGTGGGCGAAGAACGCGGACGGCCGCGGCCCCGCTTGGTCAAACTCTCTGTTTGAAGACAATGCCGAGTTCGGTCTGGGCTTCCGGCTCTCTGTCGATAAGCAGACTGAGTTCGCACAGGAATTGGTCAAGCGCCTGGCAGGAACGATTGGCGAAGAACTGGCTACAGCACTTCTTACTTCTCCGCAGAAAGACGAAGCGGACATCTACGAACAGCGCCAGCGCGTAGATCTCCTGAAAGAAAAATTGCACGGGCTGAATTCCGCTGATGCCAAGCAGTTACTTTCCTTAGCCGATCTGCTGGTCAAGAAGAGCATTTGGATCGTCGGCGGCGACGGCTGGGCCTATGACATCGGCTACGGCGGCCTCGATCACGTGTTAGCCAGCGGCCGCAATGTCAACGTGCTGGTGCTCGATACGGAGGTCTACTCCAATACCGGAGGGCAGGCGTCCAAATCCACACCACGCGGCGCGGTGGCGAAATTTGCCGCTGGCGGCAAGCCCGGCCCCAAGAAAGATCTCGGCCTCATTGCCATGAGCTACGGCAACATCTATGTCGCTAGCGTGGCCATGGGCGCCAAAGATGAGCATACCTTGAAGGCCTTCCTCGAAGCTGAGGCCTACAACGGCCCCAGTCTCATCATTGCCTATTCGCATTGCATCGCCCACGGGATCAACATGACCACGGGCATGTCGGACCAGAAAGCGGCCGTCGATTCCGGACAGTGGTTGCTCTATCGCTACAATCCGGAGCGAACGGCCCAAGGCGAGAATCCGCTGATTCTCGATTCCCGTACGCCCACTCGCAAAGTCGCGGATTTCATGCAGATGGAAACGCGCTTCAAGATGCTTACCAAAAGCAACCCGGAAGAAGCGAAGCTTCTTTGGGAAGAAGCCCAACATGACGCCGTTACCCGCTTTCACCTGTATGAATATCTGGCGCAGCGAAAAGGCGATAAAGAACCGACCAAGCCCGAATGAAGCGGCATGCGAGACGCAGCCCGCTGCGCCTCAGCAGAAACCCATTATCGAATGACGGCGGCGAGGTTGCTTCCAACCTCTCCGCTTGCCAGGAGCAATCATGATCGATCTCACGACGAACTATCTTGGTTTGCAGCTGCGTACCCCGTTGGTGGCTTCCGCCTCCCCACTCTCGCAGGAGTTGGACGGCATTCGCCGCCTCGAAGACGCCGGCGCTTCCGCCATCGTGTTGTATTCGCTGTTCGAAGAGCAATTGCGGCAAGAAAGCTTCGAACTCGAATACCATCTGACCGAGGGGACCGACAGTTTTGCGGAGGCATCCAGCTTTTTTCCCCAGCCTAACGAATTTCACCTGGGACCCGAGGGATATCTGAATCACATCCGTAAGGCGAAGAAAGCAGTGTCGGTGCCGATCATCGCTAGCCTCAACGGCACCACCGTCGGTGGATGGACGCAGTACGCCAAGCTTATCGAACAAGCAGGCGCGGACGCTCTGGAGTGCAACATCTACTTCATCGCCGCCGATCCTGACCTTACCTCCCTCGCGATTGAGAAGGAGTACCTCGACATACTGAAGGCAGTAAAGTCCGTCGTGAAAATTCCCGTTGCCATAAAGCTAAGCCCTTACTTCAGCAATATGGCCAATATGGCGAAGCGTTTGGACGAAGCCGGCGCGAACGCGCTTGTCCTGTTCAATCGCTTTTACCAGCCCGATATCAACCTCGAGGAGCTGGAAATCCAACCCAACGTGCTGCTCAGCGGCCCCCAAGCGCTGCGGCTCCCGCTGACATGGATCGGTATCCTCTACGGCCGCATCCTGGCGAATCTGGCGGCGACCAGCGGCGTGCATAGTGGAGAAGATGTCGTCAAACTTGTAATGGTCGGCGCCGACGTGACCATGCTCTGCTCCGCGCTGTTACGAAACGGCATCGATCATCTTCGGAAAGTTGAATCCGGATTGCTGGGATGGATGGAAAAACATGAATACGAGTCGGTCCAGCAAATGAAGGGCAGCATGAGCCAGATCCGCTGTCCCAATCCCTCAGCCTTCGAGCGGGCTCAATATATGAAGGCAGTGAAAAGCATCCAGCATGTTGCGCTTGCTCACCGCTAGCCCTGACCCACCGCGGCAGCTAGAACGCCGGATTGCGTAAGGAAGCCGGACGGGAAACGATCGTGCGACAAATAAATGCGGGCGCGACCTACAACTCGCGCCCGCAACTTTTTGCCCATTAAAACAATTCCGGTGGACGCCTATTTGGCTTGCAGTGACTCGATGTAATGGGTCAGGTTCGCCACGCGTTGCTGCACTTCTCCTTCGTGCCCACGACTCATATTCCAGAACAACTCTCCCCATACTGGCATATCTTTGGATCCGTGTGCGGGAAGATCAGACGTGCCGCGAATACTGGAAGTGACCTTCAACGCTGGAAATTTCCCCCCGTTGTTCTTGCTGAGGAGGGTAAGGTCCGCGGGAGGAGTCTTAAGGGCGCTGGCTGCCGGCCCTCCGCCTTTGCCGTCTGTTCCGTGGCAAACCGCGCAATACGCCTTATACATCTCTTTGCCGGATACCGGCGACGTGCTCGAAATCGGAACATGTTGGATGACGGTTTTGTTTTGATCCGACGTTGTATCCTGCGCCACCATCATGCCGCTGAATACGATCAGGGCAGGAAGTATAAAAATCAATTTCTTGCAAGACATTGCATTTCTCCTTTTAGGCCGAGGGCTCTCACTGAAACCCAAGCGTGCTCAGTAACAGACAACCGACTACGTCTCTACAAAGAAGTAGCAGGAGAAGAAGATGAGCGTTCTTTTCTCTCAACCTATTCATAGTCCACAAGTTCACCCGTGGCTGTGATCAAAGACACAATCGACGATGCCCTTCGTCACGACGAAATGCTACCAAACTCCCAGAAAACTGTGACGTTTCTCTCTATTCGGGGCCTCCTGATGTGCGTTTCTTCACATACATCTGTGACTCCTGTCACACCGAATCGTTTCGCCGCAAGTCATAATGACTAGGATTTGTGGGGTCTTTTACCGTTTCAGCGTGGAGTTCTCATGGCAAAAGGACGCGTTTCCATCGTCGTCGAGCATTGTAAGTCCTGCGGTTTCTGCGTGGAGTTTTGTCCCTCTCATGTGCTTGCGCTTTCTTCCGCTTTCAACTCCAAAGGCTACCATCCGCCGCACGTGGTTCATCCCGAGAAGTGCAGCGGATGTGACCTGTGCGGCATGTATTGCCCCGATTTCGCAATCTTCGCCACCAAGAATCCGAACGACAAGGCCGGCGACCAGGGGGGTAAGAAATGAAAGCCGATCCTCGCGGAGTTCTCACCGGCATCCACTTCATCGACGGCGACCATGCCTGCTGTGAAGGAGCCCTCGCGGCTGGCGCACGATTTGCCGCTGGTTATCCCATCACTCCATCCACTGAAGTTGTTGAGCGTTTCGCCTCTCGCGTCCCGAAGGTGGGCGGAACTTTTATCCAGATGGAAGACGAACTCGCCGCATCCATCACGTTGCAAGGTGCGGTATGGGGCGGCGCCAAGGCGTTCACTGTAACCTCCGGTCCCGGCTTCTCTTTGATGATGGAACACATCGGCTACGCGGCCATGACCGAAACGCCCTGCGTCTTCGTAGATGTGCAACGCGGAGGCCCATCCACCGGCCTACCCACGCTACCCGCGCAAGCCGACATGATGCAGGCACGCTGGGGCTCGCATGGCGATTACGAAATCATCGCGCTCTGCCCCAATTCTCCGCAGGAGTGTTTTGATCTCACCATCAAGGCATTCAACCTTGCAGAAGAATTCCGCGTTCCCGTGATGTTCATGATGGATGAAGTCGTCGGCCACATGACCGAGAAGGTGGTGATCCCTCCCGCTCAGGAGATCGAAGTTGTGCCCCGCAAGCATACTCACAAGTCCGTTGAAGATTATCTCCCCTATGGCACGAATGGGGACCAGGTCCCGGAAATGGCGCACGCCGGCGAAGGCTACAACTTTCATGTCACCGGCCTGACTCACGACGAACACGGCTATCCCAACATGACGCCGCTGGTTCAGGACAAACTGGTTCGGCGCTTGCAAAATAAAATTCGCGACGCCGCCGACCGCATCGCCATGTTCGAGGAAGAAGAACTCGACGGCGCCGATGTCGTGGTCGTCTCCTATGGAATCACTTCCCGTGTAGCGCAACGGGCCATCGAGGTAGCTCGCGAACAGGGTCTGCGCGTCGGCAAGTTGCGCCTGATCACCGCCTGGCCTTTCCCCGAGAAGAAGATCCGCGAACTCGCAGCGAAAGTGAAAGCCTTCGTCGTCCCTGAACTGAATCTCGGCCAGATGGTGCGGGAAGTCGAGCGAACCGCCGCCGGTCAGGCGAAAACATTCGCCGTATCGCACGCGGGCGGCGGGGTTCACCGCCCCGAAGACATCCTCAAAGTAATCGTGGAGGCCAGCAGATGTCAGACAGTTTGATCGATATCGACACCAATAATTCCGCCGTGAACCCGGTCGAGCCTTTCCTGCGCACCGATCGCATGCCTCACATCTGGTGCCCGGGATGCGGCATCGGCACCACGGTAAACTCTTTCGTCCGTGCCCTTATCGATTCGAAAATCGATCTGGGATCGCTCGCCCTCGTCTCTGGCATCGGCTGTACTGGCCGCGTCGCTGGTTACGTGAAGCTCGATTCCTTCCATACCACGCACGGTCGCGCCATCCCCTTCGCCACCGGGCTCAAGCTGGCGAATCCAAAGCTGAACGTCGTCGTCTACTCCGGTGACGGCGATCTATCGGCCATCGGCGGCAATCACCTGATCCACGCCGCCCGCCGCAACATCGATCTGAAAGTCATCTGCGTCAACAATCTGATTTACGCCATGACCGGCGGCCAGACTGCTCCTACTACTCCCGATCACTCGACTACTTCCACCAATCCCTACGGCACATTTGAGCCCTCATTCAACTTGCCGCACCTGGTCGAAGCCGCTGGCGCAGTCTACGTCGCGCGCTGGACCACTTTCCACGTGCGCCAACTCTCCCGCTCCATCAGCGAGGCGTTTCAGAAAAAAGGCTTCTCCTTCATCGAGGTAATCTCGCCCTGTCCCACGCTTTATCAGCGCCGCAACAAACTGGGCGACGGCCTCGACACCATGAAGTACTACAAGGAGAAGAGCAAAGTCCGCAACGGGGCTCCCACCAACGAAGTCGGCCTCTCCATGACGGGCGAAATCATCGTCGGCAAATTCGTAGACCGCGATCGCCCCGATTACGGCTCGATGATGCGAGCCCAATTCTCCGAATCGTTAGGAGACAAATTCGTAGAACAAGACGAAAAAGAGGTACCGGTATGCAGCTAACTGAAATTCGAGTCGCAGGCTTCGGCGGCCAGGGCGTGATCCTTTCCGCCATTCTCCTCGGCAAGGCCGCCTCAATTCATCAAGGCGCCTTCGCTACCATGACCCAGAACTTCGGTCCGGAGGCCCGTGGCGGCGCCTGCAGCGCCCAGCTTGTGCTCTCCGATTCGCCCATCTTGTACCCCTACGTCACGCAGCCGGACATCCTCGTCGTAATGTCGCAGGAAGCCTATGTGCGTTTTGTTCCGGAGCTGAAAGACGGCGGCATCCTGATTGTTGAACAGGATTTGGTCCGCGTCTCCGACATAAATAAGGAGATTCAGGTCTACAGCATCCCCGCCACCCGCATCGCCGAAGACCTTGGAAAGCGGATGGTATTGAACTCCGTGATGGTGGGGTTCTTCACCGCCGTCACTCATCTTCTGGAAGCCGATGCCGTACGCAAAGCAGTGGCAGATTCCGTGCCGCCCGGCTTCCTTGATTTGAACCTGAAAGCCTTCGAAAAAGGATTCGAGTACGGCGTTAACGCTTTAACCGCCACCACGGAAACGGCCGACGCCGAGCTGCAGGTGCAATACTCTCCGGAGTAGCCTCGAAGGTACGGAGATACTTATGTAAGAAGAGCCGCGCCCTCGCCTGTCCTGAGCGGAGCTGAAGGGGCTGTCCGGTCAGGCGAAGCACGACAGTTTTTCTCGTCAATACGAGCTGATTGAGCCTTCACCCGTTGCATTCCTCAACTTTCGCTGTTGCAATATTCATCTTGATTAGCTGCGCTGCAAGTTAGTGATTGCAAAGGCGGAGCAAGCCTTTTCATCTGAAACGCTGCAAACACTAGCTTTAGTCTGTTGCGATTTCTGTCAAGCCGCTGTTGCCAACTTCATCGCACACTCTCGTGTCCTAGACCTGCCTCTCGTCTATTCCTTTGATTTAGCAGGAGCTCGCGGCGCTCAGCCCACTCGCTCGCAGTTCACCTCACCATGGCAGGACGATTGCCTTAACAAAAGTGTGAGTGGCTCGCCAATGGAATTAAAGATAAAGACGGCCCTCCGACGAGGTGACTTATGACAGTCCTACTGGTTCTCTTCACATTCGCAAGTTTTTTGCTGATCGATCATTTCCGCAGCCGCCACGCAGTTGTCCAACCCGCATTGCAGGTTGCCGCAAGGCAGGAAGCAAAGGCGCCCCGATTGCAGCCCGCCCTGGTCGGGGGTTTCACAGTCCCGGAGAATTCGCGCTACCATCCCGGCCACACCTGGGCATTGAGTGAGAGCCCCAGCCTGGTGCGCGTCGGCATGTATGATTTCGCCTCCAAGCTGACCGGCAAGCTCGAGAGCATCACGCTCCCGCAACGCGGCCAGTGGATTCGCCAGGGCCAGAAAATGTGCACCATTCATCGCGACGGCTGTACCGTCGACCTGGTTTCGCCCATCGAAGGCAGCGTCTCTGACATCAACGAAGATGCTGGATGCCGAAAAACAAATGAAGCATCTTGGACAACAAACCGCCTTCGACGATGTTATCCATCACTTGGTCCTCGAACGAGGTGCCGTGTGGGATGTTCTCGCGTCGGAAATTCAGCGCAACAATGTTGATCTGCTCATTCTCGGCACGCGCGGACGCGGCGGGTTGAAGAAGCTGGCCTTAGGTTCGGTTGCGGAGGAAGTCTTGCACCTGGCTTCGTGCCCAGTGCTTACCGTCGGTCCCCATGTTCCGCCCATGGGCCCTGATGTGTCCGATTTCAAGCGCATTCTTTTCGCTACTGATTTCGGCTCAGCTTCGAGTAGAGCTTTTTCATACGCTTTGTCTCTGGCAGTGAATTACCACTCCAAGCTGTTCCTCCTGCACATGGTGCCACCAATGCCAGCCGCTAATCTGGGACCGGCAGCCTACGGACCCTCGGCTTACGCCGCGGAGGAATTTACAATCTGGCAGCGTAGGATGCGAGCCGAAAGCCTGCGGAAATTAAAAGACACGATTCCGCCCGGAACGGAACTGGCAGTCGAACCCGAATATCTGACCGGGATGGATTTTCTGCCGGAAGGAATTCTGGACATGGCGGCAGCCCGCAACATCGACTTGATCGTCATGGGCGCGAATCGAATTTCTTCCCCTCGAATTGCTGCCCACATCCCTTGGGCTCTGACGCATGAAGTTTTGTGCCACGCCAAATGTCCGGTTTTAACGGTGTGTAACTGAAGGAAGCGCAGAGAAGGGAAGAACGATGGTCAGGAGTTGACCATTTTTTGCAGCGCAGGCTTGTTGCGGATGAACAATGTGGCGCCCTTTAGCTGCACCAATTGCCGTTTCTTGAATTCTGAAAATAATCGGCTCACGGTTTCGCGAGTGGTGCCAATCATCTCGGCGATCTCCTCATGGGTCAGTGTCAGCTTCACTTGTAACGGATCGCCATTGCCCGCCGAATTGGACCAGCCCAGAAGCAACTTCGCAAATTTTTCCGACGGCGAAGTCGAGAGCCCCAGCGTGCGGATCTCTTCATACGCTGTGTAGTAATTGCGGCTTAACTGCTCCGCAACTCGCACAGCCACTTCTCCATACTCACGCAAGAAGTGAAGCAGGGCATCCCGCGCAATAAAATTTGCCTGCCCTGGCTCGATCATCTCGGCAGTCACTTCATACGGCCGGTTGGAGATTGTGGCGTTGATTCCGAGAACGTCACCCGGCTCAGAAATTTTCGTGATGATTGTCTTGCCTTCGGCGGACGAGGTCGAGAGTTTCGCTCTGCCGGCGCACAGCACAAACACGCCTCGCGGCTGCTGCCCCTCGATAAAAAGCATGGCAGATTTTGGATAGACCGCGGTGGACTTGATGTCGTTCAGCTTCTGCACCGCAGCCGCCGGAAGATTGCAGAAAACATGCTCTTCCCGAACCGGACACGTAAGGCAGTTGTCGATAATATTCAGCCCGTAGGGCGCTCGCATTACCCCGCCTTCATAAGAATTGTACCACTTAGTACCCCGTGATCACGATCACTAAAACCCGTGACTCGGGGCATGGTATCTGGGGAGTTATGCAACGAGAATGTACTGTGCACGCAAGTTGTGGAAGCTGTGCATGTGGAGGGTTCCATGAGCACCGCAACCGAAGTCAAGGAGCCGGAAATAAAAAGCCGGTCGGGGTGGGGCGCACGCCGCAAGTGCCGCCTTCACCGCAGCAAGTCGCAGCCAGGCCCTTGTTTGCAGACTCTTTGCTCGAGTCAGGGGGCGTCAAACGTGGCCGGCGCACTGTTGCTACTGTAGTTTCGTTCATCATTCAGTGTGGGCTGCTGGGCGTCGCAATACTCATGCCTCTTATGTTCACCGAAGCCTGCCCAAGCAGCAGTTACTTTCCTTCCTGGTGGCGCCACCACCGCCGCCACCACCTCCTCCGCCTGCCGCCGCTGCTGCTCCCAAAATAGTGCAGCGCATAGAGAGCGAACTTCTGAACGGCCACCTTCGTACCCCCGGAAGGATTCCGCAGAAGATTACGATGATTAAAGAATGAAGAGGCGCCACCTCCAACTTTCTCCACCGGTGGAGTCATCGGAGGCGTTCCCGGCGGAATTCCCGGTGGTCAAATGGGTGGAGTCATCGGCGGAATTATCAACGCCACCTCAAACCTTGCGACTGCACCCAAACTGGCACCGCCCAAGCGCATTCGAATTTCGCAGGGTGTGACTGAAGGCCGGCTCATTCAGAAGATTCAGCCTGAATACCCGCCAATCGCACGGGCCGCTCGTATTCAGGGTCAGGTTGTGCTGAGCGCCGTGATCTCCAAAACCGGTGAGATCCAGAATCTGGTTCTGGTCAGCGGACATCCTATGCTGGTTCCGGCCGCCATCAAGGCCGTCCAGCAGTTTCGCTATCGGCCATTCCTGCTGAATGGGGAACCGGTGGAAGTCGAGACCACCATCACCGTAAATTTCCAACTCTCTTGATGCTGCAGGAGTTGGAGTCGGGCAGCGCGGGAGGTAACAGCACCGTGGAAGAAGCCGAGCAGTTTCGGGTGCTTGCCTGGTGGTCCTCTGGCCGCAGTGGCATAGCGCAATCCGACTCGGCGCCGAACGCGATCCACTTCGCTTCGCCGCCAGTGTTCGGCGGTAGGGACGGCCGATGGACCCCGGAAGACCTGTTGCTAGGTGCCATCGCCAGTTCCTATACCATTACCTTTCGGACGCTGGCGGAAAACGCAAAATTTGAGCATACCGATCTTCAGGTAGAAGTAGAAGGTGTCCTCAAGAATGCTGCGACCGGCTACAGCTTCGCCGAAATCTCCATCCGCGCAAATCTCGTGATTCCTGATGAAGCAGAACGCGCCCGGGCGCTCAAGCTTCTGAATACGGCCAGGAACCAGTGCGTTGTGTCGCGTGCGCTTGCAGTTCAGCAGGTTTTCGACCCCTCGTGGCGGTTGCCGTGCCTGCGGTTTGAGGCCGCCCAATCGTTCTACATGTCACACCCATAATTAGGCTATCCTCAAGTGTGTAGACCGTAACGCTGCAAGTTGAGGAAAGCGGAGACCTGCGAGCTCAACGAAGGATGGACCAATGGAATTAGCGCTACAGAGCGAAGAGCAGCAGGAGACTCCGCAAAAACACGGCCTGGACGCCATGTTTTCCCCAGCTTCGGTGGCCGTCATTGGTGCGACAAGTCGTCCTGGCACGGTAGGTCGAACCGTTCTAGAAAACCTGTTGCGCGACACCTTTCGCGGAAAGGTTTACGCCGTCAACGCCAAGCACGAGGAAGTGCTCGGACACAAAGCCTACAAGAGCATTCGCGACATTCCTCAGCCCGTGGACCTGGCTGTGGTCGCTACTCCGGCAGTTACGGTCAGTCCCGTCATTGCAGAGTGCATAGAGGCCGGTGCCAAGTCCGCGGTTGTGATTTCTGCTGGATTCAAGGAGCGTGGTGCGGAAGGCGCTGCGCTCGAACAGCAGATAAAAGATCAGCTGAAGCGGAGTTCTCTTCGTTTAATCGGTCCCAATTGTCTTGGAATCATGAATCCGACGATTGGATTGAATGCTACCTTCGCCAAAGATCCACCCCATGCCGGCAGCGTCGCATTCCTCAGTCAAAGTGGAGCTCTTTTGAGCGCCATTCTCGACTGGAGCCATCGTGAGCAAGTCGGTTTCAGCGCGATTGCCTCGACCGGATCCATGCTCGATGTAGGCTGGGGAGATTTGATTTACTACTTTGGCGATGATCCGCACACCAAGAGCATCCTGCTCTACATGGAGTCGGTTGGAGATGCACGCTCGTTCTTGTCCGCAGCCCGAGAAGTCGCCCTCACCAAGCCAATCATCGTAATTAAAGCCGGCCGATCGGAAGCCGCCTCACGCGCCGCTGCCTCCCACACCGGAGCGCTCACCGGCAGCGACGAAGTGCTGGATGCAGCCTTTCGCCGCTCCGGTGTGTTGCGCGTGCATAACATCGCGGATCTCTTCTACATGGCAGAAGTGCTAGGCCGACAGCCGCGTCCCAAGGGCCCACGGCTCACCATCCTCACCAACGCAGGCGGACCTGCCGTGCTCGCAACCGACGCGCTGGTAGCCAATGGCGGAGAACTGGCTGAGCTCTCTCCCGAAAGCCTGCAGCGCTTGAATGAGTTTCTTCCCGCTCACTGGAGTCATAACAATCCGATTGACATCCTCGGCGATGCTGATCCCGAGCGCTATACTCGCGCTCTCGAAATTGCTTCTCAGGATCCGAAGAGCGATGGCCTGCTCGTCATCCTTGCTCCTCAGGGGATGACCGATCCTTTGCATATCGCCGAACGTCTCAAGCCCTACGCCAAGGAATATGGCAAGCCCGTGCTCGCCAGCTGGATGGGAGGAAACAGCATTGCCGGCGGCGAAGCCGCATTGAATTCGGCGGGCATTCCGACCTTTCCCTTTCCCGACACCGCGGCGCGTGCCTTCACCTACATGTGGCGCTACACCTACAATCTGCGCGGACTCTACGAAACGCCCGCACTCGCGGAAAATTCCGAGCTTGACGACGCGTCCCGCAAGCAGGTCGAGCAGATCATAAACAATGCCCGCACTCGCGGACGCGTTCTCCTTAGCGAGCTTGAGTCGAAGCAATTGTTGTCGTTCTACGGCATCCCCACGGTAGAGACGCAGGTCGCGCGCACGGAAGATGAGGCAGCCACACTCGCTTCTAAACTCGGCTTCCCAGTCGTGTTGAAAGTCTTTTCTGAAACCATCACCCACAAGACGGATGTAGGCGGAGTCAAACTGAATTTGCAGGATGAAGCGGCCGTCCGCTCCGCTTATCGCGCGATTCAGTCCTCCGTGGCCGAGAAGGCTGGCGCCAATCAATTCTCCGGTGTTACTGTCCAGCCGATGGTCAAGCTCGATGGCTACGAATTGATTCTCGGCAGCAGCATCGATCCGCAGTTTGGCCCGGTAATCCTGTTTGGATCCGGAGGGCAGTTGGTCGAAGTATATCGAGACCGTGCCCTCGCGCTTCCGCCGCTGAATACAACGCTTGCGCAAAGATTGATGGAACAAACCAAGATCTTCACCGCGCTCAAGGGAGTTCGAGGTCGCAAGCCCGTGAATATGGCGGCTCTCGAGCAGTTGCTGGTCCGCTTCAGTCAGCTCGTGCTCGAACAGCGCTCGATTGCGGAAATCGATATCAACCCTCTGCTGGTCTCATCAGAACGCCTGCTGGCCCTCGATGCCAGAGTCGTGCTGCACGCGCCCGCTGTGGTCCTCGATGATCTTCCCAAGCCCGCGATCCGTCCCTACCCCTTGCAATATGTTGCGCGCTGGACCATGCGAGACGGAAATCAGGTCACCATCCGTCCCATCCGCCCGGAAGACGAACCGCTCATGGTCAAGCTTCACGAAACGCTCTCCGATCAAAGCGTCTATCTCCGATATTTCTGTTCCCTCAGCCTGAGTCGCCGCATAGCTCACGAGCGGCTGCTGAAAATCTGTTTCGGAGATTACGACCGCGAGATGGCGCTAGTCGCCGAACTCACCGATCCCGTCACCGGGGAGCGCCGGATCATAGCTGTCGGCCGCCTGAGCAAACTGCACGTCAGGAATGAGGCGGAAGTCGCCGTGCTGGTTTCCGATCGATATCAAAAACATGGCTTGGGACAGGAATTGCTCCGCCGAGTCGTCGAAGTCGCTCGCGATGAAAAGCTGAGCCAGGTCTCCGCCGAAATGTTGACCGACAATGTAGCCATGCAGATCGTCATGAAACGCCTGGGCTTTCGCGTTCGTAACGGCGAAGACATGACTTCGGTGCGCGCCTATCTCGACCTTTAGCTCGGTTGTCGCAGATTCGCCAGCATCCTCTCTACAGCTTTGAAAGGGCGCGGCCTCAGCCGCCATCTTGTGACCGCAATCACACCGAACTGTGACATCGCGCATCGCCGTAATCCGTTCGAGGTGTAACCCTGAACTCGGGTGCGGAGGTGTCGTATGGCAGTCCTGGAGCATAAGCAAAACCCACCCGAAACCGAGAAGCGGTCCAGCGCGATCTCTGTTAAGAACGTCCTCTTCGCAACCGACTTCTCTGCCACATCGGAATCAGCTCTTCCTTACGCCACTGCCATCAGCCGCCGCTTCGGTAGCATGTTGCACGTCGTGCACGTCCTCTCTGATGCGAGCCTGCTCCTGATGACTGGTGGAGTCGACTACGTGAGTGTCGGCACTCTCTACGAGGATGCCCACAGCGACGCTCAGGAGAAGATCCAGCGGATCACAACCAGGCTTGAAGGAATTCCTTACCGAACCTACGTGCGCCATGGGCAGGTTTGGACGAACCTGGCAAGCATCGTTAAGGAAAACGCAATTGATTTGATCGTGGTGGGAAGCCATGGCCGCACCGGATTAGAAAAGCTCCTGCTGGGTTCGGTTGCCGAAGACATCCTGCGGCACTTGCCTTGTCCGGTCTTAACCGTCGGACCTAAGGTCTCCGGACGGGCTAAGCTTCAGGAATTCCAGACCAAGGGAAGGGAACTGGCGCCCGTCGAACTGGAACTGCGACAAATCGTGTTCGCCACTAACTTTACGACTGGCTCAATGATCGTCGCCCCGGTGGCAGTAGGGCTGGCGGAGCAGTTCAGGGCGCAGCTCACGCTCATGCACGTCATTGAACAGTATGCGCACTTGGATACCCGTCCAGGGCCAATTGAAGAGGGAGTCCAGAAGTTGCAGGCGTTGGTTCCTAAGGATGCGTCGCTGGCGTACTCTCCGGAAATCATGATGGAGTTCGGGACGGCCTCAGAATGCATCCTAGACACGGCCGCGGAACGCGACGCCGATCTGATTGTGCTGGGAGCGCGTCCCGCCGATGGCGCCACGCATTTGCCATGGTCGACCGTACACCGCGTCGTGGCCCACGCCGCCTGCCCAGTCCTGACGGTGCCCGCGTAAGCCTGAAGTGGCCGCCCAGGCACCGGACCTCGACGATCAATTCGCCACTCTGCTCACAAGCACTTGTGATCTTGGTCACTGCCGCTCTAGCCCTGCCCACTCAGAATCAATACGTGATTCGCTAAACCGGAGCGCCCGTGTTCAAAATCAGCCACGCGCAATTCATCGCCCCCGGCATCAAACGCTTCGTCCTGGAAGCTCCCCGCATCGCCCGCAAACAGAAGCCTGGCCAGTTTGTGATTCTTCGCATTTATGAAGAAGGTGAGCGCATTCCTGTGACCATCGAGAACTCAGACCCGGAGCACGGCACCATCAGCATCGTGGTTCAGTCGATCGGAAAAACCACCCATCTGCTCAATTCGCTAAATACTGGTGACACCATTCTCGATGTAGTCGGTCCCCTCGGAAAGCCCTCCGAAATCGAGAAGTTCGGCACCGTGGTAGTAGTCGGCGGCGGCGTCGGCACGGCCATGGCCTATCCCTCCGCGGCAGCATATAAGCGGGCTGGCAATCGGGTGATCTCGATCATCGGCGCGCGCACCAAGGAGTTGGTAATTCTCGAGCAGGAACTGCGCGCCGTGAGCGACGCGGTGATGATCACCACCGACGATGGCAGCTACGCTGACAAGGGATTCGTCACCGACAAACTTCGCCAGCTCATTCAGAACGGAACCCGTATCGATCTTGTGCTCGCAATCGGACCGATCGTCATGATGCGAGCTGTCGCTGAACTCACGCGCAAAGAAAATATCCGCACTGTAGTCAGCCTGAACCCGATCATGATCGATGGCACCGGAATGTGCGGCGGCTGCCGCGTGCCGATTGACAGCAAGAGCGAATTCGCCTGCGTCGACGGACCGGAGTTCGACGCCCACAAAGTCAATTTTGAAGTGCTGGTGCAGCGCAACTCCATGTATCGCGATCCCGAGCAGCGCTCGCTGGCCGAGTACCAGCGCGCGGCGGCCGAGAAAGCCGCGGCTAGAGAAAAAGAAGCTGAAGAATCCTGCGCTGTGGCGCACACAAGGTGAACGATGAGTCCGACCACGAACAAATTTCTCAACCCGCTGGCGATGAAGGAGCGCATGAATGTTCCCCGACAGCTCATGCCCGAGCAGCCCGCCGACGAGCGCAACAAGAATTTCAGCGAAGTGAATCTCGGCTACAGTCCTGAGCTGGCGCGGCAGGAAGCGCTGCGCTGCCTGGAGTGTGCCAAACCGACCTGCACGGATAATTGTCCCGTCGGTGTGAAGGTGAAGGAGTTCGTGGAACTGATCGTCGCCGGAGATTTTCTCGGCGCCGCCGCCAAGATTCGCGAAGACAATGTATTACCGGCGGTTACGGGGCGAGTCTGCCCGCAGGAAGATCATTGCGAAGGCAAGTGCCTGCTGTCGAAAAAAGTGAAGCCGCTCGGCATTGGCTACCTGGAGCGCTTTGTTGCCGATTACGAGCAGCGCATGGGCACACATATTCTGCCCAACCTACCACCCACCGGAAAGAAAGTCGCTGTGGTGGGCAGCGGTCCGTCGGGTCTCACGGTAGCCGGAGACCTGATTCAGAAAGGCCACAAGGTGCGAGTCTTCGAGGCTCTGCACGAGTTGGGCGGAGTGCTAGTCTACGGCATCCCCGAGTTCCGCCTGCCCAAGCAAATCATCCGCGAGCAACTCGACTACATGCGCGAAATGGGTGTTGAGTTTGAGACAGATGTAGTCGTCGGCCGCACCCTCACCATCGATGAACTCATGCACGAAGAGGGATTCGATGCCGTCTATATCGGCACCGGCGCTGGCCTGCCCCAGTTCATGGGCATTCCCGGCGAGCATTTCAACGGGGTCTACTCGGCCAACGAATTTCTCACCCGCATCAACCTGATGAAGGCCTACAAGTTTCCCACCTACGACGAGCCGATGGTCGACCTGCACGACAAAGACGTTGCCGTGATCGGTGGCGGCAATACCGCGCTCGACGCGATTCGCTCGGCCTTGCGCCTGGGAGCGCGCAAGGCTTACATCATCTATCGCCGCAGCGATGCGGAAATGCCCGCGCGTGCCGAAGAAGTCCATCATGCCCGGCAAGAGGGAATCGATTTCCAGATGCTGACCGCGCCTGTGGAATTTCTTTCCGATGGCAAAGGCTGGCTGACCGGAGCGCGCTGCGTGCGCATGGAATTAGGCGAACCGGATTCTTCCGGACGCCGCAGACCAGTTCCCATTAAAGGCTCAGAATTTGACTTGCCACTTTCCGTCGCGATCATGGCGATCGGGACTACCGCCAATCCCATCGTCCAAAGCACCACGCCGGGTCTAGGTACAGACCATCGCGGTTACATCCAGGCCGATTCCGAGACCCAGCGCACCACGCGTCCCGGAATCTTCGCTGGCGGTGACATCGTCACTGGCGCTGCTACCGTGATCCTCGCCATGGGCGCTGGCCGCCGCGCCGCCAAGTCGATCCATGACTATCTAACGAACGGCCAGTGGTGAGGCTGGCAATAGCGTTCTTCGCCCCTTTGTGACCCGGGTCACCTATCCCCGAGACTCTTGTCACTGCCAGCCTACTCGACCAAGACTCTAATGAAGCCGGGAGCGCGGTGAAGAACCACCCCGTCGGCCGCGATCCTTCCGGGGGTTGCACATGGTAAATGACGATTTAGTGAAGTGTCCGCTGTGCGCTGGTTTCACCCACATCAGTAAGCCGGAACTGTTGGAGGCGTTGCGCGATCCCAAGATTCGCCAACAAGTTGAGAACTACGTCGCCAACCTATTGCAATCTCGGTCGGCCGAACTTACAGCTGTTGCGCCCCAGTCGCCGAGCAGGGGTTTTAACAAAGAGGTTCACCACTGGAACCCGAACGTGCCTGTATGGCGGCGGAGCCCGAAGGAATAGAACCCGGCCACCGGAACCCGGAGTCGGGGTAGCAAGAAAAGATCACGGAGGAAGTAATGATCACCAAACAACAAGCTTTGGATTATCACAGCAGCCCCCAGCCCGGAAAAATCGAAATCACTCCCACCAAGCCCTGCCGCACCCAACGCGACCTCAGCTTGGCCTACACGCCAGGCGTGGCCCAGCCTTGTCTTGCCATCAACAAGAATCCGCACGACGCTTTCAATTACACCGGACGCGGCAACCTGGTTGCAGTTGTGACCAACGGATCCGCGGTCCTGGGTCTCGGCGATATCGGCGCTCTGGCCGGCAAGCCGGTCATGGAAGGGAAGGCGGTGCTGTTCAAGAGATTCGCCGACGTGAATGTGTTCGACATCGAACTCAATACTCACGATCCCGAAGAGATCATCAAGGTCTGCCAGCTTCTCGAACCTACCTTCGGCGGCATTAATCTCGAGGACATCAAAGCCCCGGAGTGTTTCCACATCGAAGAAACTCTGCGCAAGACCATGAAGATTCCGGTTTTCCACGACGATCAGCATGGCACGGCGATCATCACCGGAGCCGCGCTGCTGAATGCTCTCGAGATCGTCGGCAAAGATATCGGAGGTGTTCGCGTAGTCTTCAACGGCGCCGGCGCCGCTGGCATTGCCACCGCCAAACACTACGAGCGGCTGGGCGTGAAGCACGAGAACATTCTTTTCTGCGACACCAAGGGCGTCATTTACAAGGGCCGCACCGAAGGCATGAACCCGTACAAAGAGCGCTTCGCCCAGCCAACCGACCGGCGAACCCTCGCGGATGCCATGCAAGGTGCCGATGTTTTTGTTGGATTGTCGGGGAAAGGCGCTGTGACTCCGGACATGGTGCGCTCTATGGCTGCGAATCCAATCGTATTCGCCATGGCCAACCCCGATCCTGAGATCACATACGAAGAGGCGAAAGCCTGCCGCAGCGACATCATCATGGCCACCGGCCGCTCCGACTATCCCAATCAGGTCAACAACGTGCTCGGTTTCCCCTTCATCTTCCGCGGTGCGTTGGACGTGCGTGCCACCGCCATCAACGAAGAAATGAAGTTGGCAGCTACACGAGCCCTGGCCGCGCTGGCTAAAGAAGATGTTCCAGACTCAGTCTGCCGCGCCTACGGCGTGGAAAGGCTGAGCTTCGGCCGCGAGTATCTGATCCCGACTTTGTTTGATACCCGCGTGCTGGTATGGGAGGCTTCCGCCGTTGCCGAGGCCGCGATGCGCACCGGCGTGGCCCAGAAACCCGTCGATCTCGTCGCTTACCGCGAGCAACTGGAGAGCAGGCTGGGCAAGGCCCACGAAGTTGAACGCTCCATGATTCACAAGGCGCAAGCCAATCCCAAGCAAGTGGTATTCCCAGAAGGCGAAAACGAAAAAGTCCTGCGTGCATGCCACTCTCTGGTCGAGGAGAAGATCGCCAAGCCAATTCTGCTGGGCAACTCTACCGCGATCCAAGCCCGCGCTAAGGAACTCGGCCTCAGCCTCAAGGGCATGAAGGTTGTTAATCCCGGGGAATCGGAACTGCGCGAATTTTACATTCAGGAATTATTCCGCCTGCGGCAGCGCCGGGGCGTAACCCTGAATGAAGCACAGACACTCATCAACGATCGAAACGTTTTCGGTTCGATGATGGTTCACATGGGAGATGCCGACGCGCTGGTCTCCGGCGTGACGCAACATTTCTCCGATACCATTCGTCCGGCATTGCAAATCGTGCGCATGCGCGAAGGCTTCCACCGAGTGTCCGGCTGCTATGTCCTGATCACGCATAAAGGCGACGTGCTGTTCCTGGCCGATGCCAGCGTGAACATCGAGCCCACCGCGGAAGACCTGGTGGAAATCGCCTTGTGCACTGCGCACCTCGCACGCCGTTTCGATGTCCATCCCCGGGTCGCCATCCTGTCATTCTCCAGTTTCGGCAGCGTCGATCATCCCATCTGCACCAAGGTTCGAAAAGCGGTGGAATTGTTGCAATTCGCAGATCCAACCCTGATCGTGGATGGAGAGATCATGGCCGACGAGGCATTGTCGCCGGAAATCATCGAGCAATCCTATCCCTTCAGCGCGCTGAAGGGTGGCGCCAATGTCCTGATCTTCCCCGACCTTGCTTCCGCCAACATCGCGTGCAAGCTGGTGGCAAAGATCGGCGGATGCGAAACCATTGGTCCAATTCTCATGGGAATGAGCCGTCCCGTGCACGTTCTGCACCGGGGTGCTCAGGTCGAAGAGATCGTCGACGTAGCCGCGATCGCCGTGGTCGACGCTCAGGAGAACGAATCTTACCTTCAGCTCCCCAAGGCCGAAGAGAACGCGAAGCCAGTAACGGTAGAAGACTAATAACTCTTCTACCGGGAAGTGAAGTGAGGGAAATGATTGGGAGTGATGCCGCGGGCCTAAATGCCCTTGGCGTCACTCCGAATCTTCACCGAAGCGCATGCTGCTCGAAGCTAGACATCAGCATGTCGCTGGTTTTGAGGTGACGTATGACTGGAACAATTTTGGTCGCCATTGTAGTGGTTACGGCGGCGGTGGGATTGTTCGTATTTCGCGCAATCCCCGGCATACGAGCTTATTTTGGATACCGCGGCAAGCGCCTCATCACTTGCCCCGAAACCCACAAAGCTGCCGCCGTCGACGTGGCGGCGGGTGAAGCCGCCATCGGCGCTTTTCTCGCCGAGCCCACGCTGCACCTGACCGAATGCTCGCGCTGGCCCGAGCGACAGGATTGCGGTCAGGAATGTCTGCGGCAAATTGAAGTGAGCCCGGAAAACTGTCTGGTCTGGAATATCGTTTCGAATTGGTATGAAGGCAAGCAGTGCGTCTTCTGTCGCAAAACCTTCGGCAAACTTCACCACTTGGACCACGCGCCGGCGTTACTCGGGCCCGACCACAGGTCTGTTGAGTGGAGAGAGCTACGTCCCGAGCAACTCCCTGAAGTGTTTTCCACTCATCGCCCAATTTGCTGGAACTGTCATGTGACCGAACCTTCCGACGGCTCCATCCCGAACTGGTTGTAGATCGGGCTCTGGAGCCGAAGCGCACCATGTAGTTGGCTCGCGCTAGCCGCGCTGCCCGTTTTGCGTCGCCCTGTTCGCCCACGCCGCCAAACTGTTCTCAGATCATCGGCCGCCCTATCACCGTTAAAGCCAAGGCCCGGTAAGGCCCGCACCAGGGATGCCTCTCTCGAAGAAAGAGAGATTTCTTGCGACCCTGCAAAGCCGATAACTAACGCGGTACCTAGGCCCATCCACGATTGCTTTACGTCCACGGTTCTGCGGTAATCAAAAGCTGAGGATGTTTCTCTTAATATTCTATGGACACAACTTTGTTACGAAAAACGGAATTCGTCGAAGACCAATGCGGGCCGCATCTGGAGCCAGTTTACGTACGCTCTCAAGCCGTCGTTTCACGCCGCGTCGCCGGGGAAACTTTGATCGTTCCGGTGCGCGGCAAAGTTGGAGATCTGGCCTCGATCTACAGTTTCAACGAAACCGGATCTCTGATCTGGCAGTCCATGGAATCTCCCAAAAGCGTTGCAGAACTGATTAGCGCCGTACAGCAAGAATATGCGGTCAGCTACGAGCAGGCGGAGCGAGATGTGAAGCAATTTCTGAGCGACACGCTCTCGGTGGGTTTGGTCGAGGAGCGCCAGGAAGTCTCGCTGGCTGCTCTCAATTCTTCAGAACGAGAAGAAATGCGGTCGGCGGGCTCGCAATGATAGTGCAGACGATCGTGGGCGTGCGCTACTCGAAAGAGTCGTCATTCGAATATCCAGGGGGACCATGGAGCAACTGAGTTACGGAACATTCAGCGCAAACCTGCACCAGCGCCAATCCGGCCAGCGCGCGCCCATGCAGGTGACCATCGAAGTCACGCGCCGCTGTCCGCTCGATTGCCAGCACTGCTACAACAATCTCCCCATGGGCGATCAGGACGCCCGCAGCCGCGAAATGACCACAGATGAGCACTTCCGCATGCTCGATGAAATGGTCGAGATGGGTTGCTTCTGGCTGATCTACACCGGCGGCGAAATTTTCGCCCGCAAGGACTTCCTCGAAATTTATACCTACGCCAAGAAGAATGGTTTTCTGATTACCCTCTTCACCAACGGCACGCTCATCACCGAAAAGATAGCTGACTATCTGGTAGAGTGGCCGCCCTTCGCCGTTGAAATCACCCTCTACGGCCGCACCCGCGAAACCTACGAAGCATTGACAATGATCCCCGGCTCCTACGACCGCTGCTTGCGCGGAATCAAACTCCTGCGTGAAAGAGGATTGCCGGTCAAGTTGAAGACGGTGGCCACCACAATCAATAAGCATGAAGTCTCCGCGATGCGGCAGTTTGCGGAAGAAGAGTTAGGGGTTGAGTTCAAGATGGACGGCCAGATCAATCCGCGTATCGATTGCTCCCAGAGTCCGCTTGCCGTGCGGCTTTCTCCGGAAGACGTCGTAGCGCTCGACATGCATGCTCCCAAGGGCGTGAGCGAATATCGCAGATTGGCCATGCATGAAATGGAAAACCCTCCCAGCTTGGCGAAAACCGATACCGTGTACTTCTGTGGTGGCGGATTGAACGCTTTCGCCATTAATGCTTATGGCGAGATGGGCATCTGCGTGATCTCTCAGCAAGAGACATTCGACGTACGTCGGGACGGCCTAAAGCCAGCATGGGAGCATTCTCTTCGTGAGTTGCGCACGCGAAAACGCACTCGGGTGACGAAGTGTATGCAGTGTCGAATTCAATCGTTGTGCGGGATGTGTCCGGCGAACGGCGAAATGGAAAATGGTGATCGCGAAAGTCCAGTCGAGTTTCTTTGCCAGGTAGCTCACCTTAGGGCAGCGGTGATCGGGGTTGAGATTCCGTCGCACGGAGAGTGTGAATTCTGCTCCGGTGGCAGCCAGCACCAAGAGATGTTGGAGTCGGCACGCCGGATCGCCAGCAGAGAAATTGATGTGGAGAGTTGGGCCGGTCCACAGCAAGCCTTTCAGATTTTGAACAATTCAAGTGCCGCAGGTGGTTGTGGAAACTGTGGTGGTCACTGAACCATAGGGCTGAGGATTGAGCTGATGGAACAGAAAACAAAACAATCCGACGGTAAGAAGCCGTACGAATCACCGAAACTGACAACCATCAGTCTTCGCCCGGAAGAGGCAGTTTTAGGGCATTGCAAAGTTTCGGGATCGGGCGGCCCCGGCGGCATCTGCGGATTTACTTGCATGAGCTCAGGGTCCTAACTGCCAAACTTGAAGTGACCCGTTCGGAAATACCAAGTGACGTTGTGGGCACATTACCGAAATTCGACGACCCAAGCGCGACACTCTGCGGAGGTTTTTCTGTCGGCGGCGTGACGGTCCAGCTCACCGGCTATCGCAGTGCGGATGTTGCGCTGGTCCCGCCGTTGGAGCCTTTTCGCGTAAAGACAGGCGCCTCCGACATTAGCGTTCGAGTCGAGTGGGTCGCTGCTATCCCTCCGTCCGGCGATCCTCGAGTGTTTGATTCTGGTTCCGTATGGCGTCTGTCCAAGGGCAAGGATTTCCTCCAGTTCGACTTCAACGTGCCATTTCTCGGAGAGCAGCCCTACAAAAGGCTGATCGTCGACAACAATTTCTGCCGCGCCAAACTCCAGATGAATGAGGGATCCTTCGCAACTTTGCCAAGCGTTCCTGAACCCCTCGAGTATCCTCTCGACGAACTCCTTATCATGCATCGCCTCACCCAGGAGCGTGCCATCGAGCTCCACGGCGTCGGCATTGTCGGCCCCGACGGCGCAAGTAACTTATTCGTCGGCCATTCCGGCGCAGGCAAGAGTACGACGGCGCGTCTGTGGTCTTCGCTTCACAAAGTAGAAATCCTCAGCGACGACCGCATCATCGTTCGCGAACATCCGATTGGTGAAAAGGGGGAGCAGATTTATATGTACGGCACGCCCTGGCATGGCGAGGCCGCATTCGCTCTACCGCAACGCGCTCCGTTGCAAAGGATTTTTGTTCTGGAGCATGGACAGGGTAACTTACTCACGCGGTTGGCCCGCAGCCAGGTTGTCGCGGAACTATTCGCCCGCGCCTTTGTCCCGTTTCACAGGCACGAATACGTCGAATCCGCGTTGACTTTTCTGGAGCGAGTCTCGGACTCGGTCCCATGCTATCGCTATTCTTTCGAGCCCGACGAACGCGCCGTCGGCAGAATTCTCTACTTCAATGATTAGCAGCAAGTCTGATTCGGAAAAGTTCGAGGCTCTCAGCCGCGATTTGCTGAATAAGGGATTGAGCGTCCGCTTCGAAGCCCGTGGCGCAAGCATGTTCCCCTGCATCCGTGACCGCCAGATTGTCCATGTTACTCCCGTAATCGTGAGCAAATTACGAAAGGGCGATATTGTACTGACGAAAGGTAATAGCGGGTTCCGCGTTCACCGCCTTGTGCTTGCCGATCATAATAAGAATTTGTTTATTACCTGCGGCGATTCCGGACAGCAAAACGACCTCCCAGTGCGCGGCGACCAGATTCTCGGCCTTGTCGTCGCCAAAGAAGTGAAGTTAGGGAAAAAATCTGTGCGGACAGAACTAAAAGGAATCGGCGGAAAATTGCTGCAGGCGATGGCGCGCGGGCAATCCGCCGCCAGTAAACTCTTGCGCGTTGCCCGGCAACGTTCATCGCGGGCAACCCAGGGGAGCCTGCTGAACCTCTGCTGTGCGCTGAGTCTGCTTCTTACGCTGTTGGCCGCATCATATTCCCGCGCCCAGGTCGCGGTCGATGCGACTACCTCCAGCTCGGCAAGCCTGGCGGGCACTGGCACGCCGACCATTACCTTCGCCCACACTACCACCGCAACCGCGAACCGTGCCCTCATCGTCGGAGTTTCTATCAATATTACGAATGCTCCCACAACTACGGTTTCGGGCGTGACCTACGACGCCACGGCGTTGACCTTCTTAGGCGCGCACAACGATGCGGGCACCACGCGTCGAGTGGAAATGTGGTATTTGCTAGCTCCCGCCAACGGCACGTTTAACGTTGTGGTGTCGGTCAATATTCCCTCCGCGGTTACCGAAGGTGTGGTTGTTGGCGCGACCACATTTACGGGTGTAGATCAGACCGTGCCGCTGAGCTCATTCGTATCGGCTGACGGCGCCGCTGCCGGTTACTCGGAACTCGATGTGCCTAGCGTCGTGAATGGCATGATCCTGGACACGCTGGCGACAGATGGAACTCAAACAGTCACCGTGCCCGGTCCTCAGGTGCAGCAATGGAATGCGCGCAGTCAAAGCAGCACAAACCCGGGTATAACAGGCAGCGGTACCAGTCGCACCGGCGCGCCTAGTGTCCCCCTCTCCGAGACATTCAGTGGCACGTCCAACTGGTCGTTGGGAGCCGTATCGATCAATCCCACCGCCGCCGATATCGGAGTCACCACCAGCGTCGGCAGCGCGATTTTTCTAGGAGCGAATACAACCTACAACATCACAGTCTTCAATAACGGAACATCCGCAGCCAACACCGTCACACTAAAAGATACCCTCGCTACAGGTATGACTCTGGTCTCCGTTACCCCGAGCGCGGGGACGACTTGTACGGGAACCGGGCCTATTACTTGCACCCTCCCAACTCCCTTTGCCAGCGGAGCAAACGCAACCGTTGCGGTCGTGGAAACCGCCTCCGCTGCTGGTTCATTTACCAACACTGCCACCGTCACCGATTCCGGCACGCCGCCTGACCCGAACACTGGCAACAATACTTACGTAGCCGTGGCGACAGTCCAGTCGGCTGCCTGTGCTAATGTCTCCCAAGCCACGCCTGCCACCACCCCTCTGACCGGCGTGCTGAACACGTATTATCCGGGAACTGCCAACGTGGCGGCTGGAGCGACCTCAATCACTGTCGGAGCCGCGACCGGTGCTGGAACAGCCATCGCTAAAGGTAATCTCCTGCTGGTGATCCAGATGCAGGATGCCAGCATCAACGACTCGAACAGCATTGCCTATGGGAATGGGTACACCGGCCAAGGATTCACCGCGCTGAACAGCGCCGGTGATTATGAATTTGTCACCGCGCAAAGCGCAGTCCCAGCAACCGGTGGCACCCTGACCATTTCCAGCGCGGGCTCTGGCGGCGGACTCGTTTTCGCTTATCACCACGCCGCAGCCTCAGCAACCGCTGGGCAGAGCACGTACCAGGTCATCGTGCTGCCGCAATATACGACTGCTTCATTCAATGCGACCACTCCGCCCACCGCCCTGGCGTGGAATGGTTCTACGGGCGGAGTCCTGGCCTTGGATACATCGAGCACTCTAACCCTTAACGGAGCGACCGTCTCAGTGAGTGGTCAGGGTTTCCGCGGCGGTGCGGGCATGCAATTAACTGGCGGAGGGGGAGCCAATACAGATTATCGCCAACCCGCTCCAGCAACCTACACCGGTGCAGCGGGAGGCGAAGCTGGCTGGGACGCCAATAAAGGCGAGGGACTCGCGGGCACTCCCGAATGGGTCGAAACCGGCGGAACATTCTTGCACACTAATACCGGCTACCCCAGCGGCACTGCGGGAACGGACGGCAGCATGGCGCGAGGGGCCCCAGCGAACGCAGGCGGTGGTGGCACCGACGCCGATCCACAAGGTGCCTCTCCCGGCGGCAATGACGAAAACGCCGGTGGCGGCGGCGGTGCAAACGGCGGCGCTGGAGGTTTTGGCGGCGATTCGTGGAACACGAACCTGAGCGTTGGCGGCGAAGGTGGCACTGCTTTCCCCGCCACAATCAACCGCGTTGCCATGGGCGGCGGAGGCGGCGCAGGAACGCGTAACAACTCCGACGGCGACAATCAGGCCAGTGGTGGCGCCACCGGTGGCGGCATCATCATCATTCGCACCTACGGGCTCAGCGGAACTGGCACCCTCACGGCCAACGGCAATCCCGCCTACAACGCTACCGCCAACGATGCCGGCGGCGGCGGCGCCGCCGGCGGCAGTATTGTCGTCCTCTCAGCAAATGGAGGGGAGAGCGGCCTAACACTCCAGGCCAACGGTGGCACCGGCGGCAACGCTTGGCAGTCTCAGGCCTATAGTCTTGCCAACCGGCACGGCCCCGGCGGCGGCGGCGGTGGCGGCGTGGTCCTGGTTTCGGGCACTCCTGCGAGCCTCAGTGTGAGTGGCGGGGCTAACGGTCTCACCGAAAATCCTGGCGTGGCCTACGGATCAACCCCCGGTGCTGCAGGCACCAGCGTCACCAACGCTTCGATCTCATCGACATCGGGCACGCAGTCTGGCGCACAATGCACTCCGGACATGACCCTCACCAAGAGCCATGCTCCGGCCACATTTACCCGCGGCTCAACCGCCACTTACACTATCCCCGTCGAGAACTTGAGCCCCTACGGTTCAACCAATGCCACGGTAACGGTGAACGATACGCTGCCCTTGGGCGTTACTCCTACCAGCGCCACCGGTAGCGGATGGGCTTGTTCCGTCGCGTCGCAGACCGTAAGTTGCGTCAACTCGACTGTCTTGGCAGGGAATAGTTTTTATCCATCGATTACCGTCAACGCCAATGTCGCGCAAACCGCTCCCGCCACAGAAACGAACACTGCAATCGTCGGGGGGGGCGGCGAAATCAATCTGTCGAACGACGCCTATACCGATGTAGCCAATGTGTCCTCCAGCGCAGATCTCAGCGTGACCAACACCGCGTCCCCGGATCCAGTCGCTGCGGGCAGCAACATCACTTACACTCAGGTCGTCACCAATAACGGTCCCAGCGCCGCCGACAACGCCTCGTTGGTTGAAGCTATTCCCGCGAACACCACATTTGTTTCCATTGCCACGCCCGCCAGCTGGAATTGCACTACGCCACCCGTCGGTGGGATCGGCAACGTAGTTTGTAACGACTTGAATCTGGCCGGCAGCACCGCCGCCACTTTTAGCCTGATCACGAAGGTCACGGCCGGGACGGCGAATGGCACCGTGATAACGGATACCGTCACCGCCAGTTCCTCGGTGAGCGACCCGAATTCCGCGAACAACACAGCCTCCGCTTCTACCGTCGTTGGGACGACTGCGGGAGCGCAGTTATCCGTGACCAACGTTGCCTCACCGAATCCGGTCGTGGCCGGTAACAATATCACTTACACGCAGGTCGTCACCAACACCGGGACAGCTGCAGCCACCGCTGCAACCTTTACCGAAGCAACGCCGACGAATACCACATTTGTTTCGATCACGGGTGCCGCTGGCTGGACTTGCACAACTTTTCCAACCGTCTGCACCAACGCCAGCGTGGCAGCGGGCTCCGCCGGCACCTTCACCGTGGTCTACAAGGTGAACACCGGCCTGGCAAGCGGCACAATCATCACCGACACGGCGACCGTAAATGCTACGAACCAGGCCTTCGGCGCCAATTCCGCCACCGCCACCGACGTAGTCGCATCTTCCTCAGCGCAGGCTGACGTTGCGCTGAGCACATCGGCCACGCCTCTCACCGTCTACCCCGGGAATAACATCACCTACTTACAAACGGTGACGAACAATGGTCCCGGGCCAGCTTCTGCCGTTAGCTTTCTGGAAGCGGTGCCCACTAATACTACCTTCGTCTCCGTCTCTGCTCCCGCTGGTTGGACCTGCACAGCCCCGGCGGTAGGCGGGACGGGCAACGTCACCTGCAGCGACCCGACCTTGGCCTCGGGTGCGTCGGCGAACATCATCGTTGTCGTGAACCTGGCTCCAAGTGTCACTGTCGCTTCGATCACAGCAAACTCCTCGGTTTCTTCCACGACCAGCGATCCTAACTCAGCCAACAACAGCACCACGATTACCACGCCAGTCATGGCCGTTTGCGACCTTGCCGTCACGAACACCGGCACGCCCAGCCCAGTCCAGGTCGGTGGCACCATCACTTACACGCAAGTCGTGACCAACAGCGGTCCGAGCAACTGCAGCACCGTGTCTTTTAATGAAGCGATTCCGGCCAATACCACCTTCAGCGCCTTCATCGGAGCTCCCTCGGGATGGACCTGTTCCTCTTTTGTTACTGGATGCACCAATCCGAGCGTGGCACCGGGTTTGATCAGTACCTTTGTCTTTTCCGTGACTGTGAACGCGGGTACTCCCGCGGGAACCATCATCACCGATACCGACACCGCCACCACCACCACTCACGACACAAATCTGACCAACAACTCCGCCACGCTGAATATCGCTGTAGCGAGCGCCACGCAAGCAGATCTCAGCGTTACGAACTCAGCCAGCCCCAATCCGGTGACCGCCGGCAACAACATTACTTACGCGCAGACCGTAACCAACGGTGGCCCCGCCTCCGTGACCGGTGCTACCCTCACCGAAACTCTTCCCGCGAATACAACATTCGTGTCGTTGAGCGGACCAACTGGATGGACGTGCACTTCCGCATTGCCCTACACCTGCACCACCGCTGGCAGCCTCGCAGCGAATTCCACGGCGAATTTCACTTTCATTGTGAAGGTGGCCACGAGCGTGGCTTCCGGTTCTACCATCACCGACACCGATTCCGTCACTTGCGCCGCCAGCGATCCCACCTGCGCCAACAACACCGCTTCAGCCAGCGTGCAGGTCGGAGCTTCGGCTGATCTATCAGTCACGAACTCCGCCAGCCCGGTCCCAGTACTTGCCGGAGCCAACATCACTTACACGCAAGTTGTAACCAATGCCGGGCCCAGCGCAGCCACTGGCGCCAGTCTCACCGAGACCACGCCTCCGAATACGAATTTCCAATCGATCGCCCCCGCCGCGGGATGGTCCTGTATCACGCCTGCCAAGGGTGCCTCCGGGATTATCGTTTGCACTAATCCCAGCTTCGCCGTCGGAGCTGCCACCTTCACCGTAGTGCTCCAGGTGAATGCCGCAACCGCAGCCGGGACGGCAATCAATGACACGATAACTGTAAATTCTTCAACCACCGATCCCAACTCAGCCAACAATACGGCAACCGCCGCGGACGTTGTCGCGACCGCGGCTCAAGCCGATCTGATCACCACCAACTCGGCAGCGCCAACTTCGGTTGCCGCCGGCAGCAATGTCACCTATACCCAGAGCGTCACCAATAACGGTCCACTGGCCGCAGCGTCTCCCAGCTTTACCCAAACCACGCCGCCAAACACCAGCTTCCAATCCATCAGCGTTCCTCCGGGCTGGACCTGCACCAATCCCGCTGTCGGAGCCGCCGGAACCATCACCTGCACGGCCACCACTCTCGCTCTCAATGCGACCGCCATCTTCACTCTCGTCCTTCAAGTGAGTTCCAGCACCGCTTCTGGCACAAACATCGCCGAAACTGTCACGGCTACCGCCACCAACATTGTTCCGAATCTCACCAGCAACACCGCGACCGCCATGGTGACTGTCGCGACTGCGGGCAGCGCGAGTGTCACCATTGCGAAGACCGCCACACCAAGTTCTATGGTGCTCAGCGGCGATACTCTGACTTATACCCTCGTTGTGACCAATAACGGTCCCGCGAGCGCAACCAACGTGACCGTAACCGATCCCTTGCCCACCGACGTTACCTTTTCGGCCCCAGTCATTACGACGGCAGGCACGTGTTCGGAGGCCGGCGGCACCGTAACCTGCCTGCTGGGAACGATCGCCAACCCCGGCACGGCGACAATCACCATCCTCACGAATGCTGGAGCGCCAGGGATCGCAACCAACACGGCCAGTGTGACTGCGGACCAGATGACTTCGCCTAACACTTCCACGCAGGTTGAGATCATCACCGCCGCGACCAGCATTAAGTTGGAGTTCTTCTCCGCTCAGCGCGGCCAGGACCGGACCGGCGCGGACCGCGTCGTGCTTCGTTGGAAGACAGGTGGGGAAGCGCACAATCTCGGATTTAACGTCTATCGCGAGCAGGGCGGCGAGCGCGTTCAATTGAATTCTTCGCTCATCGCAGGATCCGCCCTATTGATGAGCGGGGCGTTGCCTAAACATTCTGGCAAGACTTATAGCTGGATCGATTCTTCCCCTAATATCGGCAGCGGCCCTTACTGGCTGGAAGATGTGGACGTAAACGGCACTCGTATACTGCACGGACCAGTTTCTGCCACAGCTTCCAACAATACTCAGATTGCCACCGACGTTGCGTCAGCGGCCACGGTGCATCAACTGAGTCAGATGCAGCCTGCTCCCGCGCTCAATAACTTAAGTCATAACGTTGAGAACGTTTTGCCGGATACTGTTCCCACAGCTGCGCAATTGCAAAAGCAGTTCGAGCTCGCTGCCCACCCGGCCGTCAAAATATTTGTGAAGCATGAAGGCTGGCATTGCGTGACCCAGCCGCAACTGAACCAATCTGGCCTGAACCCGAATGTGGATCCGGCATTCCTCCATCTTTATGCCGAGGCCATCGAGCAGCCCATACAAATCGCCGGCGCTTCCGCTGGCCCGGGAGGTTTCGGTCCTCAGGCCACCATTTGTTTCTACGGTACAGGAATCGATACCCAATACTCTGGCACTCGAGTCTACTGGCTCGCGTCGGAAGAATCGGACGGCGCGCGCATTCGCCATCTCCCGTTCTCTGCTGGCTCCAATCAGCCTCCGGCCACCTTCTCCTTCACGGTGGAACTCGCGCCGCGCACCACATATTTCTCGGCGCTGACCACCGCTCAGGGCAACAATTTCTTTGGTCCCATCGTTTCTCCCACAGCCGTCGACCAAGCGCTGCAGGTGAACCACCTCGATATGACCTCGACCGAGCCTGCCCGTCTGCAAGTAATTCTGCAAGGCGCGATACTTGCCTTTCCACACGATGTAACCATCGCACTCAACGGCACGAGCCTGGGCGATCTGACCTTCACTGGTCAAGCCAAGGGAAGATTCAACGCGAACGTGCCGCCGGGCCTGTTGCATAACGGTACGAACACCGTCACCTTGACTTCGCAGAATGGGGAATACGATATCAGCCTGGTGCAGTCGATCCAGATTACGTATCCCCACTCCTACGCCGCCGACTCTGATGCCTTGACCTTCACCGGCCGCGCCGGGGATACGATCAAACTAGGAGGTTTCACTCGACCTGCTGTGATCGTCCTCGACATCACCAATCCGGATCAGCCGGTGCAACTAACGGCCCAGGTCGTGCCGGATGCGAGCTCGAAGACAGACTACACGGCGGCATTTCAAGTGCCATGGACCACAACCAATCCGGCAGCCCCAACGCAGCACACGCTGATGGCCTTAGCGGATGATCGGATCGATTCGGTGGCTGGGATTCGTGCAAATCACCCCTCGCAGTGGCACAGTGCACTGCCCGGAAGCGAAATTGTGATGGTGTCCGCAGAGGCCTTCGCCGGCGAGTTGGATCCGCTGCTGAGCGCTCACAAAGCGCAGGGACAATCATCCGCAGTTGTCCCGGTCGATGATCTCTACGACGAATTTAATTTCGGCGAACGTACTCCCCAGGCCATCCGCGACTTTTTGCAGACGGCAATCAAGGCTTGGCACACCAAGCCGCAATATCTATTGTTAAATGGCCGAGCCTCGCTTGATCCCCGTAACTATCTCGGCTTCGGCCACCTGGATTTCGTTCCCACAAAAATCATTCCCTCGACCGGCCTGATGACCGCTTCCGACGACTGGTTCTCCGACTTCAATGACAGCGGTATGCCGACCATCGCAACCGGACGCTTGCCCGTGAGCACCACAGCCGAAGCCCAACTCGTGGCGACAAGGATCGCTACTTACGAGGGCTCATCCACCAATGGCGCGTGGACGTCGCAGGCACTCATGGTAGCTGATGTCAACGACACCGAAAACTTCACCAAAGACAGTCAGCTGGTTCAGGCTCAGCTGCCTTCAACCATGCAGGTCACGGATGTCTTCGCCACCACGATGAGCCCGGCCGATGCGCAGCAGGCGATTCTGACCGCCATCAACTCAGGACAATTGTTGGTGAATTATGCGGGGCACGGCTCCGAAGATGAATGGTCCGGCGACGACCTTTTCGACAGTACTGCGGTGAGTTCACTGACCAACGGAAGTTCCTTGCCGGTATTCCTCATCATGGACTGCCTGAATGGATTCTTCCAGGATGTTTACGAAGAACCGCTCGCTGTCACTTTGATGCTGGCCCCGAACGGAGGCGCCGTAGCCGTGCTTGCCTCAAGCGGCCTGAACCCGGCCGCGCCCCAAACCATTCTCGACAAACTGATCGTGCAAGACGCCATGAGTTCCCCGCAACCGGCTTTGGGAGACGCCATCCTCAAGGCGAAGGCAGGAATCTCTGATCTCGCCGTGCGTAAAACCTATAATCTGCTTGGCGATCCCGCCATGCGAATCAAGCTTCCCAAACCCCAGGCTGCGCCGTGATCTTTCCCGGCTAGGCCTGCGCCATATCCGTAACCACTGCCGTCCTCCGTAGTGGCTCCGCGATAGCCTTCATCACCTTCTCGAATCCCGCAAAATCGAGCGACTGTGGCCCATCGGAAAGCGCCCTCTCCGGACAAGGATGCACTTCGATCATCAATCCGTCCGCCCCAACTGCTACCGCCGCACGCGAGACTGCGGCAATCAAACTCTGCTTACCCGTTCCATGCGAAGGATCGGCGATCACCGGCAAATGAGAAAGATCACGGGCCAGCGCCACGGCGGCGAGATCAAACGTGTTGCGCATTTCCGTCTCAAAAGTCTTGATGCCGCGCTCGCAGAGCACCACCTGATTGTTTCCCCCGGAAAGCAAGTACTCCGCGGCGAGTAGCCATTCTTTCACCGTCGCCGACGGTCCACGCTTCAACAGCACCGGCTTCTTCACGGTTGCCAACCGGCGCAACAGTGCGAAGTTCTGCATATTGCGCGCTCCCACCTGCAGCATGTCGACGTGTTCGCAAATGATCTCCACATCCTCCGTACTCATCACTTCCGTCACCACCGGAAGTCCGGAAAGCTCGCGAGCTTCTCGCAGAATCTTCAACGCCTCCAGTCCAAGCCCCTGAAAGTCATAAGGAGAGGTCCGCGGCTTGTAAGCTCCGCCGCGCAGCATGGTGGCGCCGGCGCGCTTTACCGCATGTGCCGTATCCAGCAACTGTTCACGAGATTCCACCGAGCAAGGCCCCGCGATGATCACAACTCCGGGACCACCAATGGCTACCCCGCCAACATTCACCACCGATCGCTCCGGTTTAGCCTGGCGGCTGACCAGCTTAAAAGGCTGCGCAATGGCGACCACATTTTCCACGCCCGGCGCCACCTGCAGCGCCTCGATCTCGTGGCGCCGTCCGTTTCCCACCGCGGCCACGATGGTCCGCTCCACTCCACGCGTAACGTGAGGCTGGTAGCCTGCCTCGCGAATGCGCTCGATCACGTGCTCAATCTCGTGTTCGGTTGCTTTCTCTGACATGTTGACGATCATGGCCGCGCCTCCTGAGTGTTCGTTGAAAAAAACAAAAGCCGCGATTCTGAATCGCGGCTTTGGACTGAACTTGCTTGAATCTAGTCGATCATGGCTGATTCGATCTCCCCGCAAGTCCCGCCGCAGCCGCTACTCCGGTAAACCAGTAGTAGCGAAACTGCCCGGTAAAGTAGGTAAATCGCGCCATAAAGAAATCTTCCCGCCATGCTATCGCGAGCGTTGCCGCGTGCAATTCGTTCTAACTATTGAATCGAGCTGGCCGCGTTCGAAAAAACATTATTCGCGTTGGAACCAATCAACCGTATCGTTCCCACAACCAGAACTAGAATCACTGCCAGCATAACCGCATATTCGGCAATATCTTGCCCCGAATCCTCCAACCACAGCCTGCGCATAAGCTCGGACATGCTTTCCCTCCACTCCGATAAGTTATCCCACGAGGGAAGAACGGAAACCGGTGGACCCATGATGCCGCAGCTTTGGGCGCTTGTCAAACTCTAGTATTGGGGATTTTCACAAGGAACGCGCTTTTCGTTACAGAGGTTCGCGCAGCCCCAAAATAGGCGCGGATAAAGAGGTTTCGGGACGAGAATGTTGCGCGAGCTGCCGCGCTGAGTCCTGCGCATACTGCAGCACGCGGCCAGGAAATAAGCCGAGATAAAGCGTAGTCACGAGGCAGCAGACCAGCGCCAGGCGGAGAGCGAAAGGAAGTGGCGTTACTGGAACCGCTTTTCGCGATTCACGCATGTACATCGTTACTATGATGCGCAGGTAGTAATAAGCGCCGACGCCGCTGTTGAGCACGCCGATGATCGTCAGCCAGATCAAGTTGGCTTTTACCGCGGCGCCGAAAACGTAGAACTTCGCGAAAAATCCCCCGGTCATCGGGATCCCGATCAGCGACAGAAGAAAAATGGTGAGCGTCGCTGCTAGCAACGGGGAACTGCGTCCCAGCCCTTCATAGTCCTCCAGCGTCACGTAGCGCTCACCGGCGTTCGCAAAATGGCTGACCACAGCAAAAGCTCCCAGGTTCATAGCGGCGTAGGCCGCCGTGTAAAACATGGCCGCCGAAATTCCCAGGACCGGCGCGGCCGCGAACGCAACCAACAGGTAGCCTGCGTGCGCAATCGAGGAGTAAGCCAGCAGTCGCTTCACGTTGTTTTGCACCAGCGCTCCCAGGTTACCCAACGTCATGGAGAGCGCTGCCGACACCCAGATCAACCAAAAGTTTCCCGGCACTTTGATCACGAACACGAGGCGCAACAGAACCGCAAACGCCGCCGCCTTGGGTGCCGTCGACATCAGCCCTACAATCGGTGCCGGGGCCCCTTCATATACGTCAGGCGTCCACACGTGGAACGGCGCCGCAGCTACTTTGAAGCCCAAACCCACAAACATAAGCGCCACGGCTACAAACGCCAGCAACGGCAGCGGTCCAGTCTGCAACGCGCTGCTGATTTGATCGATATTCGTCGATCCCGTGGCCCCAAACATCATCGCCACTCCATACAAGAAAAACGCCGTGGCGAATGAACCCAGCAGAAAGTATTTCAGCGAAGCTTCCGTGCTCGCCGCCTCGTGTCGCCGGAATCCCGTCAGCACATAAGAAGAGATGGAGGAAATCTCGAGTGCAATGAAAATCAGAACCAGTTCCACCGCCGACGACATCAGTGCCATGCCGACGGTGCCGAAAAGAATCAGCGCGTAATATTCCCCCGCGCGGATCCGCTGTACGGTCATGTACTCATAGGAACTAAGGATGACGATTCCAGCAATCGCAATCACCAGAACGTGAAAGAAGACGCTGAATCCGTCCACCTCCACCATGTTCCAGAAGGCCAACCCCGGGGACTGCGCCATTAGCCATGTCGCCGCAATTCCCGCCAGCGCACCAATCAGCGCAATCACGCCAAGAATCTTCTGACCTGTTTTCTCGTCGAGCAATGGTTCCATCATCATTACGATGATGCCGAAGACCGACAGAACAATTTCTGGCAGGATACGAACGTAATCCCCACTCTGCGGCAGCACCTGCGAGTAAGCCGGGACGAGACCCGCGACCACGGTCTCAGCGATCGCCGTCTGGCTGATCATTGTCTCACCATGCTGCTCGCGACTCGCGCCAGCGGTGTGAGCGCCGCCTGAACCGCCGGATCAATCGCGCCCAGCCACATAATCGGAGCCACTCCCATCACCAGAGCTGCCACCGCACACGGCCACACCGCCCATTTTTCGAATCCCGAGAGATCTTGCAACGAGTTGTTCACGTCGTGAGTAACCTTGCCGTAGAAGACTCGCTGGTACATCCACAGCAGATAAACCGCGCTCCAAATGATGCCCGTGGCTCCGAGTATGCCGTAGATCGCCTTGTCTTGAAACGCACCGCTCAACACCAGAAATTCGCCGATAAACCCATTCAGCAAAGGCAGTCCCGCCGACGCTAGCACGATCACCAAATACGACGCGGCATACACTGGCATGGGCGAAGCCAGTCCGCCAAACTCCTTAATCTCGTAGGTATGACGCCGTTCATGCAGGATTCCCGCCAGCATGAATAGTGCGCCTGTAGAAACTCCATGCGCCAGCATTACAAACATCGCGCCGTTCAGTCCCGCCTGCGTGAAGCTGAAGATCCCCAGCACCACAAATCCCAGATGGCTCACCGAAGAATACGCAATCAACTTCTTCATGTTGGGCTGGACCATCGCCACCAGCGCGCCATAGATGATCCCGATCAAGGCAAGAATCATGATCCACCAGGCGTTCTGTCGCGATTGCTCGGGGAACAGTCCAAGGTTGAAGCGCAACAGCCCGTAGGTCCCCATCTTGAGCAGCACGCCAGCCAGCAACACCGACCCAGCGGTTGGCGCCTCTACGTGAGCATCCGGCAACCATGTGTGAAAAGGAAACAGAGGAACCTTCACCGCAAAGGCCAGGAAGAATCCGAGGAAGAGCAACTGCGCCGCCGCCGGGAATTTCGGCACCGCCCCGCTCATGATCTGTTCGCGAACCACCACAAAGTCAAAGCTGCCGGTATGCGCGTAAAGCCAAAGGATCGCCGCCAGCATGAACACCGAGCCGATCATGGTGTACATGAAGAACTTCACCGCGGCATAAATTTTGCGCTCGTGGCCAAAAATTCCAATCAGCAGCGCCATCGGGATCAGAGTGGCTTCCCAGAAGAAGTAAAAGAGAAACAAATCAAGCGACGTGAACACGCCGATCAGCGCCGTTTCCATGATCAGGAGCAGGATGAAAAATTCCTTCACCCGGTCGTGAATCGAATTCCAGGAAATCAGAACGCACAGCGGCGTAAGAAATGTGGTCAGTACCACCAGCCACAGAGAGATGCCGTCGATCCCCATGTGGTAATGGATGTTGGGAGTCAAAACCCACTGCCGGTCGATCTGAAACTGAAAATCGGTTTGTCCACGATGAAAGTGAACCGGCAGATGCAACGACATCACGAACGTCAGAAGTGAGATGACAAGTGCAAAAACTCGAATGTCCCGATCGCGCCGGGGGAAAAACATCAGCAGCAGCGCTCCCGCCAGAGGAGTAAATGTCACCAGCGTCACGATGATGGAACTGAGATTGTCGATGTTCATCGCACTCCCATCCAGATCATGAACGCAATCACCACTGCCGATCCGGCCGCGATCCATCCCGCGTACGAACGAATGTTGCCCGACTGCATATGGCGAACTTCATTGGAAAGATGTCGCGCCCCGTCGCCCGCGTCGTTCACCGCGGCATCGATCACCTTGCGATCCACGTCCTGCCACAGAATTCGAGTCGAGCCATCGATCAGCGGTCTGACAAAAACCGCGGCGTAGAATTCGTCGATGTAGTACTTGTGTACGACCGCCTCATAGAAGCCGCCGAGCGAATCGGCGATCTTCTGCGGAAGCTCAGGCCGCGCGCAATAAAGCCAGTAAGCCAGCCACCATCCCAACACAGCGACAATTACGGACACACCCATGAGCAGCAATTCCGTGGCACGACTCGCGGCTTCAACGGTCTCTCCTGTGCCAAACACAGGGGCAAGGAAGTGCTCGAAGTGATTGCCGATCCCCACCAGCCCGCCCACCAGCGAAAGCAGTGCCAGGATCATCAGCGGCGCCAGCATCACCATCGGGCTCTCATGCGGCTCGCCATGTCCATGCTCGCCGTGGCCATGGGATCCGTGTCCGTGCGCATCCACCTGGACTCCCCGATAATCGCCAAAGAACGTCATATACAACAACCGGAACATGTAGAACGACGTGATGAATGCCGTAATCAGTCCGATCAACCAATAAACCCAGCTGACCTGGTAGGCCTTCCACAGAATTTCGTCCTTGCTCCAAAAGCCCGCCAGTGGCGGGATTCCGGAGATGGCCAGCGTCGCGATGCCCATCGTCAAAAATGTCCACGGGATATACGACTTGAGCCCGCCCATCTTGCGCATATCCTGCTCGCCACCCACCGCATGAATCACCGAGCCCGCAGCAAGAAACAGCAGCCCTTTGAAGAACGCGTGCGTCATCAGATGAAAGATCCCAGCCGAGAACGCTCCCACCCCGCACGCCATGAACATGTAGCCCAGCTGCGAGACGGTTGAGTAGGCAAGAACTTTCTTGATGTCTGTCTGCGCGATGCCGATGGTCGCCGCGAAAAATGCAGTGAGCGTTCCAATGATCGCCACGACGGTCAGCGCCATCGGTGCCCGCTCAAAAATTACATGCGAGCGCGAGACCATGTACACGCCGGCCGTTACCATGGTCGCAGCATGAATCAACGCCGAAACCGGTGTTGGACCTTCCATCGCATCCGGCAGCCAAATGTATAGAGGAATCTGGGCCGATTTGCCGCACGCCCCCACCATCAGAAGAATGCCAATCGCCGTCAGCAGCCCCGCTCCAGCCGTCTCCGCCCCAAGCGGAGCAACGCTCTGGAATACCTGATCAAAATTCAGCGATCCAAAGTGTTTGATCAGCAAAAACAAAGCGATCAAAAATCCGAAATCACCGATGCGATTTACGATGAACGCTTTCTTGCCCGCCGACGCCGCCGAATCCTTCGTGAACCAGAACCCGATCAGCAGATACGACGCCAGTCCCACGCCCTCCCACCCAATGAACATCATCAGGTAGTTGCCCGCCAATACCAGCGTCAGCATGAAAAACATGAACAGATTCAGATAACTAAAAAAGCGGTAGTAACTCGGGTCATCCCACATGTACCCGACGGAATAGACGTGAATCAGGAATCCGACTCCGGTGACCACCAGCAACATGACCAGCGAAAGTTGATCGAGATAGAACGCGAAGTCAACGCTGAAGCTGCCGGAACGAATCCAATGCGCAAAATATTCGTGGTAGGGAAGTGTCAACGACGAAAAACGCATTGCGACCCACAAAGCCATCGCAAAAGCCGCACCACTGAAAAACAGCGCAATGGTACTCACGGCCGTTCTCGACGATCTCTTGCCGAGAAAGCCGTTGATCGCAGCCCCCGCCAGCGGCAGAACCGGGATCAGCCATAGATTGAGCATCGGGTTCATAGCTTGAGCAGGTTGGCCTGATCTACGTTCAAAGTCTCGCGCGTACGATACACCGCAATAATGATCGCCAACCCGACCGCTGCCTCCGCCGCCGCCACGACCATCACGAAGAAGACGAATACCTGACCGGACAACGCATGCCAGTGCGCCGCAAACGCCACAAACGACAGATTCACTCCGTTCAACATCAGCTCAATCGACATAAAGATAGTGATGATGTTGCGTTTGATCAGAAATCCGGCCACGCCGCAGGCAAATAGAAACCCGCTCAGCACTAGGTAATAAGAGAGCGGCACCATCAGTCCACCTTCCTCGCCGTAGCTTCCGGTTTGCTGGCCAGAACCACTGCGCCCATGATGGCGATCAGAATCAATATGGAAGTGACTTCAAACGGCAAAAGAAAATCATGGAACAAAAGTTGAGCAATTTCGGTCGGATGCCCAGGCAATGCCCCGATCGCCACCGCTTCCGTCCCCGAATGCCGTACCACCACCCACGCAATAAGTACGCTCCCGGTCAAAACCCCCGGTACACCCAACAGAAGAGCGACGCGGCTTCCCTTGGTCTGTTCTTCCTCGCCCGCGTTGAGCAACATAATCACGAGTACGAACAGCACCATAATCGCGCCCGCATAGACAATGACCTGTACTGCGGCCACGAACTCCGCACCCAGCAGCAGATATTCGCCCGCCAGCGCAGCCATCACCGCTATCAGCGATAGCGCGCTGTTGATCGGATGCCGTTGCGCCAGCAGGTTCACCGCCCCGCCGACGCAAACCGCAGCGAATGCCAGAAATAAAATGAGATGAAAACTCATGAATCAGTTCTCGGTTCTCCGCTCCCAGTTCTCAGCAAAAACCTTTAAAGGGTTACTTCTCAGCAGGGACCCTTGAGCTCTTACTGAGAACTGAGAACAAAAACTGAGAACTTGTTCTTTTTCCTACCAGGCCACGGCAATCGCCGTTGCCACCAGATTGGCAATCGCCAGCGGCAGCAGAAACTTCCAGCCAAACGACATCAGTTGGTCATAACGGAAGCGCGGCAGCGTCCCGCGCACCCAGATATACAAAAAGAGAAAACAGAAAATCTTAGCGCCAAACCAGAACACCGGCAGCAAAGCCCGCAATATCGCAGGCCCAAATAATGGCCCGTTCCATCCCCCGAAAAACAACAGGGTGGCCAGGCACGCCACCGTAATCATGTTGGCGTATTCCGCCATGAAGAACATGGCAAACTTCATGGAACTGTATTCGGTGTGGTATCCGGCTACCAGTTCGGTTTCGGCCTCCGGCAGGTCAAACGGAATGCGGTTGGTTTCCGCGTACGCCGCCATCAGATAAATGAAGAACCCGATGAACTGCCCGTGAAAAATGTTCCACCGGGGAATGAAACCCCAGAAGCGCCCGCCCTGCGCCTCGACGATGGTCCGCAGACTGAAACTGCCCGACTGGATCAGCACCCCCACCAGCGAAAGTCCCAGCGCAATCTCGTAGCTCACCATCTGTGCGCTGGCGCGCAGTCCGCCAAGCAGAGAATATTTGTTATTCGATGACCACCCTGCCAGCGCCACGCCGTACACGCCCATCGAAGTCACACCCAGAATCAGCAGCAGCCCAATGTTTAGGTCGGTAATTTGCAGTGGGATGTTCGTGCCGCCAATCGTGATCGAGTTGCCGAACGGAATCACCGAAATCGAAGTCAGCGCGAAGATCAGCGCCATCATCGGCGCCGCCAGAAACAGCGGCTTATAAACGTGCGGCGGCGTGAGATCTTCCTTGAACAAAAACTTCAGCCCGTCGGCCGCCGGCTGCAACAGTCCAAACGGCCCCACCCGCGTGGGTCCCCACCGATTCTGCATGTGGCCTACCACCTTGCGTTCCAGCCACACCGTGTAGGCAACCGCGGTCAGCAGCACGACCAGAACGATCAGCGACTTGATTACCGACACGAGTATGAAAACGCCAACCGACAAGGCCTCTGCTTCCTCTCCCAATGCTGCGATTCTTTATTAGTTACGCGAATCAGTCTGCCGCAACTTCGGCGGGCTTCACTTCGTGACTCTCGATTACCGACTGCAACGCACGCGAATAGCGTCCCAGAGTTCCGGAACTGAAAAGATTGTCGTTCGCCGGAGCAATGGATTCCAGCCGAGGTGCAACTCCCGCTCCACTCTTGGCCAACGACGTATGCTGGCTATTCCCCGCCAGCAAATCCATTCGCGATACGTCATAGCCCGGAACCAGCCGCTGAATCTCATCCAGAATCGCCGTCGGATCGAACGGACTCATCTTAGGTTCCAGCCCATGCGCCTCCAGCCAAACCGCGTGCCTGTCGGCCTCGCCTGACTGCGCGCCCCGAGACTGTCCCATGTCGGCGAGCGTTCCCCCGCCAAAAGGCATGAGTTTTCGTACGTCAAAGCCCATCGCGTCCGCGGCCCGCACGATCATTTCAAAATCGGACTTCGTGCCCGTAACCTCTCCAGCCTTTTTCACCAACTGCACATCCCCACAAGTATTTGTGAACGTCCCCGACTTTTCGTAAGCATTCGCCGCAGGAAGCACCACATCAGCCATCACTGCCGTCTCAGTCAGGAACATATCCTGTACGACCACGAAGCTTTTCGAGAACGCGAACGGGTCAACGTTCAATCGCCCCACCGGATTTGATCCGACGACATAGAGCGCCTTCAACTTGCCCGCTGTTCCAGCATCGACCATGCCCCCCAAGTCAAGTCCAGGAACCTGTGGAATTTCTCCCCATTCCTGATGAAACTCGCTGCTGCCCGCAATTGGGTGATATCCCGGCAGTAAATCTGGATACAAGCCCATATCAGCCGCCCCACGCGAATTCGCATAATCCGCGAGACATACAAACTTGGATCCCGAAATTCCCGATCCAAACTTGACAAGACTGGAGAGATCATCGCCCCGAAGTTCGGAACCAAAAACAATCACAAGCCCCTGTTCGCCGCGCAGTTTCTCGCGCAGGGCAATCCAGGCTTCTTTGGTCATCGAGGAACTGACAAGCCCATCCGCGGCCCCATCAGCGCCATTCAAGAATGCCGCGACTTTCCCTTCTGCTCCAGCCGGAATCTCCGCAAAGCTTGCCGCCTGCCTTCGCAGCTTGATCGAATTCGAATTGATCACATACAGGCGTGCCCGATGCAGCCGCACATTGTTACGAATCTGCCACGCCAACAGCGGATGCTGCTCCGTCGGATCATTCCCGATCAGCAGAATCGCGGGAGCGGTAAACACTTCCGCCATGCTAGCCGTCGTATCGCCTTTTCCGCGAACCGCAGCCGCCAGGGCTGGGAAGTCCGCCGTCCGGTGATGGTCGACATTATTTGTTTTCAAAACCACCCGGGCAAACTTGGAGAGTAAATAATCTTCTTCATTCGTAGTTCGCGTCGAGCCGATTACCCCAATCGCCGCTCCACCGTCGCGATCGCGCACCTCCACGAATTTATTGCCAATCAGCTCAAACGCTTCTTCCCAGGTCGCGGGCGTCAGCTTGCCGTCCTTGCGAATCAGCGGCTTCGTCAGCCGTTCCTCATGATTCGCAAAATCAAACCCATATCGCCCCTTGATGCAAAGGAAGTCGCCATTCGTCCCGCTTTTATCCCGATTGTCCCCGCGAACAATCTCCATTCCTTTGTCCGCGCGCCGCACGCCCAACGTCGTCTTGCATCCATCCCCGCAGTGCGTGCAGATCGTGCCCACATGCTTCATCTCCCAAGGCCGCGTCTTGTACCGATACGCGCCGGAAGTGAGCGCCCCCACCGGGCAGATGTCGATGCACATCCCGCACTCTTCGCATTCCAGGTGATCTTCTTTATTTGGCGCAATGATCGAACTCACGCTCCGGTTTTGCACCCCGAGCGCCCAAACGTCCATCCCTTCGCCGCACACCCGCACACATCGGTAACAAAGAATGCATCGCGGACGATCGAAGAACACCACCGGAGACCACTGCTGCTCATCCTTATGGTTCTTGGCCTCCATGAACTTCGATTCGGCCGCCCCATAAGAAAATGTCATGTCCTGCAGTTCGCACTCGCCTCCCGCATCGCACACCGGACAATCGAGCGGATGATTCCCCAGCAGCAGTTCGACCATCGCCTTCCGCGCCTGCTTGATCTCTTCGCTATCCGAAGCGACGACCATCCCTTCGCTGATCACCGTGGTACACGCCGTCTGCAGCTTTGGCATCTTCTCGATCTTCACCAGGCACATGCGGCAAGCGCCCTGCAGCGAGAGATTGGGGTAATAGCAAAACGAAGGCACCTCAATGCCCGCAGTTTTGCAAGCCTCAATCAGCAGCGTCCCCGCCGGAGCGGTTACCTTCTTGCCATCAACAGTAAGTGTTACGTCAGCCATAATAATTTAGCGATTTAGCGATCGGGTGATCGGGCGATTGAAAACCGTCTTTTCATTTTTCAATCGCAAAATGACCCGATCGCAAATGACCCGATTCTTCCTCAGTGCGCCAGCACAGGCAGTTCTTCCACCGCGCCCTCTTTCTCATACGGGCACGGTCTGCCTTCCAAATGATCTTCAAACTCTTGGCGGAACTTTTTCACAAACGCGATGGTGGGCATCGCCGCCGCATCACCCAGCGGACAAAATGTCCGCCCCAGCATGTTCTCCGACAAATACTGCATGTTATCGATGTCTTTCTTCACCCCGCCCCCGCGATGAAACCGCGTCAGCGTCTTCTCCAGCCAGTCCGTGCCTTCGCGGCAAGGGATGCACCATCCGCAACTCTCGTGCTTATAAAATTTCATGGTTCGCAGCGCAAATTTCACAATGCACTGGGCATCGTCGAGCACCACCACCCCGCCCGATCCCAGCATCGACCCAGCCTTCGCCACCGAATCGAAATCCATCGCGACATCGATTTCATCGGCCATCAGGCAAGGCGTAGAACACCCTCCAGGGACAACCGCCTTCAACTCGCGCCCATTCGGAATCCCGCCGCCCACTTCGTAAATCATCTTGCTCAGGTTGTATCCCATGGGCAGTTCGTACACCCCGGGCTTCGCGATATTGCCGCTCAGGCAGAACAACCGCGTGCCGCCATTTTTCGGCGTGCCAATCTTGGCATACCATTCCCCGCCGCCCAGCAGGATGTGCGGCACGCTGGCCAGCGTCTCCGCATTATTGATGACCGTCGGCCCGCCCCAAAGTCCCACCACAGCCGGGAACGGAGGCCGAATCCGCGGAATCCCGCGCTTACCTTCGAGCGATTCCATCAGCGCCGATTCCTCGCCTACCTCATACGCGCCCGCGCCGCCGTGCCAGTAAATGTCAAGATTCCGGCCACTGCCAAAGATGTTCTTGCCGATGAAGCCCTTCGCGTAAGCATCGCGAATCGCCTTCTGCATGATGATCGACAGATATCGATATTCGCCGCGAATGTAGATATATCCGCTCGCTGCGCCGACAGCCAGCGACGCGATCATTACGCCCTCGATCACGGAGTGCGGATCATGCTCAAAAATCAGCCGGTCCTTGCAAGTTCCCGGCTCGCTCTCGTCGCCATTGCACAAAACATACTTCGGCTTGGCCGACTGCTTGGGCACGAACGACCACTTCATTCCCGTCGAGAACCCCGCCCCGCCGCGCCCCCGCAGCCCGGAGCTCTTCACCTCATTAATAATGGCGTCTGGCTCCATCCCCAGCGCCTTCTGCACGGCCTTGTAGCCGTCCAGTTCGAGATACCGGTCAATATTTGTCGCACCCATGCCAAAGCGCCGGGTGACAACCTTTACCTCGTCGGGATGTGAAACCAAGTCAGCCATGGGGTATTGTCGATTTTCGATTGCCAAATGCCAATTGAACGCCTGACCAATTGGAAATCGGCAATTGGAAATCGCTACTGCGTTGCCTTCTTCCTATACTCGTCCAAAACCTTGTCGATCTTCTCTGTCGTCAGGTTCTCGTGAAAATCGTAGTTCACCTGCGCCGCCGGAGCCCAACTGCACGCCCCAATGCACTCCACTTCTTCCAGCGTAAACAATCCGTCTGCAGTCGTTCCTTTATTCCCCACGCCCAACTTCTTTGCGCAGTGACGCAAGATCCCTTCCCCACCGCGCACCAGGCAACTGATATTCGTACAAACCTGCACATTAAACTTGCCGCGCGGCTTCATGGTCAGCATCGAGTAGTAGCTGATCACGTTGCGCACTTCGAGCTCCGTCAAATCCAGCCGTCCCGCCAATTCGGCGATCACTTCATCGGAGAGAAATCCAACCTCATCCTGCGCATAAAGCAGCGTAGGCACCAGCGCCGACCGCTTCGTCGGATAGTGCGGTACCATCTCCGCAAATCGCGCCTCGAATTCGTCGGAAAACTTCATAGAGATCGAGTCATCGAGCGATCGGGCGATTTTGCAATCAAAAAGCTCACGCCGCATGCCTCCCCGTACGTTGTGAGGCTGCAAAGATCGCCGTCAGTTCGTTCGCTTCTTTCAGCAGCGCCTCCGTTTTCGCCAATGAGACAATTCCAGATTCCGTCATCAGTTCCAGCCACAGAATCGCCTCGTCCGCTTCTTCAACTACTACACCCATCCGAGCCACAAATTCCGTCTTCGATCTCGCCCGGCATACTGCGCGATAATTGGCGGCCACGGAAGTACTGCAGCGCAACAGTTTGCTTGCCCAAGACTTGAGCATCCGTCTTATACGGCAACGATCGATAAAGCCGAATTACTCTCAAAGCGAACGCCTTAGTCCGATCACGCAACTGCTCCGGGTGTCATTCCTTCAATCGGTTTTCAATTCGCTCAATCACCCGATCGCTCAATTTTTCACCGGTCGATTTCTCCCAGCACAATATCGATGCTCCCAATGGCCGCGACCACGTCCGCAATCAGCCCACCTTCACACATCTTCGGCAGAGTCTGCAAGTTCGCCAAACACGCCGCCCGCATATGCACGCGATAAGGTTTCGCCGTCCCGTCGCTCACGATGTAGTAGCCCATCTCACCCCGCGGCGATTCCACCGCCTGATACACCTCGCCCGCCGGCACCGCAAACCCTTCTGTAATAATCTTGAAGTGATAGATGAGCGCTTCCATCTGCGTCTTCATCTTCTCCCGATCGGGAAGCACTACTCCAGGCGCATTCGCCTTGACTGGTCCTTCCGGCATCCCATCCAGCGCCTGCCCCACAATCTTGATCGACTCCCGCAGCTCCGCCACGCGGCACACGTATCGCGCAAAAACATCGCCCTCCTGCGCCACCGGAACCTTGAACTTGAAGTTTTCATAGCCCGTGTAAGGCATATCCCGCCGCAAATCAATGTCCACGCCACTCCCGCGCAGCGTCGGCCCACTTGCTCCCAGCGCAATCGCATCTTCCGCGGTAAGTTTCGCCACGCCCTTGGTCCGCATCATCCAGATCGGATTTCCCGTCAGCAGATTCTCGTATTCGTCCACCTTCTCGGGAAAATATCCGGCAAACTCGCGCACCCGCTCGAAGAACCCCAGCGGCGGCTCCAGCGCCAGCCCTCCGATGCGAAAGTACGAAGTCATCATGCGCTGTCCGCTAATCATCTCGAACATCTTCAGCACTTCTTCGCGCTCGCGGAAGCAATACAAAAACACCGTTAGCGCGCCAATATCCATGGCGTGCGTACCCAGCCACACTAGGTGCGAATTGATCCGCGTCAGCTCGTTCATCAGCACCCGCATCCACTGCGCCTTCGGCGGAATCTCCAGCCCCAGCAGTTTTTCCACGGCCAGCACATAACAAAGGTTGTTGGTCATGGGACACAGGTAATCGATGCGGTCGGTCAGCGGCACCACCTGCTGATAGAACTTCGCCTCGCAAGTCTTCTCGATTCCCGTGTGTAGATAGCCAATTTCCGGCATGATCCGCACCACGGTCTCGCCGTCAATCTCCAGCAACACGCGCAGCACGCCGTGCGTAGAAGGATGTTGCGGCCCCATGTTCAGGATCATCGTTCGATCCTGCCCGGGCTCGAGAACGGGCGTCGGTGTCAGGTGCGCCATCTAGCGGTAGCCCTCCACCGGATAATCTTTCCGTAAGGGATGGCCTTCCCAATCCTCAGGCATCAAAAGTCGCAGCAAATAAGGATGCCCGGTAAAGCGAATCCCAAACAGATCGAAAACTTCGCGCTCGAAATAATTCGCCCCCGGCCACACCGGAGTCAGCGACTCCACAACCGGATTCGCACTATCCAGCCGAACCTTCAACCGCACGCGCTCTTTGTTGGGAATCGAAAGCAGATGGTAGATCACTTCAAACCGGGGCTCTGCCGGATACCAATCCACGCAGGTAATGTCGGAAAGAAAATTGAAGGCACAGTCCGCATCGTCACGGAGCAGCGCGCAAGCCTCGCGGATGTTTGCGCGATCAATATAAATCGTCATCTCGTCGCGGTCGAATTTCACTCCCGTCACGGCCGCCGGATTCCACGTCAGCAGCCGCGCCACCGCGGGATGACCCTTCAGTTGTTCAAGATCAGTGATCGCCGGCGCCAAAGCCATCAGCGTGCTCCCCGCCGCGCCGCGTCCGGACCCCAGTCGAGCACGCCCTTCTGCCAAACATAAAAAAATCCCACCAGGACAATGCCGATATATACCAGCATTTCCCACAAGCCAAAATGCTTGAGATCCCGCAGAATCACCGCCCAGGGATAGAGAAAAACCGCCTCGACATCGAACAAGATAAACAGCATGGCTACCAGGTAAAACTGAACCGAGAACCGGCCCCGCGAATCTCCCACCGGCGTCATGCCGCATTCATAGGCCGACATTTTCGCTCGGGTCGGTTTCCGCTGCCCGATCAGCCACGAAAGGGTGATAATGGCAGTCGCAATCCCTCCCGCCAGCAAAATGTGGATCAAGAACGGCAGGTAGCGAACGAAGTAATTGTCGGGCATAGGAGAGCGTATATATAATTCGCGCCAAGCAACTTACGTAAACATTCTAGATTAGGTGTTGGTGCGCGCGAGTGTCAAGGGAACCACAAACAATTTGATGATTCTGCGATCGGGTAATCGGGTGATTGAAATTCAAACTCCCGGACATCCACGCAAACGTTGTAAGCTCAGAGGACCTCGGGTTTCAATTGCAGAATCACACAATCACCCGATCGCAAAATTCTTATGATTTTCGGCTTTAACACAGACGTCAAACACGGCGACACCATCTACCACGTGCAAAGCGAGGCGCGTGAGAGCGAAAAACTGCTCCAGACTCAGGTCTTCGTGCGTGGAAGATGCGTGGGCAAGAAAGCCATCTCCTACGCGAACTCAGCCGTGGAAGCCGGTTTTGGCGATTCTCAGAAAGAGCAGCAGTTGCGCGATCAGCATCGCTTGGTGCTCGAAGCCATTCGGGAAGGCAAGTTGGAGGACGTCCTCGACCACGCCGAAGCCGAAGCCCTGGCCAGCGTCAAGCAATTGGACGTGGAATGGGTCAATGCCTCTTCGGTCCATGCCAAACGTAGTTTGACCATGCAGTTGCGCGTGACCGAAGCTGGAACCGCGATCCCCAACGCCCGCCTCACTTTTCGCTTTGCCCGACCCGACGTCGCTCCTTTTTATACGCAAGCCTCCACGGATTCCGCCGGCAGCGCCGAAATCTCCGTCGAGGTCGAGGAAACCGCCTTGCCCGATTCCTCCATCATGGTCCAAGCCAACCACCAGGGCCGCACCGTAACCCGCAAATTCGCCTTACGCAAGGCCGAGTAGGAGAGTTGGCCTGCAGTTTTCCACGTGAGAAAATTGAAGCCATGAAACTGCACATCAATGGAGAAGAGAGCGATCTTGAAACCCCTGCGCCGCCCGCCGAATTCACCCTAGCGGCCTTGATCGAATCCCTCGCCATGAAATCCGACCGCGTCGCCGTCGAACTCAACCGCGAAATCGCCCCTCGCGACCGCTGGTCGCAGACTGTCCTCAAAGACGGCGACTGGCTGGAAATCGTCCACTTCGTCGGCGGCGGCTCCTCCGCCTAACCTCCCGGAGCAAAGTCGCGGCAGCGACGGCATTCATTAGCCCCCGCGCAAGTGCGGGGTAGCTTTGGAGAGGCAAACCGAGTCGCTTCAGCGACGTCACGAGTCCGTCAATCCCGCCGACCCGCTCTCGCGCACTCTTCTAGTTACCCCCTTCCCTAAGAATCCTCATTGACTCCCATCCACTCATGTCTAGAATGTTTGAAACATTTAACTCGTAAATTGTTTCAAACATAGCTGGGGACGAATGCAAGATCGCTTTCCATCTCACGACGTAATCGCCCTGACCGGCATCACCGCTCGCCAGCTTCAGTGGTGGGACGAGCGGGGCGTCGTCAAGCCTGAACGCCAAGGCCATCGCCGACTCTATTCCATGCAGAACCTTACCGAAGTGGCGGTTATTTGTGAGCTACGCCGCAAGGGCTTCTCGCTGCAAGGGGTACGAAAGGTCATGCGCTTCCTGGAGCAGGAATGCGGCAAAGGCCTCGCCGATATCGTCAGCCGCACCTCCGACGTTCACCTTCTCACCGATGGCACTCACCTCTATCTCAAGACATCGGCGCGGCAAATCGTCGATATCCTGAAAAACTCCGATCAGCCGATTCTCGGTGTTTGTCTCAGCGACACGGTCCGGCAGGTGCGCGCCGAGGTCGTAGCCAGAAAATCGAGTACTTCCGTAATACCGCCCGCCGGGCGTCGGCGTGCTAAAAAGGCTTCTTAGGGGCAGGGGATTTGCTTCACAAAGCTGGTTCAAAAGGGGGACACATGGTCGGCGAACTGGACATCCTGAATGAATGGATCCCGGAACAGATGCAGCCCGGAACCGTCTTTGTTTTGGAGAACGCCGGTGAAGTCGGCGAGAAGGAAGATCCCTATTGGGCCGTGCTCGCCTGTCCATCCTGCGGAATGCTGGGCCTGATCACGCGCCGCCAGATCAACGGCCTCGTCCCCGTCATCTGCGGCTCCGAACAATGTTCCGCCCAGTTCTTCATCCGTGACGCCGAAGTCGTCGTGCGCAAACCCTTCTAGGAAACTATCCGGTCAAGAAACTCGCCTGTTAAAAAGGTCGCCTTTGGGTGGCGCAGCGCTTTCAGCGCTGCGATTAGGAGCCACTTTTCTTGAACTTGAGCCCATGAGGGATGATTTTGTCATTCCGACCGGAGCCGGAGCGCCAGCGAAGGCGGAGTGGAGGAAACTGCTGTCTCCCGCCGCCACCGTGGAAGAGCGGCGATTCATCGCCGCGTAAGCATCGAAAATAAATCCGAGCTTCAGCCCCTGTGCTCGAATTAGCATCGGCCTGGGACTTTGCAGCAACTCTGCCAAGAACAGCCTCTAGGACCTAGTTTTCGTCTCGCTTAACTCCACCGGAACCTGATCCACAATCTCAATCCCAAATCCCTCCAGCGCCGCCACTTTCTTAGGACGGTTCGTCAGCAGCCAGATCCGCTGCAGATTCAAATCCGAAAGAATCTGCGCTCCAATGCCAATCTCGCGCTGCGTCTGCCGTTCATTATCCAGCAGCGTCGGCAATTTCCTTCCACGATGAAAAGTCAGCGCCGTCCGCTCGCCAACCTTCTCCTTGGAAAATCCCTGCGACGTTTGATGCAGGTACACCAAAACCCCGCGCCCCTCCTGCGCAATCCGCCGCAGTGCCCCTTGTAGCGTGGCATGACATTCGCATCCTGTCGATCCAAACACGTCGCCCATCAGGCAGTGCGCATGCATGCGCACCAGCACCGGCGTGTCGCTATTCTCCACATCGCCGCGGATCAAGGCCACGTGCGACTCCCCACCATCTACTTCGCTCTCATAAGCGATCAGGCGAAATTCGCCGAAGTGCGTATCCACCAGCGCCTCGCCCACGCGGTGCACATACCGCTCATGCGCCATGCGGTACCGGATCAGCTCCGCCACGGTCAACATCTTCATTTCATGCTGGCGGCAAAACTCAATCAGGTCCGGAACTCGCGCCATGCTTCCGTCATCCTTCATGATTTCGCAAATAATCCCCGCTGGAACCATTCCCGCCAACCGCGCCAGATCGACAGAAGCCTCGGTCTGTCCCGCTCGCACCAGCACCCCACCTTTTCGTGCGCGAAGAGGAAAGACATGTCCCGGCCTCGCCAGATCGGAAGCCTTCGTAGCCGGATCGAGCGCCACCTGTATCGTGCGCGCCCGATCGTACGCGGATATTCCCGTCGTCACACCGACTCGCGCATCGATCGCCTCACAAAACGCCGTGCCATATTGCGAAGTATTTTCCGCCGTCATCGGCCCCAACCGCAGGTGGTCGAGTCGCTCCTCGGTCATGGCTAGGCACACCAGCCCTCGTCCATACTTCGCCATGAAGTTGATCGCTTCCGGAGTAACCTTCTCCGCCGCCAGGGTAAGGTCGCCTTCATTCTCGCGATCCTCGTCATCCACCACTACGATCATGCGGCCGGCACGGATCTCCTCAATCGCTGTTGGAACGTCGGCAAACGTCGCTTGTGCGCTCATACAGCAGCGATTGTAACAAAGCGAATGCGAGCTTTCGCCTAGAGCCCCAGTTCCGGCGCGGGTCTCGGTGGATGCCCTCAAAACCATAGGCGGGTTACCTCGATCTTCGGTTTCGGCGGAGGATCCTCTTCAGGCTAGGCTGCAGGCGGGGTTGACGTCACCTTCAGGCGCGTTTTCAATACGTAACACTCTTCGTGCACCGGTCTCCCATACTCGTCGGAGTTGGCAGTCTCCAGCTTAAGCGGCTGATTGCAGATCAGGCAGCGCACTGTCTCGGATTTGAAATTGAAAGGATTCGCCGCCGAAGGCGGGTTGCGACTACCAGGAGTGTCCACAACGAACTCCCTTAGGCTCGTTTAAACCTATTCTTCTGGACTAAGCCAGTCTGTACGCTAGCGTACAGACCCTGTGGAAATCGCCTCGATCGGTCTTGTCGATCGCCCTTACTACTGTTCGCCCGCTTACTGCGGATTCGTCTGAGGAGCCTGCCCCTGATCACCGCCGGGCCCTGTCTGGTTCCCAATCACATCGCCCGATACGATCATCTCCACGCGCCGGTTTAGTTGCCGTTCCGTCGCCGTGCTGTTGTCCGCAACCGGATCCGCCTTGCCCATCCCCCGCGCCGCCTCGGCTCGCTTGTCGGAAAGCGTCTCATTGTATTCGTCACTGCCAATGGAATCGGTATAGCCTTCAATCTCCAACTTCAAATCCGGATACGCCAGCACGATGCCCGATATCTTCGCCAACCTCTCTCTCGCCTCCGGCTTCAGCGTGTACTTGTTGAAATCAAACAGCACGTCTGGCATGCTGACGATCAGTCCCCGCGCCGTGTCCCGCGTCTGCAACACTTGATTTAACTGCGCCAGCAGGCGCGCTCGCATCTCCTCTTTTTGCTGAACCGCTTCCTGCCGCTGTTGTTCCGCCAGGCTCGCAGCCTGTTGTGCTGCCGCTGCCCGCCGCCTGCGCCTGTTGCTGCGCCGCCAAAGCCTCCGCCTGCTGCTGCTGAGCCTCCGCCTGCGCCTGCTCCGCCTCAGCCCGCTGCCTGCGCCTCTTCATGCGCGCGCCGTTCCGCGTCGATCTTCGCCTGCTCCTTGCGCCGCAGCGTCAGCACGCGCGCATCTTCCGCCATCTGCGTCGCCCCGCGCGCTGCCGTCCCAATCGGAGTCCGTCCTTGCTTCCGCTGGTAATAATCCTCCGCCCTTTGCAACATGTCTTCCGCTTTCGTCAGACTATCCGGAGCGTACTGCTGCGCTCCGGCGGCCTTTGCCATCACCACCGCATTCCGCGCCTCCTCCAGCAAATCCAGCGGCACCTTGATACTCGCCACGCTCGACGGCAGTTGATCCGCCGGCACATCGATCGCGTATTGCTGGCCCTCCAGCACATCGAACTTCGCATCGATCGGTTCTTCAAATCCTTTCGTCCCCTTGCGGATAATATTTTCCGCAACCACCTTATTACTGGGGTGAGTCACCGCATAATAAGGTTCCGCCGTAATGATCATTCCGAAAGCCTGCAGATCGGTGGTCACGTCGATCTTGTCCTTGCCCTTGTCACCCGGCAGAATCTCGCCCAGATTTACCGCGCGCCCGTCCGGAGTAATTGCCCCCAACACATAAGTAAGGTATTGCCCGCCAAACCGGTTCGCCGGCGACAAATGCATCGGCTCCACATCGAGGGCGAGCCGTCCCCCTTTTCCTTCCACCTTGGCATGACCGCGCACATCGGGCATCAGATCCGTGCCCCTGAAGTCCACCTCCGTCGAACCTCCGAGGTTCCTGTAATTCACCGCTTTTGTCGTCCGCTCGCTAACAGTCACGCGAAACACCGGCATATCGTTCTGCCCCGTGTTCTTATTCATTCCCTCTGGAGCGCGGTCCTGCTCCGCATTTGGAACCTGGGCGGGATGAGGATCCGTGGCATAGATCGGCGCAGCATTATTCTGCGCAACTAACATTCCCGAGAACAGAGCCTGCACCGCGAGCAGAAGCAAAGTGTTCGTCTTATAAACTCTCATGAATCCACTCCCACTAACTATTTTCAACATGAATTGTGAATCATTCCTCTTAGCACTTCTTCTCGTTCAAGCTGTCGGGCGTTTATGACAACATCAATACAGCGCATAACGTAGTGATGAAGCGTCGCTCCAGCAGAAGAAGAAAGATTGATTCCCAAAATAAATCGGGCCGCCCGAAGGCGGCCCCGTTTTGGTATGAGCTAAAAACTAGAAGCGCACTTTCAATCTCCCGCCACTGGCTCGGCAACTTCCGGCTTCGCAGCATGCGCTCCGTTGCCATTGCCATTTCCGTTTGCCTGACCCAACGCGCCTAGCGGAATAAATCCGTTCTCCGCCACCGCAGGCTTCTCCTTTAACACCACCTCGCGGTAGAGTGCCGCCATGCGCGCGTTGTAAGCCTCATCATTCTTCTGCGGCCCACGCTGTTCGCCCGTCACCTCGGACTCCTCGCCGGAAGCCGAAACCAGGGAGCCGGAAGCCGCCGCTTTCGCGTCTCTCGCCCGCTTCTTCTCTTCGCGCGCGTTCTTCGCGATGCCCAGCTTGTCCAGATCGTGCTGCAGTTCGTTGGTAACGATATCTTCGCGCAGCAGCAGAGAGTGCACCTCATCATCCATCTTCACTTTCTTGCCGCCTGCAAAAATCTCGTGCCGACCATGCTCTTCGTACCACTTGGTCAGCGTGGCCGTCATGTGCATCTTCTCAATAATGTTCCGCCAGCCCACGCCCGTGTTATACGCGCAGAACGAGATCTCACCTTCCTGCGTCGCATACGGAATAATGCACTGCTCCGTCCGCCGGAAATCGTAGTTGAACAGATCCTGGAACCACATTCCCGCGATGAACAAGAAGTTCCACCGGTCCTGCCGTCGCTTCATCACATCGTCGACGGTGCGATCCGGTCCGACCTTGCCGTAATTTTTCCCCGTTGCATTGAAATTCTTGTCGAACTTCCGCAACAGGTCCATCAGCTTGAAATGCGTCGGCGATTGAAAAGGATCGTAGTTCTTCATCAAACACAACGCCATTCCCACGACAGTAAGAAATTTCCCGCGCGCCGCATCATTCACCTTCGCAATATCCTTCGCCAGCTGATCCCCATGCAGGAAAGCGGTCACCGGAACCGCTTCCTTCGTTTCCTTATCAATCATCACCGCCATGCCAGTTCCGCAATTCGGATGGCACCCGCACGATAGTTGGCCCCAGTCGTTCTTGACGTCATTGGCGTGCATCAGATCGGCCCAATCGCTGAAGGTTCCCATGAATGAAATCGGGAACCAGTCGCGGCTGGGTTCGCCTAAGCCGGTTTGATTCTTAACGTCGTGAGCCAGGTGAGACAGCGTGTAGCGCTGCGCTTGCCGGCGGGCGTCGGTGACGGCTTCGTCGCGCCCGGTGAAGCTTACGGGCTGGAAGCTCAGGAAGCCGATCGTCTTCGGATTGTCCAGCGCGAACTTGATGATGCGTCCGACTTGTTCGTTGTTGATGCCGTTGACGATGGTTACGACCGGAACAATTTCGACTCCAGCGTTGTGCAGGTTTTCGATGGCCTTCAATTTCACATCGAACAGATTGCCGACCATGCGATGCGCGTTGGCGGCGTTACCGATGCCGTCGAATTGCAAGTACGCGTAGCGCATGCCCGCTTCCACCGCCTGCTGGCAGAACTCAAAACTCTTTGCGAATTCGATTCCGTTGGTCGCGGCCTGCACCGAGTTATACCCAACTTTTCTCGCGTAGCGAACCGCATCCAGAAAGTACGGCGACAGCGTCGGCTCACCACCGGAGAACTGCACGCTCATCTGACGCCGCGGCTTGATCGTGATCGCGTTGTCGAGCATGGTCTTGATTTCTTCCCAAGTAAGTTCGTGGACGAACCCAACCTGGTTCGCGTCCATGAAGCAGGGATCGCACATCATGTTGCAGCGGTTGGTGAGATCGATCGTTAGCACCGATCCGCGTCCATACTTCACGGTCGAAGAGCCGTGATGATGCAGCTTCTCGTCATTGTGCGCAACAATGTCGCGGCCGGGGAATACATCTTCCAGGTGCTTCGAGAAATCGGTGTCAATCGACATCACGTCTTCGAAGTGCCCGTGCTTCGGACAATCTTTCACCATCAGAATCTTGCCGTCGCGCTCCACGATGGTGGCTTTGATCTCGCCGACTTTTTCGTTCATCAGAACTTCGTGCGGCAATTTGCCGTCAAGAATCTGCTGGCGAATTTCCGGCACACACTTCGGGCACAGCGAATCCGTGGAGCGCGGCCAGCCAAGCGGTGGCTTGGATTTTTCGTAGGACTTGAGCAGAGGCTTGTCGGACCATTTCGGCGTGGGCGAAGGGTTGGGCTTGATTCGATTCAAGCGGTCGAACACAACCCAAGCGCCTTTGGCGGCGACGGTGACTGCTTTTTCTACGTACTTGATCGGCTTGCGCATAATAGCTTCTGGCTCCTGGCTCTCTCGCGTCTTGGGTTTTCGTCCTAGGAAAACTTGGCAGAACTTTGCCGCTGCTTTACCTGAGATCCTAGTCCACAAACCCTGTAACCTGTGGCTCTCCCCGGGAATTGAACCTGGTTGATACACGCTTCCCTGGGTCTTGAGCTGAAGCCATCCTATTGGAAGCGAAGGGGATGGCGCATCTTTAAGACAACGAACGGGAGAAAATTGGGGTTTAGTGGGGATATCGAGGATTGGGTGGGGGTAAGTCGTTGAAAGGAAAAGAGGTGCTTCCTTACAGAAAGCGGGGATGTACGATTCGTGACCGGTGAGGTGAATTCTTGATCTGGGGCGAAAAATCTTCCTTGGTCAGCAAAACTAAGCTTGGGTCGGCCAGATAGAGCAAAAGTTGGAAGTCGACGAAAAGGCCTGCATCATTCTCTCGCGGTTGCGCTCCCCCTCTTAACTTAGGAACTCAAAGGCGGCGGAGAACGTCCGCTCTACTATCAGGCCGTTCGGGTGGCGTCCCGGCGTACCGAATGACCGCGATAGCCTTTTTGCTAGCTCTCGGTCGACTCTCTGCCCCGCAAGCTTTTCAAGCCAGTCGAATTCCCGATCGAGAATTACACCGTGTATGCCATCTGCATCGCAGATTCCCCTCCAGTTACTATCGAGGCAGAGCTCAATGCACACGTAAACCCCCCGAATCACAACCGCCCTCCCTGGAATTTATTTCGAGGCGAAAGCGGATCGGTCCGACTGCGTTGGGTGACGGTACCCCCCGGTTCGTCCCTCAACAGCAGTCGGACGCTCATCCACGCCCAGCGCTACGCCATGATTAAAGAACGTAGCGGGGCTGCCCCACTCGCGTACTACCAAGAACTGTGGCTGCCCCACCCTTCGCGATTTTGTTCAGTCTCATGACATCCTTTACAAAGTGTCCCTAGACATCCTTTACACTCCCGGCGCGCGAAGCGCGCCGGGGTGATGAAAGCGATGGCTTGGAAGACGATGGATGTCCGGGAACAG
>Ga0182015_10000272_pt1 | contig 74663 bp, 60 predicted proteins | sample 712P3MmetaG_FD_120478 | JGI IMG/M metagenome (GOLD analysis project Ga0182015, IMG submission 120478) | Permafrost microbial communities from Stordalen Mire, Sweden - 712P3M metaG | ecosystem: Environmental > Terrestrial > Soil > Wetlands > Permafrost | place: Sweden: Stordalen | collected...
AAGCCTTGTCCAGCTACCTCCTTGTAAGTTATTAATGTACAACAACTTACATCGTATCCTGATCAGGCGCACAGTCAAGCGAAACGGCTAACCAATCAGATGCATGGTCGGCCCAAAAGGAATACCTCAGTTTTTCTTGAACTTTGCAATCTCAGTCTAAGTCGGCGGCTCTCCCAGCCACAGATAACGAAGGTCACGCCCGTCTACGCATGAATTCTGCACGAACGGCAAAATCGTCAACCGTCTTGGGTCGACCTCGCATACATGTCCGGTCGGGATGACCGTTGACATAGGAGTACTCCTCGACGGAAATCGCAGAACGGCGGGGACGGCAGCGTTCAGTATTCGTCAGGAAGTGAGAACGTAGCGATCTGCTTCCGTGATGACCAAACTTACGTTGCATTCCTAAGATCTCTAGGTGCCACCGAGGCTTCCTGCCAGTGTCTCTAGCCCTGGGCCCGGATAGCGAACGCACCGACCGAAAGGGCCGTCCGCGATGGAAGACTCACTTTATCCATCAGAGCGTTTGGCAGATTCGCCTGTGCCACAATCCGAAAGTCGTGGCTCATGCGAGTCACAACAACAGGCTGTACTGCCCTGAAGTGCATTCATGTGGGAAGCCAAATTGCCGGAAGTGTCCTCATGGCCCGCATGTCTTCTCGTACCACTGGACGGTAAATATTGTCCTCGGGGAAATCCCCGTTCAGCTCCCCGAAATCTCCCAAAACACGTTCGCTGCGCCGTGACTCATCGGATGGTGCGGAATATTCCGATTAGGTTATTACAACGTGAAAACTCGCATTGTAGTTCTCGGCAGAAATTCCCCTAGGAATTCATCGAAACAGGCACCGTCTACAATTTCGACACCATCGCTGTAGACGGAAAACCAGAAGTGCAGTTTAAGTGTTTGAAAAGATTGGTCGGGGAGAGAGGATTTGAACCTCCGACCCCCTGGTCCCGAACCAGGTGCTCTACCAGGCTGAGCCACTCCCCGACGGCGCTTCAGGTGGCAAGTAGGAAAGCCCATCCACCCGTGCATTTTAACTTCTCGATAGGCATTAAGATTATAGCATCGCAATGCCGGCTGCTTCTCCCCGCTTGCCGATACATCTTTTCGCGCTACACTGGTGGCGCACCGGCACTGAACCCTGCGTGATCTGACTAAGCTTGATCCGACGGAACTTGATTTGACCGGCCATTATTGACCAACCATGATCGTTCTCTGCGCTCATCGTCTGTATACGCCGCGGGAAAAGATACTGAACCCGCTCGTCTTTATGGAGGATGGCCTTATCTCCGCCATTTCCTCGCGGTCTCAACAGGAAGTCCCGAAGAATGCAACCGTGGTCGATCTCACCCACGATCTAGCCGACGCCATCCTCGCGCCCGGTTTCGTCGACATTCACATGCACGGCGGCGCCGGCCTCGATGTAATGCAGGCCACACCGGCCGAATTGCCACGTCTGCACAGCTTCCTGACAGTTCATGGCGTTACCGGCTATTTCCCCACCACCGTGGCGGCGCCGCTCGATCAGACCTACCAGGCGCTGGAACGGCTCGCCGACGCCATCGAAGCGATTCAAGATCCTCACGCCGGCAACAACGACGCAGTGCAGGCTCGCCCGCTCGGTATCCATCTGGAAGGTCCATTTCTCAGCCATAAACGCCGTGGCGTGCATCCCCCGGAATACCTCGTCGAACCAACTCCCGGAGTCTTCGAACGTCTCTGGCAGGCCGCTCGCGGGCATGTGCGTATGATGACCATCGCACCGGAACTTCCGGGAGCGATCGAGGTGATCGCGGAAGCCGCGCGGCGCAAGGTTTGCGTGAGCATCGGCCACTCGGACGCCGTGCTGGAAACCGCCCGCGCCGCAGTACAAGCCGGCGCCCACCACGCTACCCACACCTTCAATGCCATGCGGCCGCTCGATCACCGCGATCCTGGAATCCTCGCCGAAGTTCTTACCGACAGCCAACTCACTGCTGACATCATCGTGGATGGCATTCACGTCGCTCCCGAAGTTGTGCAAATTTTCCTGAAAGAGAAGGGCGTCGAAGGAGCGGTTCTGATCACCGACGCCACAGCCGCCGCCGGCATGCCCGACGGCACCTACCGCCTCGGCCCCATTCTGGTCGAAGTCAAAGACGGCCGCTGCACCATGGATGGAAAACTCGCCGGCAGCGTCCTCACCATGGACCTCGCCGTTCGCAACGTGACCCGATTCGCCGGCTGGAGCCTGCAGGACGCAGTGCGCGCCGCGACTCTGAATCCCACTCGCGCCACCGGCCTAGCGCAGCACGGGCACCTTGCCCCGGGCGCGGAAGCAAACCTTGTGGTATTGAGCCCCGACGGAGAAGTGCGGAAGACCATCGTCCGCGGACGCGGCTTTTGACGCCACATCGACGCTACGACTTAACATGGAGACGTAGCACGCTACGTCTCTACGAATGGATGAAGTGGAAGTATTAGGCTGCTCTAATTCGGTTTGCGGTCTTTTGCTTCGGCCAGGTAGCGCAATAGTACCGCCTCATCGGCCCGCGTCAACTGATCGAGAAAAGACGTGTCTACCTTCCCGTCTTCCACCGTCTTCGCAGCATTCGACTGGCGTAGTTTGTCGCCCAATTCGGGGTCGTTGCTCATCACCTGGCTGTAGAACCATAGAAAGTGGCGCATCTGGTCGAGCGCCTTGCACAGCACCTGGATAGCCTCTGTCTCAGGCAGTGCGCTCAAGGCTTCCATCAATTCCGGGTCGCTGGGCGCTTGCATGGCAGCGCAGTTCAGCTCCCGCTGAATCATGCGCAGATCTTCGGTAACTCGTATCATTCTCGTATGAAGGTCATCCATCTGCGGATCGATTCCCGTGGCCATTGTGTCGTTTGAACATCTCATCGGCAGCACGAAGCGGATAGATGTCCCACGATCATGCGCTTTCGTAATTCAAGCAATTACTTTGGTCTCGCAAGTAACACGCGGTGCCTGATCACGCTGAACTCCGCCACTGGCAAGGCTTTTCACGCCACACTAGGGAGTGCGTCTCCGGCACGCACACAACCTTCGTCTCGCGCGCAAGATTCTGCATCGCAGCCAACAGTGCACTCACCATTTGTTCCAAGGTCACCGGCCCAGCTGCCTCAGACTCCCCGTTGCAAGCCCGGACAAACCATGTGGTGACAGCCGCCTCGGCTGCCTGCCCTGAGCGAAGCCGAAGGGTCCAAGCTCGCGCGAAGCGCGGCGCCCCAGCTGCGACCGTTGTCCGAGCAACACTTGTTTGTGATACAAACGCACGTTAATGGAACCCGCTTCAACAACCCCGCCCCGCCACGAACTCCTCCGCGTCATCGGCCGCTGGAGCCTGGTAGCACTCGTGGTGAACTCCATCATCGGCAGCGGAGTCTTCGGCCTGCCCTCCGTGGTGGCTGCTCTCATCGGCAATTACAGCCCTTACGCCGTGCTCGCAGCCGGCGCTGGAATGACCGTCATCATCGCCTGCTTCGCGGAAGTCGCATCCCGCTTTCAGGAAGCCGGTGGCCCCTATCTCTACGCCCGCGTCGCCTTTGGACGCCTGATGGGAATTCAAACCGCTTGGATGCTCTGGCTCGGCCAAGTCGCCGCGCCTGCCGCCAACGCCAATCTGTTTGTGATTTACCTCGGCGAGTTTTGGCCGCACGCAAAAGATCCTCTGCCCCGGGCCATCATTCTTACCGTGCTCGTCGGCCTTCTAACTTTCATTAACATTCGCGGCGTGCGCGCCGGAGCGCAGGTGAGCAATTTGTTCACGGCGGCGAAGCTCGTGCCCCTATTCGCCGTCATCGTGCTGGGTCTGTTCGTGCTTCAACATCACCACTGGAACATTGCGTCTGCACCCATCGCGTCCCCCGGCGCCGGTCAGTGGCTGAAAGCCATGCTGCTTCTGGTCTTCGCCTACGGCGGATTCGAGACCGCTCTCGCGCCCATGAGCGAAGCGAAAAATCCTCGCCGCGACGCTCCCTTCGCGCTCTTCACCGCTCTGCTGCTCTGCACCGTGATCTATGCGCTAATCCAGTGGGTGGTCGTCGGAGTCCTGCCCAACGCCGCGCACAGCGCGCGTCCACTCGCTGACGTGGCGCGGCTCGCGGTTGGTCCCATCGGTGCCGCTCTGGTCGCCGTCGGCGCGCTCATCTCTTTCTACGGATATCTCAGCGCAAAAATCCTCGCCATGCCCCGCGTCCCCTTCGCCCTCGCCGAGCAAGGAGACTTCCCCAAAGCCTTCGCCGCCGTGCATCGAAAATTTCACACCCCCTACGTCTCAATCCTCGTCTTCGCGGTCATGGTCTGGGGATTAGCCCTGCTCGGCGACTTCAAATGGAACGTCACGCTCTCCGCCGTAGCCCGCCTCCTCTACTATGGCGTAGGCTGCGCAGCGTTACCCATTTTGCGCCGCAAGAATCCTGAAGGCGCAAGCGCAATGTTCCGCCTCCCCGCCGGAAATTTCTTCGCAGCATTGGGCGTGATCCTCTGCGTGATCCTGATAACGCGCGTGGATTTCGGCCAATCCCTGATCCTGGTCGCAACCATCGCGCTGGCGCTAGCGAACTGGGCCGTGGTGGCCCGACATCGCCGCACGAGCCGCTGAAGAGTGCCCCTTCGTGTCTCTGCGCCCCTTGCGGGAAACGATAGGCTCGAGTTTTGCCTATGTCGCACCGCGGGGTTGTGGACGGTATTTGGCTGCATTTGGACCCAAGTTGGACCAAATTTTTCTGCGGCAATTCGGATAGAATTGAGCTGGCGAGGCTAATTCCACTGTAAGGAAAATCATCATGAACTATTACCTGAAAAGCTCACTCGTGCTCGGAGTGCTCGGGACGCTCGTATACGCCGAGGTGCGGGGCGAGAGTCAGGAACATGCGCAGTACGTCGCCGTTTCACCCACCAATAACCTCGTCGCCAGCGGCAACGTCTCGGCGTCGACGATGACCTACACGTACCAGCCATCCCCGGTTGCTCTGGAATTCCTGCTGCCGCACGACCATCTGGTAGTTCAGAACACTGCGCTTACGGTTCCGACCGTCAAACTGACTCGCTCAACTCCATCAAGAGGTGCAAACCCATTTTCCCGGCGCAGGCAACGTGCGCCACGCCTGGAAGCTCAATCTCCTAAGGCCCCTCCGTTTTGGTGCAGCTCGTTCCAGAAGTTCCGCAGCAGGATGGCGACTTAACGGTAAGCCCGCTGGGTGCCCATTTCTCGCGTTCCTTGCAAGAAGCGGCAAGGCGCGCTGTGCTATAGTGTTATTAGGTAACACCTGATAGCACCGCCATGCCGAATCCCTCCACCACCAGCCTGAAGCTCGACCCCGAGACCAAAGAGCGCGTACGTCGCCTCGCCTCGGCACGCCGCCGGTCGCCGCACTGGCTCATGCGCGAAGCCATCGAGGAATACGTGGAACGCGAAGAGAAGCGCGAGCAATTCCGGCAAGATGCGCTAGCCGCCTGGGACCATTACCAGACCACCGGCCTGCACGCCACCGCCGAAGAAGCCGACGCCTGGCTGGCCAAGCTCGAAGCGGGTAAAGCCGCCATTCCTCCAAAATGCCGCCGCTGAAGTGGTCCCACCCGGCGCTGCTGGATGTGTCCCGTCTCCACGATTTTCTGGCTCCCAAAAGCCGGGACGCCGCGAAGCGTGCTATCAAGGCAATCCGGCAGGGCATAAAAGCGCTCGGCAAGCACCCGGAAATCGGCCGCCCGGTCGAAGAAATGCCGCCGGAGTTCCGCGAGTGGGTGATTGACTTCGGACATGGCGCCTATGTCGCCCTGTATCATTACGACGGAAAACAGATCGTGATACTCGCGGTCCGCCACGGACGTGAAGCCGGATACTGAATTGAATCCTCGCGAGTGCATTGAAGACCAGCAACTTTCCATAAATTCCCTTGACTTCGATTCTCAAACCTGAGACCCTATCTCTATACGCATTGGTTCTTTGACATAAAAATAGCAATGAGATATAAGTCCCATGCATGCAATATTTTGCAATCCGGCCGCTGATTCCAAAGCACTTAGCCCAAGCAGAAATCGGATAAGTCCTTTGATTGGAATATTTTGCGGATAAGTTATTTGCTTCCAATATTTTAGCTAGGTTCGGCGCAGATCAGCAACGCGTAACTGATTGATTCCAGATATTTTAACTCATGGGTATCAATTTTTTTAGATCTGGAACGATCTGCCAGCCGCAAGTCCCTACACCCCTCGCTGCTCCATCTCCAGCAGCGCCTTCTTCCGTTCCACGCCCCACCGATAGCCGCTAATGTTGCCATCTTCGCGCACCACGCGATGGCACGGAATCGCAACCGCAATCGGATTCATCGCGCAGGCACGGGCCACGGCACGACTGGCGCTGGGTTGGCCAATCGCCTTCGCCACGTCGCCGTAAGACCGCGTCGCGCCGAAGGGGATCGACTGCAAGTACGTCCATACCCGCCGCTGAAACGCCGTAGCGCGGATGTCCAAAGGCAGCGCGGCATTCAACTCCTTGCCAGTCATTTTCGAGAGCAAGGCTGCGACCCACGACTGCAATCCACCATTGTCGGGCTTGCGCACCGCAAAGGGAAACTCGCGCTTCAGGCCTTCGAGCAACTCGCCATCGGAACGCGCGAACTGAATGGCACAAATGCCGCGATCAGTGGCCGCGATGAGCATGCGCCCCAGCGGCGAATCGGCGCAGGCATAGCGAATGCTGGCAGCGATGGCGCCACGGCGATATTTGTCAGGCGTCATGCCCAGTTGGGATGCGGTCTTCTCGTAGAGACGGCTGCTGGAGCCATAACCCGCGTCATACATGGCGCGGGTCACATTGTCTCCCGCCTGCAGGTTGCGCTTGAGCAGGCGCAGACGGCAGGAATCGGCGTATTCGCGCGGCGTAATCCCTAGTACCGCCTTAAAGCGGCGCTGCAAATGAAAAGGACTTTGCCGAAATACTTTGCCCAGGCGCTCGAGCGTGATCGGCTCATCGAGGTGCTGCTCAATGTAGCGGCAGATCTCTTTCGCCGAGTCGGATTGCGGATTGCCGCTGAACGACCTCGGATGGCAGCGCAGGCAGGCGCGAAAGCCGGCTTTCTCCGCCTGTTCGGGACGCGGGAAAAACGTCACATTCTCCCGCCGAGGGCGGCGTGCCGGACACGACGGCCGGCAATAGACGCCGGTAGTTGACACGGCGAACACAAACTCCCCGTCGTGGCTGGCGTCGCGCGCCGCGATCGTGTTCCAGCGCTCTTCGTCACCTGGCTGATCGTTGCTCGGCCGAGCGTTGGTTAGCTTTGTCGAGTTGGAGTGCGCAACCGACATTTCGCTTGAAGAATCCTCTGCGAGTATGGCACTCGCGGTTGTCGTAGGGGAAGTCATGTTAGTGAATGTCATAGTAAGGACAGCGTACGGCGACGGCGAACCAGCGGACTATCCGAATCTTGCGGGCAAAGTGAATCAGGCATTGGCAAGGCAGTTCTCGGTACTCGGGGACTCAGCGCATTGCACCCGCCGCCGGAAAAGTTTAGATTTCCCTAAGCTTACCGAAGACTCATACTGATCGAGGGCAACTCATGAAGAATATCCGTCCAGCAGCGGTTGGGGCTCTGGTGGCCGTACTCCTGACCTCAACCTTGGCACAAAAGGCCGCGCGGCACCAACTCAGCGCCGACGAGCTAAAGAACGTGGTCCCCGCGGAGTTTTTCTTCCGCGGACAGAAAGCGCCCACACAGTTGCGGAACTCGGCGGGATTTCAAACGGCCGACGGCAAAATCACATTTGGCGCTCTGGTCGATACCTCGGGATACTCCACGGCAGTCCAGCAGAAATATCAGGGCCTGCTCATCACCGAGTCCAAACTGAACATCGGAGGGTCAGAGCTGGCGCCAGGAGAATACGGCTTCGGGTTTGCCGGTGACAAATTCACGGTCATGAATGTGGCGAATGAAGACGCGCTCAGCGTTCCCTACCAGACGGATGCATCATTGAAGCGACCTACGCCGCTCAAGTTAATCGAGGAAGGTACTGGGTACAAGTTGTACGCCGGAAGGAAGTGGGTCGCCGTGAAGCCGGAATAAATGCGGTCAAGCTGGCAATCTCAGTTCCCCAGCGGCTGGAACGGCCCGAGCAAGCTAGAGACTCCGGAGCGCTTGCGCAATTCGGTGATCAGGGCGCTGGCCGCGTTGGTGTAGGTCTTGCTGGGGTCGGAAGGATCGGCCCAGACCGCGTCGTAGATAATCTGCGCCGCTTCTTTCAGATCGATGTGCAAGACGGCTTCGCACACATCCACACGCTCCTGCAGCCGCTCGTAACAGGGCTTGCAGATTGTGGCCGCCTCGGCGCCTTCAATGTGGTGTTCTCCCAGGGTGCAAATGGCGGGCGCACTGGAAACCTCCGCATGCGCCGCGAAAAGTTGGGACTTGAACTGCTTCAGGAAGGCTTCCCTTTCCTGTTCGACGACGGCGTTGTCAGGCACGGGCTCGGCGGCGGTCTGTATTTTCGGAATGGCCGGGGCCACCCTGGCAGAAACCCGCTCCGTACTGTTGCAGGCCGGGCAGACGTCGAGGTTGGCGGGATAATAGAGACGGCAGTTGGCGCAGGGCAGACCAAAGCCGGAGGACCTGTGCGCAGAGTTGGCGTCATTGCGGACGGCATTCCGAAGATTGTTCCGAACATCACTGCTCCGTACGTTCGCCACGCTTTCCGGCTGAGGGACGACAGAATGTGCAGGTTTGGCAGCTGCGGTGGAAGTGGATTGCGTCAGGTCCATGATCAATCTCCCCAAAATGCGTGGCGCATCTGGCTTTACCCTGGGCCGATTGGCACAGGTCCCATCTTTCAGTGTAAGCAGTCCCGCAGGGTGGCCAAATATGCCGGGAGTACACTGCCTGGCACTGTCCTCGTGGCGCTCCCTTACCGGGAATCCGTTTCTTTTGTCTGCATCTGCATCAGTTTCCTGAGTTCGTCGCGGCGGGCACGATAGAGGGTGCGCTCGGGATCGAGCCGCGCAGCGATCTCGAGTTCCGATAGCGCTTCCTCGTAGCGATCCAGGGTCATCAGGCAGGCCGCAAGAGAGTAGTGGTTGTCAGGGGAAGCATTGAGGCGAATGGCCTCGCGGAATTCTTTTTCTGCCGCGGCTAGTTGTTGCTGCTGGAACAGTGCGGTTCCGAGATCCCGGTGGGCGGCGTCGGAATCGGGATTGAGCGTGACGGCCAGGCGCAACTCGCGCACTCCTTCTTCCAGCTTGTCATCGAGCAACAGGGCTTCGCCGAGAACGCGGTGTTCGGCGGAGCCGGTGGGATTTTGGCGAACCGCCAGTTGCAACTCGGCGATGGCATTCCCATAGTTCTTCTTCGACATGTAGGCGCGGGCCAGGCACCCGTGCCCCTGCTCCCACTCGGGATGCTGGCGGTAAAGTTCGCTCAGTTCGAGCATGGCGGCGTCGAAATCGCCTTTGTCACAATAGGTGTTGCCCAGATTGTTGCGAACGGAAGCTTCCTCGGGAGCGAGGCGCTTGGCTTCGCGATATTCGGCGATAGCCTCCTCGAGCTCATTTTGTTCGTGCAGGATCAACGCAAGGTTGGAATGCGCTTCCCAGAAGGCTCCGTTCAGATGAATGGCATGGTGATAGGCAGCGATGGCTGCGGGCAGGTTGCCACCGGCATGCAGGGTGATGCCCAGGTCGTAGTAGGTATCGGCGTTATCGGCGTCGCGCGCCAGCGACTCATCGAACGCATGAACGGCAGCGCCGTATTGTCCATTGGAATATAGGGCAAGGCCGAGAAACTGGTAAGCCTCCGCGTTCTGCGGATCCATGCTGAGCGCGGTGCGCGCCTCGGCGATCGCGTTAGGACCGTCATCGAGACGATAGAAGATATAGGCCAGACTGCTGTGGTTCTCGGGGAAGTCCGGCATAAGCTGCGCGGAGAGCGTGATTTCGTCGATGGCGTCGTCCCAGCTCTCCTGCTGGCGGAGCATCGCGCCCAGAGCAAAGTGCAACGCAGCATTTTGAGGATCAGAGCTAGAAGCTTGGCGTAGAGCGAGTTCGGCCTGGTGGAAGCGCTGAGCCCGGGCATCGGCGGCGGCCTGCAGCAGGGCTGCGGGAATCTGAGAAGTTGCGGGACTGGCAGCGGCGGACGGTTTCAAGCTGGTCTTATTCAGTGCGCGCACCAGAGTTGCATCGGCGCCGGCGGATTCAAGTTGCCGAATCTGTTCCTGGCCAGGGAGGTTCGCGAATCCGCGCTCTTGAACGAGGCGGGCAAGGCGGCTGCTGGGCACCCCGGCTGTTAGCCAAGCCATCAATTGGGTGGCGTTTACCGGCTGGCTTTCACTCGATTGGGCAGCAAGAGCCGCTCCAAGAAGAAACAAGAAAACTGACAGACCTTTGCGCTTCACTCGACTCTCCGGCGACGGTTTGGCTTGCTGGGTTGCTCTGAATTGCTGCGCTGATGGTGGCTCGGTTTGCGGCGTTGCCGTCGAACCGGCTGACCCCACATTAGTCCGCCGACAGAGCCAAAGGTAAGGTCACGGAGGTAATGTGCAGGGGTGACGAAGTACGTGGTGACGAAGCCGCGGAGCAAGCTGAGCAGTACGGTGAGGAGCGAGGGTTTGACTTCCCCCTGGCAGTCCAGTAGCGTATAAGGAAGCAGTTGTGTTCTCCCTTGGAGGTTCCTATGCTTGAGGGTTTGTTCCAACCGACGCATCTGATCATCATTTTTGCCATTGCCCTGCTGGTTTTCGGTCCGAAGAAGTTGCCCGAACTGGGCAAGGGGCTGGGCGAGGGGATTCGCGCCCTGAAAGAAGGCATGAAGGACAACCCTGCAACGCCAGCTTCCACCGAACAGAGCAAGAACGCGGAATCCAAAGAAACCAAGGGCTGAGCGAGTTTGCCTCGCGGACACTAATCTTCTTTGCTGCAACCGCCACATTGTTGCCGTTTCTCGTCTCGTTCCAGGTAGTCCGGGCCTTATACAAGCTTTTAATCTGTGAAACTCACTCTCAATCTGGAGATAGATCATGTTGCGTAAGATCGAACATATTGCCCTAATTGCGTTTTTAGGAGTAGCGTCGGCAGTTTTTGCCGATCAGATCACGTTGAAGAATGGCGACCATCTGAGCGGTACGATCGTGAAGTCTGACGGTAAGACTCTGGTGCTGCACACGGAGTTTGCCGGAGATGTCACGGTACAGTTCGCGGCAATTACGCAGATCACAACCGACAAGCCGCTGCACGTGGCTTTGTCGAATGGCCAAACCGTGGTAGGACCAATCACCACCAGCAACGGGAAGATCGAGGTTGCCCCGAATACCGGCGCTCCGGTGGAGGCTCCGAAGGAAAACGTGGTGGCAATCCGTAACGATGCCGACCAGTTGGCCTATGAGAAGGCACTGCATCCGGGCCTGTTGGAGGGTTGGAATGGCGCGGCGAACGTGGGTTTTTCGTTGACTCGCGGCAACAGCCAGACTGACAATTTGTCGCTCGCTTTCAACGCCGCACGGGCCACCAAGGATGACAAGCTCAGCCTGTATACGAATGCGGTGTATGGGACGAACCAACTGGCGACTCCCAGCACAACGGCCAACACTGAGGCGGGCGGGATTCGTTACGACCGCAATCTCAATCCGCGGATGTTTGCATTTGTGAGCGCCGACTTCAGCAGCAACGCGCTGCAGGACCTGAATCTGCGCTCAGTGGGCAGCGTGGGTCTTGGATACCACGCCATCAAAAGCGACAACATCTTGCTGGACTTCCTGGCGGGCGGCAACTTCACGGATGAGAACTACACGGAAACAACGACGGACACCAGCGTGACTCCGCCGACGACCTCTACGATGAAGTTGATACACAATTACGGCGCGCTCACCCTGGGCGAGGAATTAATGCACAAGCTGGGCAAGACCACCGTGGTCACGGAGAAACTGTATTTCTATCCAGATCTGACGCAGACTGGACAGTACCGCGGAACGTTCGACCTTGGACTGGTGACAAAGATCAGCAAGTGGCTGGGCTGGCAGAACCACTTCAGTGACATCTACGTGTCGAACCCACCGAATGGCACAAGGCAGAATGACGTCGTCCTGACGACCGGGCTGAGCTTTTCGTTCGCGCACTAGCCATTCGCGCACTACCCAAAAGATTCGACAGCCTGAGAATGCGGAAGCCGCTCGCGAGAGCGGCTTTCTACTGCCGCGATGCCGTCGATCTCAGTGCTGCGCCTGGGAGATCAGTTGCGCGACCTTGGAGTTGATGCCGACCGGCTCGACGCCCAGAATCTGATTGGGATTGAGATACATGCGGTCGGGCTGGTACAGGTCTTCCACTTTGTCGAGCTTGAACAGCCCCTTGCTGGTTTGCTTGGTGTCGGGATTGGTCTGGGTGACGATTACGTAGACATCGGTCAACACGGGCCGAGGCGTACCATATCCTTCTAATTTGCCATAGTAGGCCACGCCGTTGGTCATCAAGACAGCCTGGTACGGGGTGGTAAAGGCCACAGGCGTACCGGGCCGGGTGTGATGGACAATCATAAACGCAGCGACAATCACGACGATACCCGCCAGAACCCACACAACTTGAACCGCGGCATTGCCTTGCTGATTCCTGGTCATCTTCATAAGACGATCATCCTTCTGTGTTAGAAATTGTTCGTAGTCCACTTTCCTAGTCACTATGGCCAAACTGCTTGTGCTGCTCTTCATTATTGCAGTTGCGAGTATTGCAGTCGTGACGTCAGCGGTCGCGTTGCCGCAGATTACACCCGGCTACCGCGCCCAACAATCGAACGCCGAGGGGATTCGCCTGATGCAGGAGAACCATCCCGCGGAGGCGGAGTTGCAATTCCGCCAGGCGGTGCAGGCCGATCCTTCCAACATCGAAGCGGTAACGAACCTCGGTGTTGCGATATTCAAACAAGGGAGATTCGGAGAAAGCATACCATTTTTCGAGCAGGCAATCGCCAGCCGTTCGCAGGAGTCCGCACTGCACAACGATCTGGCGCAAGCCTACGTGCGCGTGGGGCGTCCGCATGACGCAGCTGCGGAAATGGCGCGAGCTTGCGACCTCCAGCCGAAGAACCCGGACTACCGCAGATTCCTGGGCGACATGCTCTCGGAAGCGGGCGATCAGAGGGCAGCGGAAAAGCAGCTTCGCCTGGCGGTGAAGCTGGCTCCCAAGAGTGCGGAGAACTGGCTCTCCCTGGCCAAACTTCTCACTCGAGCCGATCGCAGGGACGAAGCCACCAGGGCCTACCTTACATCGCTGGGATTGAACAGCCGCCAGCCGGACGCGCTGCGCGAGTTGGGAGAGCTCTATGCCTTCTCGGGCGACTTTGCTAAAGCCGAAGAGAAATTTCGCAAGGCCATAACAATTGATCCGAAGAATACTGTCTTGCACCAAGATCTAGGTAACACGCTGCTGAAGGCAGGAGATCTGGACAAAGCCGGGGAAGAACTAAGACAGGCCGTCAAGCTGGATGCATGTCTGGGTGCCGCACACCGCGATCTCGGCCTGGTTCTACGCAGCCAAGGAAACTTTGAGGGAGCTGTACAGGAGTTGCAGCGGGCGGCCACACTGTTGCCGGGTGACAGTGCTGTGCACTATCAATTGAGCCGCGCCCTTCGGCGCGCGGGAAAAACTGAAGAAGCCGGCAAGGAAGCAGCCCTCAGCGAGCAGCTTGGCCGAAAGGGAAAAGAAGGCCAGCGAGCGCTGGCGCTGGCCAACGAAGGTCTGACGCTGGTGCAGCAGGCGCACGCCCGCGAAGGACTAGCCAAGATCAGGGAGGCGCTGCAGATTGATCCCGAGAACCTGACAGCGCATTTTAACTATGCTCTGGCACTGCGCCACCTGGGCCGCTATGACGAGTCGATCGCACAGTTACAGAAAGTGTTGCGGTTGCAGCCGGATATGGCCGCCGCCCACTACCAGCTGGGGTGCGATTATTTCAAGAAAGAGCAATACCAGGAGGCGGTAGCTTCTTTCCGCAGAGCTGCCGGGCTCATTCCCGGAACGGCGGCCGTGCACAACGGGTTAGGAGTGGCTTTGGCCAAGTCGGGAGATGCATCCGGGGCCGCGGAGGAGCTTGCGCTGGCCCATAAGTTGGAACCGAAAACAGCGCTCTACGAAAAGAACCTTCACTGTCTACAAAAGCTCACTCCCGAGTGCGTACTAACCCCGTGAGAAGCCGACGCGACACAAGGCAGTTGCAAGAATTTGCAACTCGCCCTTAGCACCAAAATATTCCTAACGAAAGACTCTAGTGTTTTTGTATTACCTTTGATATTGTGCTTGACGCGCAGCAAAGGGAAAGTTGCGCCGGCTTCTATCCGTCACGTCTCCTCCCCACGGAGATCGATAGAACCCGACCCGGGAACTGATTTCCATTCGTAGTATTTCAAACGAAGGATCACGCTAGGCGGTCTCTGGCCGCTGGAGGCGCCCTATGAAGTCACATCTGGCCATACGAGTGTTCGCGATTATGCTCGTCCTGATGAGCGTAGGTGGAATCCGCTCGCAGGCGCAAACCGCAGTCAGTTGGACTGGTGGCACGGGCAACTGGAACCTTGGGTCGAACTGGAGCGGCAGCGTAGTTCCCGATAACGGCGGCGGCAAAACCTACAATGTCACTGTTGGCAGTGGCACCGCTGCGGAAACGGTCACGCTCAATCTCGGCGCAACCGTCAGCGACTTGACGCTGGGCACAACGTCGGGAAATGGCGTGACGCTGCAAAGCGTGGCCAGCGATTCCTTGACGCTCGCCAGCGGCGGATCGCTCACCATCGCCAACAGTGGCACGCTGCTGTTCGACACTACGGGCAGCGACATCACGGTCGGCAGCGGGGGTACGCTCACCAATAATGGCACGATCGACCTGGAGGCATCCGGCGAAACTTTGAAGGTGACCGGCACTACCACCAATGCCGCCGGCGCCAACCTGAACATTGAAGGCGGCAGCGCCGCGACCTTTACCGGGAACGTAAACAACTCCGGCACTATCACCACCGGTTTCTCCGGCGGCGGCAACACGGTCACAGTCACCGGAACGTTCACCAATGCGTCCGGAGCCACACTGGCGCTCGACGGGAGCGGCGATGTGGCGAACATCAATGCGTTGAGCAACGCAGGTACGCTCACCCTCGACGCGGGATCTACATTGACCATCACCGGAGGTGGCAATGGGGTCACCGACGTAGCGGCGGGAACCACTTACAATATCGGCGGAACTTTCAATGTTAAGAACGGAAGCACGACCACTGCCGCCCTCGCGAAACTTAACAGCATTGAAGGCAGCCTGGCTCTCAGCAACGGACAGACCAACACAATTACTCCCACCAGCGGCACACTAACCATCGCCAGCGGTGGTCTCCTTTCGATTGATCCGGGGAGTACTACGAACACCACCCTTTCTCTTACCGGCAACGTGAGCAACTCGGGCACGTTCGAAACGGGGTTTTCTGGCGGCAACAATACCGTAACCGTGAGCGGAACGTTCACCAACAACACGGGAGCGATGCTGGAGATGTATGGCTCCGGCGATGTGTTGAATGTCAATGCCTTGAGCAACTCGGGGACAATTCAAATAGACTCTGGGGCAACGTTGAACATTACCGGCGGCGGCCAAGGCGTTACCGACATTCTGGCGGGGTCGACCCTAACACTCAACGGAACTCTAAATGTGGTCAACAGCGGAAAGTCCACGAACGGATTGGCAAACTTAACCACCGTGGCCGGAACTTTGGACCTGAGCAACAACCAGACCACGACCGTCACGCCGAGTGGCGGCACCTTGACCATCGTCGCTGGCGGGGAGGTGGAACTTTCGGGCGCGGCCGCGTCCACCACAACACTCTCCATCACCGGCAACGTGAAGAATTCCGGCGACTTCACCACCGGCTTTTCGGGCGGAACGAATACTGTGAACGTCAGTGGAACGTTCACCAACGCGGCTGGGTCCGAGATGATTTTGTATTCGCCGACCGATGTGGTGAATGTGAATGCGTTGAGCAATTCTGGCCTCTTGCAAATTGGAAACAGCCCGGGTAGTGGGGCGGTGCTCACCATAACCGGCGGAGGCCAAGGCGTCACCAATGTAGTAGCGGGATCGAACATAGAACTTTACGGAAGCCTGAATGTCAAGAACGGCTCTACTACTACGAACGGCTTAGCAGATCTGACCAGCGTGGAAGGGACGCTGAACCTGAATAACAATCAGACGACGTCGATTACGCCCACCGGCGGTACGCTGACCATCGCGAGTGGTGGCATGCTGGAGTTATCGGGTGAGGTAGCTTCCACCACGACACTCTCCATCACCGGCAGCGTGAATAACTCCGGCAACTTCAACACCGGCTTCGCCGGCGGCACAAATACAGTAACTATAAGCGGCACCTTCACCAACAACTCCGGCGGAACCCTCACCGTTTATGGTGGCGGCGGCGACGGTACCGGCACCGATTTAGTGAATATCGCCACCTTGAGTAACTCGGGCACGGTGTCTTTGGCAGGGGCCGGATCAACGCTGGAGATTACCGGCACGGGCACACTGACCAATTCCGGAAGTTTCGACCTCACTCAGGGAACTTTGCAATTTAACAGTTCGAGCGCAGCCCTGACCGGCGGCGGAACATTGACGCTCGGCAATTCCGGTGGCACTGAAACCGGCGTAATTGAGGTTGGTTCCAGCGACACCGGTACCCTGACTAATTCCAGCGGCACCATTACGGGCTACGGGAATGTGGGCAATGGAACCTTGACCCTGGTTAACAAGGGCACGATCAACGCCAACGGGCAGGTGAGTTCAGGTGTGCTCACCGTTCAGCCCGGCAGCGCCGGCATGACCAACTCCGGTACGCTGGAGGCCACGAATCAAGCCACTCTCGTACTGAAGGGAACATTCAAGAACACCGGCGGCACGATCGCGGCGCTGGGCGAGAATGGCGCAAGCGTTAGTTCAACGGTGGAATTAGTTGCAGGAACCGTTATTAATGGCGGAACGCTGACTACGACAACGGCTGGCTCGAATACTGGCGTGATCGAGAACACGGGCGCCGTTACGTTGAACGGCGTGACCAATACCGGGACTTATACAGACACCGCGGGCACAACCACGACCCTCGCAGGAACCATCACCAACTCGGGCAGTATCACGCTGACCGGAAGCACTCTGTCGCTGGGCAACAGCGTGACCCTGAACGGCAAAGGCACAGTTGTCCTTTCCGACAGCGCGACCAACCTGATTACCGCCGCAACCGGTGGGCTCACCCTGACCAATGCCAACACCATCGAAGGCGCAGGCACGATCCAAAACATGGGGATTGTGAACACCGGCACCATCGAGGCGAACCAGAGCGCTCCGCTCATCGTTCTTCCCAGTTCAGCCGGCTTGAATAATACAGGTACGCTCAGCGTTTCGACGGGTGACACCATGGAGATTGGCACCTCAGCCGGAGGAGCGCTGCTCAACTTCTCGGGCACAACTCTGACAGGTGGGGCTTACACGGTCAGCGGAACGCTGGAATTCGGAGCCAGCGGCGCCAGCGTGGTTACCGATGCGGCAAACATTACGCTCGTGGGATCGGGCGCGAAGATCATCGATTTCGCGGGTCAAAATGTGCTCACGGACCTGGCGACCATCACCTCGGCCGGCAGCTTCACCATCGCCAGCGGCGCCAACTTCACGACTGCGGGAAATTTCACCAACGGCGGCAAACTCATTGTGGATGCCGGTAGCACGTTCAAGGTGACCGGTGCACTTGCCAACTTCAACAGCTCCACCGATACGCTTACCGGAGGAGCGTTCACTGTGGGTGGAAAGCTGGGGTTTGCCGGCGCCGATATTGTCACTGATGCGTCCAACATCACGATGAGCGGCACGGGCGAAATCGTGAACACAACTAACAGCAGCAACGGATTGACAGACCTGGCAACCATCACCTCCGCCGGCAGCTTTACGCTGGCCAGCAAGGCTGACTTCACCACCGTGGGCAACTTGACCAATAGCGGCAGGCTGACGATTGATAGCGGCAGTACGCTGACCGTGACCGGTAACCTGACGAACTTCAATAGCTCGACTGACACTCTGGCTGGCGGCACTTACACGGTGGCTGGAACACTGGAATTCACAGGCGCCAACATCGTGAACAACGCTGCGAATCTGACGATCTCAGGCACCGCCGCGAAGATCCTGAACGGAACCGCGAACGGACTGGCCAACTTCGCGAACAACGTAGGCGCTTTCACGGTAACGACCGACGGGAACTTCACCACGGGCTCGGCCAACTTCACAAACTCGGGTAATGTAACTGTGGCCGCGGGCAGCACCCTAACCGTAGGCGGCGGCGACTCCTACAGCCAGTCTGCGGGAACAACGACCGTTGATGGCACGCTCGCCGCATCCAACGGGATCAATGTGACCGGCGGGACGATTGAGGGCGCAGGGAAGTTGAGCGGCAATGTCTCGGTCGGAGGCACTGGAACTGCTCCGACGCTAAATGTTGGTGACAGCGGCAAGGCTGGCCTGCTCGCCATCAGCGGCACCTACACGCAACTCTCAACCGCCTCCATGAATGCATTCATTGGCGGCACAACCGTGGGCACGCAGTACAGCCAGCTGCAGGTTGGTGGAACAGCGACACTGGCGGGAACGCTCACCGTGGCTCTGGCCAGCGGCTTCACGCCGACTGTTGGTTCAACTTTTACGGTGCTGACCGCATCGAGCATCAGTGGCTCATTCTCCAACTCGACCATCGCAATCAGCAGCACGGAGCATTTCAACGTCTCGTACACTTCGACTGGCGTGGTTCTGACGGTCGCTTCCGGTGCGGCTCCGCAGTCCGGTAGTGCAGCACAGTCGGCTCTGGTCGCGGCTGTGCCTCGGAGGCAGCCCGTCGTGACCAGTGGAGTGCGCCATTGGATTGGTGCAGCCCCGAACGGTGAAAACCACCTCTTCGTCGCGGGGATGGAAAATAGTCGACCGCAATCCGGTCCAGTCCTTGCCGGCAGCGCATTGCGCAGGTATGAGGGCTTAGATGAGATCGTGGAACTGCCCCGCATACCCGCACATGTGGCCGCGACATGGGAACACAAGCTGGCGATTGCGCCAGTGATTCGACAGCAACCTGTTCTTGAGCGCGGCAGTCAAAGTACACTTAACAGCAACGATTGGACTGCGCGCGGAGTTTCGGCGCTGCGTATACCGTCGGCTGGAACTTTGGTACAGCGCACGCCAGTGAGGATTTTGCCGTCGATGTTGCCGAGGTTACAGCGCTGACGGGATCACGCCAACTCTAATTCAATCTTCTTCACAGCCGCATCGAGCTTGACGATTCGGAATTTGCGAATCTGTCCGCTGCGGATCGCTTCCGGCTTCGCTGGGCCAGCCGCATTGCCCCCCTTCCAGCGCGCCTGCAGCATGGAGCCAAGCGAAGATAAATCCGGCTTGGATTTAGGATTCGAAGTTAACGAATCCGATTCGATCCGCGCGTCTTTTTCGGCCACCGGACTGGCGGCATCGATGCGGCAGTTGGCTTGGATGCCTTCGCCCAGTTCCACGCGCGCGTGTCCGTCCGAAACTTCGATCATGCGGCCGCTCACTACATCGCCTTCCTTGTGTTCGGCCATGTATTCATCCAGACCGCTTGGAACCAGTTGTTTGATTCCCAAGCGCAACTGCCGCTTTTCGGTATCGACCGCCAGCACCTGAGCCTTGACGAGTTGTCCCACCTTCAAAACTTCCTGCGGATGATTGATGCGTTTCTCGGCGCTCATTTCGCTGATGTGAATCATGCCCTCGACGCCTTCGGCAAGCTGCACGAAGGCGCCGAATTTTGTGATGCTCACCACTGGACCTTCGATGACCGATCCCGCGGCGAACTTCTGCGCCACATCGGCCCAGGGATCTCCGAGCGCCTGCTTCAACCCTAGCGACATGCGCCGTTCGGCTGTGTTCACGCCTAAGATCACCGCATCTACAATCTCGCCGGGTTTCACCAGCGTGCTGGCGCTGCGCATCTTCTTGCCCCATGACATTTCGGAAACGTGAATCAGCCCTTCGATTCCCGGCTCCAGTTCTACGAACGCACCGAACTCGGCGACACGCGTTACCGTGCCACGCACGCGCTCGCCCACGTTGTACTTTCCGGCGACAGCGTCCCAGGGGTGCGGCTGCAATTGCTTCATGCCCACGGAAATGCGGCGCTTCTCCGCTTCGGTCGATACCTTCAACACCTTGACATCAACCTGCTGACCGACAGAGAGCACGTCCGCGGCTTTGTTGACGCGGCTCCAGGCAATGTCGCTCACGTGCAGCAAGGCGTCCACTCCGCCGAGATCGACAAACGCGCCATAATCGGTGAGAGTGCGGACCGTGCCGCTCACGGTATCGCCTTCTTTCATCTCGTAATAGCGGCGCTCTTTGGTCGAGCGTTCTTCTTCTTCGGCGACGGCGCGGCGATCGACCACCACGTCTTCGTCGGTCACGTCGAGCTTGATGATGCGGCAGAGGATTTCCTGCTCGACCATCTTTTCCATTTCGGCGGCGTCGCGTGCGCCGCTGCGCGAGGCCGGCATGAACGCACGCACGCCAACGTCTACGCTGAGACCGCCTTTGATGACGCCGGTTACCGTGCCGACGATCGTGGCTTTCTCGGCGAACGCCTTTTCCAGAGCCGCCCAACCTTTGGGGCGCTCGACTTTGGCGCGGGTGAGTTCGTAATAGCCTTCGGGATTGCGGCCTTTTACCGAGACCAGCAGCTTTTGGCCGGGCTTTACGGTTTCGCCGGCGCTCTCGAAGGTTGCCAGCGGCAGGATGCCTTCGCTCTTGAATCCGATGTCGAGGAAAACCGTATCGGCGGAGATGGCGATCACTGTGCCTTCGAGTTGTTTGCCGCCGTCTTCGCGCTTGCGCGCATGGCTCTTTTCGTATTGCGAGAGCAGGTCGCTGAACGACTCAGTGGTTTCGGTGGCGGATGGGGACTCAGGAATGCTGTGGCTGGAGATGGCTGGATTGGACATGAAAGGATTACAGCCTCGTCGGGTACGAATCCCAACTAGGATAACATTCTGCGCGGCGCCCGGTCCGGTCTGGACCTTGTTCTCCAGTCTGTACCTTTCAGGGGGTATACCCCCCACCCCTCCGCTCGTAATGGAATCATCGGGTTAGCAAGAAATTCCTCGCAAATCCGAAGGTCTAAAGGACTTAGATAGCAAAATCCGTGAAACAAAGGAGTTAGGGGTGCGCCGATTAAGCTCGCTGCACCCGAGTCCGCAATCAACTAGAATCGCGCAAATTTATGGGGAGGGCAAGGTTGGATGTCACATGAGGACTGTGGATTGCGGGAGTTGGGCAGTCTGATTCTTCATTGCCAGCGAAGCCCGGCACAAAATGCATGAGTATGAAAGGCTCTAGCACAGAATTGCCGGAAGGCGTAGGTTTGAAAGCCGAAGATATTGGGGAGGCGAAATGAGAATCATCGTTGTTACATCGGTGGTTATGATCTGCCTTTGCGGACTGGCGTTCAGCCAGGCAACTGAGGCGGTTTTGTATAGCTTTGGCGCGTACCCTACCGATGGCACTTACCCAGAGGGTGGCTTGCTCTTCGACGCAGCGGGCAACATCTATGGAATTACCAATGCCGGCGGTACGAACTGCCTCGACAACTACGGATGCGGAACGGTTTATAAACTGAGTCCTACGACTTTTGGTGAATGGAAAGAAACTATTCTCTATAGTTTCTGCAGCACGGGAGATCCCACTACTTGTCCTGACGGTGCCGCTCCTTCTGCTGGTTTGATCACGGATGGTGACGGCAACTTGTACGGAACCACTGGCGAGGGAGGAACCGGGGGCGTTGGGATAGTGTTTCGTCTAAGCCCACCGTCGATACAAGGCGGAAGCTGGACTGAGACAGTTTTGTGGACATTCTCCCTAGATTTAGGAAATGGTCGTGGTTCCGGATACGGCAAACTAAACATGGATGAAACGGGCAACCTCTACGGTACTTCCCCGGGTGGTGGGTCGCATCTTCTCGGCACTGTTTATGAACTTAGTCCGCAGTTAGACGGGACGTTTTCTTTCTCCGTTTTGCACAGTTTTTCTGGGAGCGATGGCTTTAGTCCGGGATACGGCGTCGCCATTGACAGTGCTGGCAACCTCTACGGAACAACTTCAGAGGGTGGTAGGGGTAAATCGATCTGCAACCATGGCTGCGGACTAGTGTACAGGTTGAGCCAGTCTGGGGGCACGTGGGAGGAGACTGTTCTTTTCGAGTTCGATGGAGTGGTCGGCGCATACCCGGTTTCGCCGATTTCGATCGATAAGGTTGGTAATTTATATGGGACGTTCGAGGTTGGTGGTGGAGGAAATTGCGTTCTTTATCCCGGCAGTTGTGGAGGGGTGTTCAAACTGGTCCCTGGATCGAGCCGTAAATATGATTTCTACTTTAACAACAATGGCGGACCCAATGACGGAAATCCGCAGAATGGTGTTGCTATTGGAGCTGGCAATGCGCTGTATGGAACAGTAGGTGTTGCCTCCGGAGGCCAAGTGTACATGCTGCAGAATTCGCAGGAAACCATTCTGTATAACTTTTGCTCGCTTCCGAATTGCGCCGATGGATCTGCGCCGTCGCCCGGCAATGTTGTGGTGCGAGGAGGAGGGCTCTATGGGACCACCGTGGAAGGCGGCAACTACGGCTTGGGCGTTGTGTACAGCGTGACGCAGTAACCCGAGCGGGGAGGACCGTTTTCTGCCGGAACTCCGGGACTCGATTCCTATTTCTAAGGCTAACCCCGGACTTACGTCCGGGGCTACCCTATGCCGCCCCTACGGGGCTGGAGTCTGGTGAGCTCGTTACGTGGCGCTTGAAGCGCCGCTCTTCCACGGTCGCGCAAGCAAGGACAGCAGGTTCCTCTCTACGCCGTCGCTGGCGCTCCGAGCTTCGGTCGGAATGACAAGGGAGATGGTAGGTGACGAAGTCAAGATCAAATGCAAGATCAACGTCAAAGGCAGCGGGCAGGAGTGTCCGTTTCACACGAACCATTCACACGAACGAAAAAATCGCAAAGGACGCGAGAAATGGGGCACCCAGCAGGAGTGCCCAGTCCACACGAACTAATTTCCAGCTTTCTTACCTGTGGCCTGATGCAACATCATTCTTGATGCGGGTGATAAACAGTTGAATGAAGACTCCCGAAATCAGGCAGCAGACAAATCCTATCCACAGCCAGAGCACATCTTTCTGCATGCCTCCAAGCAAAACTACAAGAAGGCTTAGAAGGCTCATTACTGTGGTGAGAAAGGTTTTCAGTTGCAATCCCCAGTCCCGGGTGGACGGGCGGGTCTTGGACAATAGTTGGTTCGTCATGGGAGAACCCTCCTTCCCCCTTAGGCAAATCGTAGGCTCGGAATGGAGTCGAGTCAACAGCGGGGCGGGGAGCGGAGGCAATCAGACATCAGACTTCATTGGCTGTTGCCTATAAATTTTGCGGGACCGTTCTGGCGGGATTGAGTGCATACCGTTTGGCGATCGAGAAGGCGGCAGTAAAGCCGCCTCCTCGTGCCATGAGGCTCAGCGTGTCGTCTAGGCTGGTACGGCAACGGCGTGCTTATGGAAGGTGCAGCTGACGACGTCAGAGGTTTGAACCTGGGGCGTGCCTTCGATGAATCTCGCCAGGGTCTTCAACACTCCCGGGTACGTATTCGTGTTGTAAGTATCGGCATCGTTCTTGTCTTCCCAGAGACTGATTACGGTCACATCAGCGCCGCTTCGACCAGCGAGAGTGATTTCGTCCTTAAAACCATTCTGTTTACGAAGTAAAGGAAGGACGTCTTTTTCAAATGCTCGCGTGTAATCGGAGAGCATATTGGATTTCAGATGGATAGAGATATTGCGTGCGAACATAATTAACCTCCTAAAGGTTGTAGTCGCTAAGAGGAGAGAACTTCAGATGGGCTGACTTAGTTTCAGGGAACCTGAAAGAGGAGAAGAATGCTCACTCGGTATAACTAGTGCATCTGAGTGGCCTTCGGCGTCGACGCGCAACCTGTTGAATCAATACGGCAGAAGGCATATCCGGCAAAACAGAGCCTGGGGTTCCATCGAGTACTTTTGGCGGCAAGCGAGCACAAACGGAGCATTGGCGGTGATGAAATCAAAGGCAAGAACAAGTTTGTGACGGATGAACATCGGCGGAAAAAAGCCCCACTTCTCGCAAAGACGCGAGAAATGGGGCACCCAGCACGACGCCGTGCGACAGAAGTTACATCCCTGGCGCGTCTCCGTTCGCAGCGCCTGCGTGCAACACGCGGAAGGTGCTGCCACCGTTGGACCAGACGAGCACGAGCGCGTCTTGGCCTTTGGGCACCGCAGCTAAGGCTTTCTGAACGTCATCGGCATTCTGCACCGGGTGACGATTCACTTCCACGATCACGTCGCCGCGTTGCAGGCCGGCGTTGTCGGCGGAGCTGCCGGGTTGCACTTGCTCCACCACTGCGCCGTGAAGATCACCCGACGCCTGGAGTTGCTGACGCAGATCGGGAGTCATGTCGGTGACGCCGAGGCCCCAGCGCGGCTTGCCGTTGCTGGAGACTTCTTTGCCCGTCTGGTCGCGGCTGCCCATGGCTTCGAGCGTTACCGGAACGTTTACGTTCTTGCTGTCGCGCAGGATTTGCAGCTTGATGGTGGAACCGGGCTGCTTTTGTCCCACTTCGATTTGAAGCTGGCTGGCATCGCTTATTTTCTGGCCGTCGAGTTCGGTGATGACATCGCCGACTTTCAGTCCGGCCTTGGCGGCGGGAGAGCTGTCTTCCACCTGGCTGACTACGGCTCCTTCATTGTTCTCGACGTGGAAGAACTTGGCGTTCTCCGGCGTCACATCGCTAATGCCGATGCCCATGTAGCCGTGAGTCACCTTGCCGTCGCGGATCAGAGCTTCCACGGTGGGACGCACGATCTGGGTAGGAATCGCAAAACCCATCCCCGAGAAACTATCCGAGGAGGAGACGAGGAAGGTGTTGATGCCGATCACCTCGCCGCGCGCGTTGACGAGCGGTCCACCGGAGTTGCCGGGGTTGATGGCCGCGTCGGTCTGAACGAAACTTCCCGGCGAGCGGCGGTCACGATTGAAGGGATTCGGGCGGTTCAGGCCGCTGACGATGCCACGAGTCACGGTAAAGCGAAAACCGAATGGATTGCCGAACGCGAGCACAGTCTGGCCCGGGCGCAGCGCGGTGGAGTTGCCCCAGGGCGCGTTGGGAAGATTGGTTCCATCCACTTTGATGACTGCGAGATCGGTGAGGGGATCGGCTCCGATGAGCTTGGCGGTCAGGATTCTGCGATCGCTCATGGTGACGCTGATGTCGACCGCGCCATCGATCACATGGTTGTTGGTGACGATGTAACCGTCGGGTGAGATCAGGACACCGCTGCCGATGCCGTGCTCAATTTGCGATTGGGGCCGCGAGGGATGGTTGAAGAATGGACCGAAGATGGGTGGAACGCCTTCGGGAAGCTGAGGCATTTGACCATCCGCCGTTTCGGACTTTGAGTGTGAGGTGACGGCAACATTCACGACTGCGGGGGTGACGCGTGCGGCCAGCGTTTCCATGGCCTGGTCGAGCGAGAGTAGAGCGCTGACGCTGTTGTCGTCGAGCGGCGTCGCGGTGGGACCGGCAACTGGTCCTCTGGCGAATGCGGGCTTGTTGTATTCGTAAGTGGCTATAGACATGGCCAGCGCGATCGCAACTACGGGCGCAATCAGGCGGCGTGTCAGGAGGTTTTTGGTGATCCAGTTCTTGGTGAGCGAGGCTTTCATTCGAGTTTTCTCCTTGTTGAACGACTTCAAGTTATGCAACTAATTATTTAGTTTCTAAGGTGATACAAATGCCTTCCTTGAAAGACGTGGTTAAGTAGATTTCGGGTTGATTCCCTTCAGGACTTGGCGATCGACGCGATGAAATACAGTCAAGCGCCACACGGAGATGCTCCAGACCATGCGTCCGGAATCGTCGACCTGCTCGGTCTGCATCACGAGCAATATGGAATTCAGCCCGCCGACGTTGTCACCGGAGCCATCGAAGCTCGCGGGCACCATCCGTGGAGAATTTGGAGAAGACTGCACTAACTTCGCAGGCACCGCAGCGGCTCGTGCGGAGTCATTCTTGTTATTTCTTCGCGGCGGTTTCACAGTTTGCGCGAGAACTTCTTTTACCTTTGTCGAAGCGGCGGCGCTCGAAACTCGACTATGGAATGTCGCTGGAATCATCCTTGCCGGAACGCCGGCAGATTCGACAGCCAGGATCGGCGCCACTTTAGGAGCGGACGCCGAAAGGCCGGGAAGTTTGTCCTCGAATGCGACGAGCTTGGGCGCGCGGGGCAGAGCGATCAAACAGACGGCTGAAAACACAACGATCAAAGCGAGGGCCGGCTTCCAAACTCGGGTTGCGCCAGGGCGGTCGGCATCGAGGATGCGCGCGACCCGCTGCGCCGTCTGCTGCATTCGACTCACTATAGCCTGCGCCAACGTCAAGCTTTGCCGTAAGAAGCTTTTTTCAGCGACTGAAACCAAACATTGAGCGTAGGCGCGCGGGTTGGGATTTGCAGCCAGCACGAAGTCGTCACAGGCCATCTCCCGCTCAAGGGAAAGGCCGTGACCGATCCACCAAACCGCGGGATGAAAAAACAGAAGCGCGCGCAGGATCCGTTGCGCCAAGTTGGTCCAGTCGTCCCAGCGGCGCAAGTGCGCCAGCTCATGCAACAGTACGGCATTCAATTCGACGGGAGAGAGCTCGCGCAGCACCCACGAAGGAATAATGATTGCCGGTCTCATAAAGCCGATCGCGGTGGGTACGCGCACGCGGTCGGAGGTGCAGAGTTCCAACTGCCGGGAGCCGAATTGATTCAGCGTTTCGCGCAGGACGGGATGAAGACTGCCGGGCTCGATCACGGCGCAGCTATGGCGGAGTTTGTGCAACTGCCAGAAGCCGAAGGCGATTCTCGCTAATCCTATACTGGCAACGACCGACCACAGAATAAAGATATCGACCGCCCAGAAACCCGGGAGCCGGATCGCCGAGTGCGCAACCCAGGCCGGTGAAGCGGTGGCGCTAAGAGGGATGCTCTCGAAAAAAGGCAGCGCTGCGATGGCCACCAGGGCCGAAAACCATACGGCGAAGCGCGTACTGGAGTTCTGCCGCCCAAGGACTCGCAAAAGAATCCAGCCGAACAGCGCGATGGCAAGGCCTTCGGCCAAGCTGTTCAGCATTCTCTCGGCGAACATCTGCGCCAGGGCGGGCCAGTGGGGAGCTATTGCCATCTCGTCACTTGCCCCCTTCCAGCATTTTTCGCAGGCGATCCAGTTCGCGGGCATCGACACTCTGATCTTCGAGAATGTTGAGCACGAGCAGCTCGTGAGAGTCGCCGAAGAAGCGGCTCACCAGCCGCCGGATCTCGGAGCGGGTTGCCTCTTTGCGTTCCACCAGAGGGGTGTAAACATGGGCGCGTCCGTCCTTTACGTGCTTCACATAGCCCTTCTTTTCAAGGATTCGGATGGTCGTAAGCACGGAGTTGTAGGCTAACGGCGCTTTCTCGGGAAGATCCCCCAACACTTGCTGGACGGTGGCAGGTCCTTTCTCCCACAACACTTCCATGAGCCGCAATTCAGCTTCCGTCAGAGTCGGAGACTTCCTAGGGGGCAAAACCGTCCTCCTTAACTGAGATAACCACCCATATCCATTAGACGTATCGGGGACAAGACTGTCAACTAGTAAATTAGTTGCAGGGAGCCATCTACTGGTTGCCTAGGGGGCCGATAGAATGAGGGGTACCGGAATGTCAGCCTTATGCGTGCTTGATGGGGGCGACCCTAGGAAGTTTTTTGCCGCGGATCTGTTCTGTGGTAAACCCGCGTCCGCAAACGCTACAACGCCAACCAGCAGGCGGACCGGCCACGCTGCCCGGCAGATGCTGGTAATCGGGGAGCCTGCCTCGCACCAACTCGCTGCTGCACTCTGGACAGTGTCGTTGAATCATAGACTCATGCACCGAAGGAATTCCTTGTGAGCGTCGCCTACAGTGTAGCTCTGACCGGAACCGTTACGCGGTTCCGGTCGGCTACAAATCTGTTTTGCTGGCGGCTTCTTAAATGCAACTACTTGCTGTCTTCTCGTGCTTCCGCGACATGGGACTGGTGGCCGGCTTCGGATACAGCCTTCACGAACGCCTCCGCGCTTGCGGGAGTTGAGGCCTTGCCCGAAAGGATGTTGCGGAACATCATGTGGTGACCGTAAATGGCGCGAGTCGAGTCGTTGTCCTGTTCGATTACCGCACCTTCGAGCGTCAGGCCGGCGAACACGCCTTTCGAGCGGGAGTAGGTCAGCACTTCAGTGTTCAGCAATATGTCAGTCCCGGCGGAAGTGTGACGGCCGACTGGGCCTGCTGCAACCGATCCTTCACCGGTAAGCTCGAACTTGGTCGAAAGCAAATGCTGCAGGCCACGGTCGTTCATAACCAACATGACCAGGTCCACGCCTTCGACGCCAATCTGCAATCCCCAACTTCCACCACCAACCGAGACAAATGCGGGAGCGCTCCAGCCTTCAGCTGTGCGGCAGGAGGCGATGCCACGGCCGTGCTTGCCACCAAAGATGAAGCCACCTTTGATCAAGTTCGGCACTATGATGATGCACTTTGCACCACTCATCACTTCTTCCGGAATACCTTTATCGGGCGTTGACATGATCGACTGGAGAACATCCACGGATTTCTGCATGCGTTCAACCGTGTCTTCCCGGTCCGAACCGGCCCATGCGTATGTTCCAATCATGCCCACAAGGCTGATCAACAGCAGTGACATTGTCTTTTTCATATTTATTCCTTTTAGGAGCTGCACAGCTAAGAGGGGAAGACTCCAGATGCCTGACTTAGTTCAGAGGACCTGAAGAGAGAGGGAAGAAGTGTTCGTCTCTCGCATCATGATCATCCAGGAGGCAGGAAATAGCTGATCTGAATTGCTCACTTCTTTTTTGCCGTCAAAGCTTGTCGGCAAAGCAGATTCGTCCGACTTTTTACAATTCCGCTAGCAGGTTTTCCTCCAATGTGAGCAATCCTGCACAGAATTGTCCGTCTGGGGCTGTCATGGTTGATTTACCGGATTGCCTTGTAGATCCGATCTTCGAAATGGTACTTCGATCATTTCGGCCCTTTACCAACGTGACGAAACAACTCCCACCCAACGAAAGAAAGCGCGATGATGGATCGATGGCCCTTCGTCGACTCCGCAATCGCGTGCGTAGGCGGTTTGCGGCGATCACCGACTCCTTCACAAAGCGTTTCGCGGCGCCCAAGTCACCGATTAACAACTACGAATCACAGAGGATGTGTCCCTTTTGCGGTTTGATTACGTCACGATCCAAACGATGTTGTTTAGAATGCGGAAAGTCGCTCGCTTGAGGAGAAAGATACAAGACAATTCAGCGATAAGATATTTAAAGGAGAAATCATGCTTTGGACAATTTTCGTTGTACTCCTGATTCTGTGGATTTTGGGCTTTAGTTTCCACGTGGCCGGCAGTCTGATCCACCTGCTATTGGTGGTGGCGCTGGTAGTTCTCGTTATTAACCTGGTGAGCGGCCGTCGAGGGGTGTGAAGGACTGTGCTTTGAAACATAGGCGGAGATTGAGTATTCGTTTTTCCAAGCGTCTCCCTACTTATGTTTTTGTTGAAAGAGGGCGCGAAAGCCACGGCTCGTGGTTTTCTTCAGCTTATGCGGAGGCGCTCAGTCGTGCAGAACCTCAGTCGTGCAGAACTATGTTGAGCAGTGAGCTGTGGACCTGGAGACCGCCTTCTACTCCGCCGGCATAGTCAATAAAACCCAGTTTCCTGAACCGGTTCATGAAGAAGCTGACTCGCGAACGGGTGGTTCCCACCATATCGGCGAGAGTTTCCTGACTGATCTTGGGGACCACGGTTTCAGGAATGCCCTCCTTGCCGAAATGAGCGAGCAATAAAAGGACGCGAGCCAATCTCTTTTCGCTGGAGTTGAACAACTGGTCGACCAGATCCTCTTCGTAACGGATGTTACGCGCCAGCAAATACGCCACAAACATGTCGGAAAAAGTGTGTTCGCGGTGCAGCGCATCCATCATCGCCTTCTTGTCCACGCGCAGAAGTTCGCAATCCGTCATGGCAGCCGCGGAGCCCATGCGCAGGAGCTGACCTGCCAGCGCACCCTCCCCAAAAAAGTTTCCCTCACTCACAATGGCGATCGTCGCTTCCTTGCCGGCCTTGGATACGACGGTGAGCCTCGCTTTGCCTTTCTGAATATAGAAGACTGCGTCCGCTTCATCCCCTTGCGCGAAGATTACTTGTTTCTTCGGGACAGCAAGCATCTTCCTGCCCACGCCAATCGTCGCGAGGAAGGTGACGGGATCGAATTCGCGGTTTTTGTTAATTGCTACAGCCCGCTTCATAGCCGAAATTATAGAGCCATTCGGCTTCCGAAACTGAGCAATTACGCACACTTTCATTTCAGGCGAAGGCCATGCGGGAATCTATCGGTGATCAAGAGGCGCGGCTGGTCTAGATAAATTCCAGCAAGAGTGATCACTTTTGAACAGTTTTTCTCTCTTCCGCAGTCCACTATTGCATACTTGCAACGAACGGAAAATCCCTACCGAACCCTACCGATTCGTTGCATGTCACGAATTCTTTACGCAGGAGCTCGTGATTCCCCAGGAGACACAATACGTGATCAAGAACACGGTTTTCCTTGCGATTCTGGTTCTGGCTTTTCCGTTTGCAGCCTTCGCTGGCAGCAGTGTTGACTTCACCAACAGCGGCGGCACACTCGCAGGCAGTAGCAGCGGTCTGACCCTTTCAGGGTCGACGCTTATCGCCGTGAATGGCCTCGGCGGCGGCCTGATTACCGGCAACAATCTTGGAACTTTGAGCTTTAGTACTGGCGCCCTTACCAGCGGTAGCTTGCAGATGGGCGGCACATTTGCCGGAGGCAGCGCGTTTGAAATTACCGGCAACGGCACTGACGGGATTCCCAGCGGCGTCATCTTCAACGGCTCCTTCTCCGGACCGGTGACCTGGACTCTGGTGACTCTCGCCAACGGTACTCACAATTACACTCTAGCCGGTTCTGTGACAGGAACGTGGTACAACGGCACCACTGTCCAGGGCGCCACTGTGCAACTGACCATTAATACCGGGAAGGGTTTCTTCAACGGCCAGACCACTATTTCGAGCGGTGACACCAACATCACGACCACAGCGACACCTGAGCCTGGCACTCTTGGTCTTCTGGGCACGGGCTTAATCGGTATTGCAGCCATGGTCCGGCGCAAACTGAAGCCGCCCGCAGCTTAAACAACACTACTGCAATTGCGACTTATCCGGCCCCCCGCGCGAGGGCGTCCCAGCACAACACGGGATAAGCTGCGGCTTATCCCGTTGTACTATTCGGATTTGCCTTCAGTGTCGCTGACCATTTACTTTTCCGAAGCCACTATGCGCCGATCCCGATGTGGCGCTGTGCGGGGTTGGCCAGTGCTAAGCTCACACTTCTGTCCGGGTTTAGCGCCACACGTGGGACAACGGACAGACAGGGCCAGTTCCTGCTTGGTGCTCATATAACCGCATAGTGCACCGTTGGCCAGTAACAGTCTGGTCAATTTTGACCAGTTCGCAAGTCCACTTTCGTTGAATACTGAAATAGAGGCAATTTTCAAGCCAGCTCCAGTGAAATCGCTTCCGGCCCATCTGGAAGATGGATCTTTCCAGCACTTATTTCTCACCAGGTCAGGCATAAATGTCGCTACCAAACACAGTGTTCCCGAAAACGGTTTTGGAAGTCGTTTCTCCCCGTCCCTTAGTGCGAGAGGGAGTCTCACCAGCCCGCGGGCGGTCGCAATCGAAGCCGTCACTACCAAGCCGAATCGCGGTGATCGGGAATTATCTTCCGCGACAATGTGGACTCGCTACCTTCACCACGGATCTGTGCGACGCCATATCCGCGGAGTACGGGACCGCTCGACTGTTGGCGCTCCCGATCGACGACACTGAAGAAGGATACGATTATCCCGCACGCGTGCGCTGGTCGCTCGCCCAGGACGACGTGGCGTCGTATGAAAAAGCCGCCCAATTCTTGAACTTCAACAATATCGACATGGTATGCCTGCAGCATGAGTATGGAATCTTCGGTGGTCCGGCCGGAAGCCATATTTTGCATCTGCTGCGCGGTTTGAAAATGCCGGCAGTGACCACGTTGCACACCGTCCTGCGCGAGCCGGACCCCAATCAACTTATGGTCATGGAAGAGATCGCGGAGCTTTCCGACCGCCTCATTGTCATGAGCCAGCTCTCATCCCAAATTTTGCAGGAAGTCTTCAAGGTACCAGGCAGCAAGATCGACATGGTTCCGCACGGAGTTCCAGATTTGCCATTTCTGGACCCAAATTTTTACAAGGACCGGTTCGGCGTGGAAGGAAAGGCGGTTCTACTCACGTTCGGCCTGCTCTCGCCGAATAAGGGAATCGAAAACGTGATCCAAGCCCTGCCCCAGATTTTGGCGAAGCATAAGCATGTTGTTTACATAGTCGCAGGCGCCACCCATCCTCACGTGCTCCGTCGGGAGGGCGAACAATATCGAGGGTACCTACAAGCTCTGGCGAAGGAAATGGGAGTAAGCTCGAATGTGATCTTCCATAATCGCTTCGTGAGCCCGGAAGAGATGCTTGGGTTCATTGGCGCCGCAGATATTTACATCACCCCCTATCGCCATGAGGCGCAGGTAGTTTCCGGGACGCTCGCGTATGCACTAGGAGCGGGTAAGGCGATCATCTCGACTCCATACTGGCATGCGATCGAGTTGTTAGACGATCGCCGGGGCGCGCTAGTTCCCTTCCAAAACCCCGGCGCCATCGCACAAAAAACAATCGAACTCTTGGACACGCCAGCAATACGCCATGCTATGCGTAAACGCGCTTATTTGTTCGCGCGGGAGATGATCTGGAAAAGAGTAGCGCAAGGTTACATGGAAAGTTTTTCCCGGGTGCGCAGTGACCGCATGGAGAGCCCTCGAGTTCAGTTCTCCGCTCGCGCTACTCCCAAGGTGCTTAATCAATTGCCTGAATTAAAACTGGATTACCTGAATCGTCTGACCGATGACACTGGGATCGTTCAGCACGCGATCTTCACCATCCCGAATCGCGGAGAGGGCTACACTACTGACGACAATGCGCGCGCACTTATTTTCGCTGTGCTGCGGGCGCAACTGGATCCGACGTCCGGCTCAGCTGCTCCGGTGGTTGTTACTCCAGATCTGTCCTTCCGCTATTTGTCGTTCCTGGAGCATGCGTTCAATCCAGCAAAGGGTAGATTCAGAAACTTTCTCGGCTACGATCTCCACTGGAACGAAGCCGAGGGCTCCGAAGATTGTCATGGGCGTGCATTGTGGGGACTGGGAACGGTTCTAGGGCGGTCGAAGGATCAGGGTTTGAGGTGCGCCACCGGGCGTCTATTCGAGTCTTCTTTTCCCGCAGCTATGGGATTCAGAAGCCCTCGCGCCTGGGCCTATACCTTGCTCGGGATTCAGGAATATCTCGATTCGTATCCCGGAGACCGGGACGCACAGAAAATAAGATCGGCCCTGGCGCGCCGATTGCTCGAAATGTATGAGTCTGTGCGCAGCCGGGACTGGAAGTGGTTCGAGAACATTTTGACCTATGGCAATGCGAGACTGCCCCAGGCCATGCTGCTGGTAGGTTCGGCCTGCTCGGATGATCGTATGGTTTCCGCCGGTCTCGAGGCACTAGATTGGCTGCTAAAAATACAGCATTGCGAAACCAACGGCCACTTTGTGCCGATCGGGTCGCAAGGCTTTTATCGCCAGGGTGGAGAAAAGGCCCGCTTTGATCAACAGCCGCTCGAGGCCGCCGGCGCGGTTTCTGCGTCTCTGCAAGCCTACCGCGTAACTGGCGACAGCCGCTGGCGCAACGAAGCTTGGTCGGCTTTCAACTGGTTCCTGGGCGACAACGATCTGCAAATCTCTCTTTATGATTCCGTCACCGGCGGCTGCCGGGACGGCCTTCATCCCGACCGCGCCAATGAGAATCAGGGAGCCGAATCCACGCTATCGTTTCTGATGGCACATCTGGAGATGCGCGCTCTGCAAGAGTCTGAACCACTGGAGATCCTATCGTGACCGTGCCCGCACAAATTCTTCCGAATCTTGTGAGCAATAGCTACGAACCGCTGCTTCTTCGGCATCCTGGCAACCCGATCCTTACCAGCAAGGATTGGCCATATTCTATTAATAGCGTGTTCAATCCGGGCGCGACGTTACTCGCGGACGGCACTACCCTGCTGCTTTGCCGCGTGGAAGATCGCCGCGGTTTGTCGCATCTTTGCGCCGCGCGCTCTCAAAATGGAGTCGATGGATGGATAATCGATCCTGAACCGACGTTAATGCCCAAGCCGAGAGAGCATCCGGAGGAAATCTGGGGTATTGAAGATCCGCGCATTACCTTTGTGCCCGAACTGCAGCAATACGCAGTCACTTACACCTCCTATTCGCGCGGTGGTCCTGGAGTCTCGCTGGCCCTAACCAAAGACTTCCGAAGTTTCGAGCGCTACGGCGTGATTATGTCCCCGGACGACAAAGACTCGGCACTTCTGCCTCGGAGAATCGATGGCTACTGGGCGCTGATTCATCGTCCCGCAACCAATCTCGGAGCGCATATGTGGATTTCCTACTCTCCTGACTTGCGCCATTGGGGCAGGCACAGGCTTATGTTGGAAGCGCGCCGCGGCGCCTGGTGGGACGCCAACAAGATTGGCTTGTCGCCTCCTCCCATCGAGACTTCCAGAGGATGGCTCGTGCTCTACCACGGAGTACGGCACACACCCTCGGGCTGTCTGTATCGATTGGGATTAGCCCTCTTCGAATTGGAGAATCCGGCAAAATGCATATTGCGAGGGGATTCGTGGATTTTTGGGCCGGAGGCCGAGTACGAGCGCCTCGGCGATGTTGACGATGTTGTCTTCCCTTGTGGCTACACGATGAGCCCCGATGGCGACACCCTCAACATCTACTATGGAGCTGCGGACTGCTCGATTGCCCTGGCCCGGGCCAGCGTGCGATCTCTACTGGGTTGGCTGGATTCCAATGGAGTTTCCGAGCGCCGTCAGCGAGCGGATTTATGAAACGCGCCGGTGATTTGATTCGGTCGCGGCACGATCCTTCGCGATCTTAATCTTCGCGTATGAGCTATCTTGCTCAGACGCGGAAGTTGACACCTGTCATTCTTTATTCTCCTGAGTGTGTCGACGGAGCTGCAAATGCTGATTCGTAGCTCTCATTCTTAGGCCGCTGATCAAGTCCTGCCAAGCGACCACACCCAGCCAATCGGCATTCTTCACCCGTGTGTAGCGCCGCGAACCTGCGGCGCACACGATTCGACCCTAAGAGACTCTCAAACATTTGAGATTAGGGCAACACCTCCGAGCGGATGAGAGGGTTGGCCCGCGAACAAGGAAGGTCAAAGATCATGCCTTTAATTCAACTCCTGGAAGTTCTCATCGTGGTGGGTGTCCTCCTGTGGCTGGTGAATCGCTTCATCCCCATGCAGTCATCCATCAAGTCAATTTTGAACGGCGTGGTGGTCATTGCCGTGGTTCTGTGGTTGCTGAATATCTTTGGCTTGTTTCATTCCCTTTCAGGTATTCGTATCGGGAAAGGATGAGGTATAGCGAAGCCGCGCAGAAAAACGACATCACGAAAATCAGTTTGAGTTACAGCGGTCGAGTTCAGTGCCCGGTCAACGCAACAACGAAAAGTTTGCAGTAGAGCAAGCGTATGTAAACGATCGAGAGATAACGGAGGCAACACCCATGAAACTAATAGGAATGATTAGCGCAGCAGTTTTGTCTTTGACCATTGGAGCCGCCGCTCCGGTGTACGCACAGCAGGAGCAGCACGACCAGCAGGAAGAACAGAAAGCCAAGCCTGCCCAGGACGAGAAGAAGGCAGAACCAACTAAACCCGCAAAGCAAGAGGAGAAAGGCGCGCAGCAGGAAAAGGCTGCCAAGCCGGAAGAGAATGCGCGGCAGGAAAAGAGCACCAAGCCGGAAGAGAACGCGCAGCAGGAGAAGAGCATTAAGCCGGAAGAGAACGCACGGCAAGAGAAAAACACCAAGCCGGAAGAGAATAATGCGCAGGCCAAGCCAGCGCAGCGCGCTGGTGGCGGAAGCATTCCCGCCGATCGTTACAAGGCCAATTTTGGATCGGGCCACACGTTTCATGTCAGCCAAGGCGATTATGGTAATCGCAGCTTCCAATACGGTGGCTATTCGTTCGGGTTTGTTGGCGCGTGGCCAAGCAACTGGCTCTACACGCAAAACGTTTTTGTCGTCGACATCGACGGCGTGTATTACCTGTGCAACCCGATGTACCCGGGCGTTAACATTGCACTCAGCGTCAATCTATAGCGTCTATCCGCTGTGGCTTGGGGCGTAACCAGTTCAACGATTATCGGGGCGGGCCCATGGCTTGGGCTCGCCCCGGCTCTTTGCGGCGCCAGTAGAATTGCCATTCCTTCGGTTTCATCGGGCTCGCGGGAATAGCGATCAGGACGAGACCGCGCAAGCTTTACGGCAGTTTGACTCTAATCTCCGGCAGCAGGCGCACCGGACCTATCATTCCCGAGGGCATAAAGAACGTCCTACGCTGGAACATCACAAAGTGGGGGTCACCGGCCGCTCCATCGCCCACGAGGCGATTCCGGAGCGTATTCGTCACTACGATCTCAAAATGGTTGGCGCCGACTTTCAGGTATGGAGCAACGTCCACACGATAAGGCCGCATGAGCAAGGAATCGATTTTCTTGTTGTTGATCCAGACTTCGGCCACATCGTGGACTTCTCCGAGGTCCAGTTCGAGTGCCAGCCCGGGGCGCAGATAGGACTCAGCGATCTGGACATCGAGGCTATAGTGCCCGTGCCCGGAGAAATAACGCAGGTTCTGCGAAAGGCTCCAATCCCGCAGGGGCGCGCCATGAATCTGTTCGCTCCATTCCTTTCCGTCTTTATCGTTTCCGACTAGCTTAAGATCCCAGTTCGGCCCGAGAGTTAGAGCGAGCGGAACATCTTTTGGCGGAACGACTGAGACTCTATCTTTTTCGTCGTTGAACTCCGTGTGATAGGTTCCCGGTTCGGTGGCAACGCCGAACAGACCGTCTGAAGTGCGCTCGATTCTTGGAAAGCTGGTACGCACGACGTGCTTTTGCTGCGGCGATTCTGCCAGACCAATCAGCTCGGAACCATAAGGATCGAGATGGATATCGAGAGTGACATTGCCATTCTCGTAGTGGTATAGGGGCGCTTCGGCCACCTCACCCGTCCAGGGATTCCAAACTTGGGGAACACGCTTGCCGGCAGCCAGCGTTACGCGCACATCCTGGGACTCTGCCTTGGGATTGCGAAAAAAGAAAAAGCTCGTCGACTCAACGTCAAACTGATGAAAGAAAATACTTGGTTCGGGCGTAGCGAACTGTAGGTTTGGGTTTACTTTCAAATCAGCTTGTAACACTGCGGGGACCGCGGTTGCGTCATCTACGAAGCGAACACTTTCATGCCCCTGAACAGCTGCAGATTTGTTCTGGCCGCAGATGATTTCCTGCATGATCTGCTGAATGCGCTGTCCGTGACTGCGATAGTCTTTGAACGAGGCTTCTTCGGCGGGCATATGCTCGGCGAACACAATGGGTAATCCAGCCCTGGCAAACTCTTCGAGCTTCTCCGCCAATTGCAGGGTGATCCGGGTCTCGTCGCGCAGCACCAAAGAGGGATACACGTTGCCGGGAGTGTGCAGTTCGTGATTTTCGACGGTTGCGTGGTGCAGTAGAGTGTCTTCGTTGATGAAGTCGAAGTTATAACCGTTGGCCATCAGAGAATATTCGAGCGGATAGTCCTCATCGGTCGGCATCCAGCTGGGGTAAAAGAGCCGGTGCGAGTAGAGAGCCACGCGGGAGACGCTGCGTCCCGATTGCGAAAGCGTTTGCACCCGAGCCATGTAGTCGTTCAAGGGTTTCAGGTAAGGCCAAAAAGGATTATGGAAATTCAGGTGCGAGGAAAAAGTGTAGACGAGCTCGTATTGAGTTGAAAAAGGAAACCAGCCGGGATCAGGGCGGTCCATGTATTCGTAGGGGAAGCCGTGATAGACGATACGATTGATGCCGGCTGAGAACAGTTCGTCGACGGTGGTCTTCATTAATTCGGGCGTGGTCTCGTAGGGGTGGTCCCGCCACACAAACGTCTCGCTGGAAATAGCATTTCTGTCGAAAAGATGTCCCGCGGAGGAGGCTAACTTCAAGAAGTCGTAGCGACCGTCGGCGTAGAGCACCTCAGTTTCCGGGAAGTCCGCCTGGCCGTAAATTTTTAGAAGGTCAGCGGGAGCACCGTGCGCCTGGATGCGGATCTTGAGATGATTGTTATGTGCCCAATCGATGAGGGGCTGGTAGAAGTTATCAATCATCAGGTCGGAAACCGTCAGCCAATAGTCGTGCCGCACGCGCTCCCCGATTTCTGGCTCGTCGAAAAATGGAAGCGATGGATACTCCTCGCCGGGATCGCTTTCTCCCGGATGTTTCACCAAGGGCAGATAGGGAGTGAGATCGTAACCACGGCGTTTCTGGAACTCGGCCAAGAAATCGTCGGTCCAGTACATGCTTTCCGCAGTTACTTCCAAACTGTCGCAGAAGATTGCTCGCAAGGACTTGCCAAAGTCGTCGCCAAAGTATTTCTTCCCTGCCTCGCCTACGGCCTCGATGTGCCGGTCAAGAGCCTGCCGTTTCAGATGATCGAGAACCCACTGGGTACCAACTCCTGCACCCCCTTCCACGTTTTGCAGAGTTGGAGCCTGAATAAAGCTAAACAGCACCCACACTCCGGCCGGCACCTCCCACTTCAGATTGTCGCCCTCGGTGATCCGTTGTGTGAGCACAATCGCGGACGCGACATCGACCTTTCCTGATGCGGTCACCGTGTCGATGGGGACAGCATCAGAAAATTCCTGCAATTTTCTTTTTCCAAAGGCAGGCAACGATCCGGGTGCAGCGACCACGGCCACAAGTTTCTCGCCCGTCGACAGAGGAGATCCGGGAAAGCGGCCGGAGAAAGTAGTCGGGCCGGTAAGAGCGATCTGATGGACGATTAACTTCTGCGAAGAAAGCTCCAAGGGGATGTAGGGGCCGCCGAAGGGCCAGCCCGAACCGAACGTCAGGTCAACGTCGAGGCCAAGCCGGCCGCCTTCCTCAATCGCGTATTTCACATGATTGAACCATTCCGGCGTAAGAAAGCTGTCAACGCGGCGGGCGACTTCGGCTGTAGGAGCGGGATTCAATCCATCTTTGAAGGATTGAATTTCCACCCCACCCAAGCCCGCATCTTTGATAATTCGTAGTTCGCGCGCGATCTCTTCATTGGTGACATCCCCTCCCGGCCACCACCATCGCACCATGGGACGCGCCATTGCGGGAGGATTCTCAAAGTTAGTTCGCAGATCATGTTGAGAGCCCTCCCGCGAGGATGAAAGCTGGGCGGAGGCGAACAACGTCAGGCACATCGTGCAAGCCAACAAGACGAATGCAGGAAAGTGGGTCGAACGCATAGGACGAAGTATTCTCATTCAGAAATCAATTCGTGCAAAACCACTCGATACTGGACACGAAGCCGGCACAAATATTTCTCACGAACATATTTTTTAAGAACTCGGAATGGCCTTTTTCTGATAGAAATCCGAGTTCCCAATCAAGGAAGTTCTCTCCGGTGAAAGCCGTGCTCGCGTTGACTCGCGCACAATCAGAGTGGGCGCCACACGCACCACGGACGGCTTCGTCGTCACCCTGCCCTCAATCCGATCCATGAGAAGCGTGGCTCCGCGCGCACCAATCTCATATCCGGGCTGGGCGACGACCGTGAGTCTTGGGTGGAATGCGCGATCTCCAGCAAGATCATCAAAAGTAGCGAGCGCGACATCTTCGGGGCAACTTACTCCCAACTCTTCAAAGGCTTGAAGCACACCCAACGCCATGACACCATTGGAAACCAAGATGGCGGATGGCCTGGCGAACTGCAGTAGAAGGTCTTTGGCGAGCCGGTATCCCGAACTCTCCCGAAAATCACCTTCCAAAATCAGGTCTTTGGAGACTTCGATCCCTGCCTCTCGTAGCCCCTCTTCGTAACCTCGAAGACGTTCTCGTGCGACTCCCAGTTCAAGTGGTCCGGTAATAATCGCAATGGTGCGATAGCCGGATCGTATGAGATGACGCGCGCAGTCTTGGGCCCCGCGAATGTTATCCAACATGACAGCGTCTATTTTCATACCGGCAGGGGCTCGATCTAGGCATACGATGGGAATTCCGGATTCTATGGTTCGCCGAATATGATCGGCATCCTTTCCCCGCGTAGGAGTCAACAGAATCCCGTCCACTCTGCGGGAACGTAAAGCAGATACGATTCGGAGTTCGCGTTCTATTTGTTCGTCGGTATTCGCAGTGACCAGAAGGAAACCCCGCTCCAGTGCCCGGTCTTCCGCGCCCCTCATAATTTGCGGGAAAAAGGGATTGGTGACATCTGGGAGCACCATGCCCAACATGTATGTCTGATTCACCTTCAGACTGCGCGCAATCTCGTTGGGGTGAAAATCGAGATCGCGAATGGCGGCTTCGACGCGGGCTCGCAAAGCGGGGCTCACGCGCACAGTTCCCCGAATGACATTGGAGACTGTTCCCGTCGATGCGCGAGCCCGTTTCGCTACTTCTGCAATCGTTGCCATAGAATCTTTCTTTAACTCCAGCTACCTAATCATGACCATTCGCTCTTATGTAAGACTTAGCTCCAGCTTAGTGACGGAAGCGGGCGGGATTTGGATAGTGATCACCCTCCCCGTCGATTTCACGTCTTTAACCTCTGGAGTTACTGCATTTCGCTGATCGAAGGTGTTGTGGGCGTGAAGATCGGAATTGGTAAGCACGGTTGTCGCCCCCGATTTTATGGAGGCGCCTGGAACTGTGATTTCCGTCTCTCGGATTTCGCTCGCACTTGGGTTCACCACGGTGAGAGTCAAATCCTTGCCGTGCACAGATGCGGAGCCATTCAATCCCCAAAACGACGCCGGTTTGCCATCGCGTACATAGTGGACGCTTGGGGCCGAAATAATAGTGCGCACCGCCTGACCTCCCTGATGTGCGGCATACATTCCGAAGACATGGCCCACCGGAGTTACGCAGAACTTATCCTCATGAGCAAGGTAGAGACTGTTCAGACAGTTAATCAGTTGCGCGGGACTTGCCAGGGTGACTTTCTCCGGATGCCGGTTGAAGATATCAAGCGTCATTGCGCTGAATAGAGCGTCCCTAAGCGTTGGAGTCTGCTCGAGGAAGTTGCCCGCTGTAAGTTGACTGCCGGGACGGTACCACGGGCCCCATTCGTCGACCACCAGCTTTACCTGATGCCCGGAGTCAACCTCACCCATGGCTTGCCAGTGACCATCAATAAGAGATTCCAGCCGGTTCCCTTCGCGCAATACTTCGTACCAGTCGATAACATCAAACTTAATCGCGTCACCTTTGCCTTCATCCCAGTCCTGTGTGCGCCCTCGGCTCAGGTTCCAGGAATAGTAGTGGAGCGCCCAGCCGAAGATGGAGCTAAACAGCTCTTTATCCTTTCGCGCAATCTCCTCAAAGAATCCCCGCGTCCATTGCCAGTTATCATCGTTTGGACCGGAGGCAATCAACGACAGCGGCTGCCCATACTGTGGCAACCAAGTGGTATACCTGCGAAATTCAACGGCATACTCTTGGGCCGTAAAGTTTCCGCCGCATCCCCAGGATTCATTTCCTACTCCCCAGTAGCGAACGTCATAGGGCTCGGGGAAGCCGGAAGCAGCACGTGCTTCTGCCAGGGCCGTACTGCCTGCGGGAGAGTTGCAGTATTCCACCCAGCGATAGAACGCTTCGGCCGGCAGGCTTCGAACATTGGCAGCCAGATAGGGCTGACAGCCGACCGCCTTGCAGAAGCGCATGAATTCATCCGTACCGAATCGATTGGATTCATAGCGATGATTCGCGGGCGCTGCCTTGGTCTGGTCCTCATTGTTCCAAAAATTAGTTCTTCGCGGACGCTTATCCGCCGGACCAACTCCGTCGCGCCAGTCGTAACTGTCCGCGAAGCAGCCACCCGGATAACGAATCACGGGAGCTTTGATTTTGCGCAGTTCCTCGACGAGATCCTTGCGAAGGCCGTCGACATTTGGAATCTTCGACTTTTCGCCAACCCAAACGCCGTCATAGATCACACCGCCGATGTGCTCAAGAAAATGTCCGTAGATATTCGGAGAGATCGTGCCCAAATCCTCTTCCAGCAAAATTTCGATACGAGCCTCGGGAGCGCTCGATGTGACGGCGCCCACCAGCCTCGCGGGTCTGGCAAGCAGGAGTGCCGCTGCCCCTAATGCCCCATTGTGCATGAACTCCCGGCGTCCGATCATGCCGATGCCTGCAACCAACGGAGTGAGTCGCACTCATGGGAAATGCATTGCATCTCAGTTGACCTCGGGGAGTGGGATGAATCCATTGCGAATCTCCTGCCTGCGCAATCAGTGGCTAGAGAAAGATAGAGATGAAATCGTGTCGAAGTGCGTACCATCAGCAATGCGATCTTCAGCCATCGCCTGCCATCTGACCTCATGGCTTAGAAGATAAACTTCAAACCGAATTCACCGATCCGTCCATTGTGAGCCCCGCTGGGATGCAGGAAGTTACTCGGAACCTCTTGATTGTCATTGTTTCCATTTACACAATCGTTAGAGCCAGAGCTTGCCAAGCCCGCGTCCGTCACATAGCCGCAGCTGGTGTTATTTATTCCGTTCCATTGCGGATGGTTGAAGACGTTGAAAGCCTCGGCGCGAAACTCCAATGCCATCGACTCTTTTACCTTGAAATGCTTAAACAGTCCCATGTCAAAATTGAGGCGGCCGGGTCCGGCCAGGGAATTGCGGCCGGAGTCGCCAAAAGTGAGTCCTGTGGGTTGCGTGTAAGCTCCAGGATTATCGAGCAACGGACCATACACGACGCCGGGCACCGGAGTAAACTGCGGTTTAGAGCCGTGCGGATCACCAATCAGATCGGCATAGGAGCCCGATCCGACTTCATTGCCGACTCCCGCATTGTCATAGGAGCCGCCATTTACGATGGTGACCGGTTCGCCCGATTGAGCGGTGGTAATTCCCGAAACCTGCCAGCCTCCCAGCAGCGCCTGCTTCAATCCCGTCGAATGCCGCAGAATCGGAAGATCGTAGATGTAGCTGAACGTGAGGATGTGACGCTGATCGTAGGAAGAGCTGGCCCGATACGAAGATAGAGCGTAGGAGTTTACAAACGAGCTATCGTAGCGGTCGGAAGAATTATCAATCGAGTGGCTGTAAGTATAGGCGAGCGTGAGCTGCAAACCGCCGGCATTTCGTCTTCCTGAGACTTGGAGCGCGTTATAGCTCGAGTTAGCTCCACCAATAATGCCATAGATCGAGTCGTAACCCTGGTAAGGGCGAAAGAGATCGGGATTTACATTGCCGCAGGCAACGTTGAGATTAAGAGCGGCCTGGGCGGTGAGTAGAGTTCCGTTACCGAGGGTAGGAGGGGAGTTTGATACGTTGTTGCAGTCAGCACTGCTGATGTATTGTCCCGGTAGATATGGATTTTGACTGGCTGGAGTGGAATAGATCTGATTGCGATCGAGTTGCTGCGATAGATGAGTTCCCTTGGCGCCAACATAGGCCACGGTCAGCAAAGTATTGCGAGCTAACTCATGCTGGATGTCGACGTGGTATTGCTGGACGTAAGGCCACTGCGTCTTGGTGGTAATGGAAGTCAACTGACTGTCACCACCGCCCAGCGGATACAGGAGCGACTGGCCGTTCGCCCCTGTACCTCCTATATTGGTGTAGCCGGCGATGTAGAACTGAACCGGCGCAATAATGGCGGGAGGATTGCCTTCGAGCGACTCAGTATTGGCGTCGTTGCCATTTGCGTGTTCGAAGAAGATTCCATAGCCTCCGCGAATTGCGGTCTTCCCATCTCCTTTCGGGTCAAAGGCAAAGCCGATTCTCGGAGCGGGGTTGAATAGGTGACCGGACATGCAACTACTGTGTACTCCGCCGTAACCGCAGTGCACCATTCCGGTCATGTTGTTAACGCTTTGTCCTGGGCCAAAGTCAAGTACTCCCGTATTCGGATCAACCACGGGGGCATCGACCGCGACATAGGCAGTGGGATCAAAATTGTAAGCATTCCCGTAACGCTCATAATAACTGCCGTACAAACTCACTCTCATACCTAAGTTCAGCGTCAGCTTTTTGGTCGCACGCCAATCATCTTGGAAATACGGTTCAAATACCTTGTAGCGGTTATAGTACTTTAGGTTTCGGTTCGGCTGAGCGAACGTATTGGCAAACCCCACCAGCAGATCTGCGAAACCGTTGCCTGTACTGGAAAACAAACCACCGGAAGCGTTGGGCTGGTTATAGAAAGTGTTTGGATTCGAATAATAACCCAGGCTTCCATTCGGCTCCTCTTCCGCTGGTTCATTCTTTTCGATGGCGGCGAAGTAACCGCCGAATTGTAAGTTGTGCCGCCCTATGTTCTTAGTCATATTGTCGTGGAAGCTATAGGTGGGGTTGGAGTTGTTCCAGGGCAAATAACCGGGATCGACGGAAAAATTGAAGTTGCCCGGGCCACCGATTCCGATAGCGGGGATGGTTCCGTTAAAGCCGTTTTCAAAAATCCCAGTCATCGTCATGCTTGCCGGGCGCTCCCATGCGGTTCCCGTATTAAAGAGATGCAAGTGGTTGGCCGCGTAGCTGAAGACAAATTCATTCAGCAATGTGGGAGAAAGCGTGGCGGTCAAGCTCGTCACCACACTGATTCCAGGGCCTTGCAGCGTGCCCCCAATTGCCGGCACGCTCGATCCCGACCAGGGAGAGATCGGGTAATTCTGCGTCCAGGAATCATGGATGAAGCGGATATTCGCCCGCAATTTGGGAGTAACCTGATCGTCGAATTTGATCAGTTCTTCGTGCCAAAAGATTGGTGAAGCAAAGGTCCCGACAAATGCATGCCCTACATTCGGCAAGGGAACGTTTGCGAGAATCGGGCCGGTATTGATTGGATCAAGAAGACCTGCGGGGATGGTATTGTTGGGGAAACCAAAATAGTAATTATTGCCGCGCCGGTCCACACCCCCGCTGTATGCCGGGCAGTTGATGTTCACCACCTCGGGACCACCAGGAGTGGTCCCTCCCCGCACAAACGGCGTGCCAGGCGCCGGACAAACGTCACTGAAATCCCCTTCGCGCTCTGCAGCGTTAGGGAGGAAGCCGTCCGGGTTGTTATAAACGAACGGAACATTTTCGCGACGAAACTCCTGCGACCAAAAGAAGAAGATCTTGTCCTTCTTGATAGGGCCGCCCACGATATATCCAAAATCATTCTTGTTGTAATAAGTCTTCGGCGTGCCGGGCTCGTCGAAGTAGTTGTGGGCGTTGAAAGCGGCGTTGCGAATAAATTCGAAAGCCTCGCCGTGAAACTGATTGGTGCCTGATTTCGTAACGGCTTCAATGGTGCCGGATCCGTTGCGCCCATACTGGGCGCCATAGGTGGAGGTGAGCACGCGAACCTCGGCGAGTGCGTCGATGTTAGGGTAGACATTAATGTTGGCGTTGCTGCCCGTATCCAGTACTTCGCCACCATCGATCTGCCAGTTATTGAACTCAGTGCGGCCGCCGTTGACCGCATAAGACACGCTGCCCGAAGGCCCAACGGTTCCGTCATCCTGCCCGGTCTGATCACTGACTCCGGGAATAAGCTTTATGAGCGTGGTGAAATCGCGCCCGTTCAACTCCAACTGGCTGATCTGTTCCGAGGTAATCGTGCCGGCAAGTTCCGAGGACTGAGTCTCTACTTTGCCGACCGAGCTTCCTTCCACGATAATCTCGCTGGTCACTTTGCCGATAACCAGCTTCGTGTCTACTCTGAGCTTTTCGCCAACGCGGAGAATAATCCGCTTCGCTTCAAATTTCTTAAACCCGGGTGCCGTGATGGTGACATCGTATGTGGCAGCGCCGAGACCGGCGACTAAATAGTTGCCGTCTGAGTTGGAAGTGCCCTTGCGGCGAAAGCCTGTGGCTGGATCGCTCACCCAAACCTCCGCTCCGGAGACCACCGCGCCAGTATCATCCAGAATCGTGCCGGTGATGGAACCAGAGGTCTGCGCGAAGAGAGGCAGCGCAGCAAGAACGATACAAAGAAAAGCGCACACCGAGCCGGACTTTAAAATCATGTTCCCAACCCCGTTTGATGGACGGATACTCCTCCCGCCAGAGTGGACATCAGTTTTTCGCGAATCAATTGTCTGCAATTGAACTCCCGGTCGACACGCGCAAATTCGGTGCGGAGGTTGATTCGAAAGGCCACAAACTCAGGGCCATAGTGAATCGGTTCAAAATTGACGGTTCATCGTGCGTTAAACCGGTCTTCGGTGTCAAGACAAAAAAACATTTTTGTGGAACATTACTCTTCTCCAGCCAGAGGTTTTGGCTGTTAACAGCGCATTTTTCTGCACAAACCCAAAGCTGCCGTGCAAACTCAGGATGACTGCCGGTCGTCTTCCAGCGCGACCCATTGACCGCACACAATGCCCGTTTCAAATAAGGCATCTCTTGAAAGCTTCCAAAATAGTTCCATATCCGTCTATACTCGGTTGGCAATGGGGACCTTCGCTTGATTTATGAATTACTTCTCCTGCCCATTTCGACGATGGTGGCTGCTGGCGACGAGAGTCGGACTAGGTTGCAGCCTACTTCTGGTCTGTGCCGCAGCATTTGCTGATCAGTCAGGACAATCCCTGGAACTCTCACGACCGATTCGATCTTGGGAATTTGTTTCGGCCGTCGGTAAGCATGCCGGACTTTTCGGGAACGAACAAGGAAATCTTGAGGCGTGGGTTTATCCGCTAAAAATCCTGCGTGATTTTCATTTGCGCTTTCACGTCGGGGGCGCCATCGTGCCCGCGGAAGCTCTTGCCCGCACTTTGATTGTTCATCCAGAATCGAGCACGATCGTTTACGCAAGCGATGTTTTTTCCGTCCGGGAAACTTTATTCGTACCGGTGCATGAGTCTGGCGCCATCATTGCTTTTGAAGTTGATACCAGCGAGCCTCTGGAGATAGAGGCGATTTTCAATCGGGATTTTCAGCTGGAGTGGCCGGCAAGCATCGGAGGAGTTACCGAAGAATGGGACGCGCCCCTGCACGCTTTCCGTTTTGGAGAAGAGTCGGGAAAGTTTGAGGCACTGGTCGGTTCTCCATCAGCAGTCAGAGCCTCCGAAGAATACTCCACCAATTACTTTTCCTCTAATCAGGACTCCATTCTCCTTGGCGCAACAGAAAAAGGAAAAGAGACAAAGCTCATCATCATTGCGGCGGAGTTCGGAGGACGAGCATCTCTGGCTGATCTCTACAGTCACCTGGCAAAAGACTATTTGGAATTGCTGCGGAGCTCCGCCGAATACTACCGTGATTATCTTGATCGAACGGTGAGCCTGAAGCTTCCTGACGCACAAATCGAGAAGGCGTATGACTGGGCGAGAGTGAGCATGCTGCAAGGCGTGGTGCAAAACCCTTTTCTGGGAGAAGGCTTGGTTGCCGGATTCAACACGTCAGGCGACGACCAGCGCCCTGGGTTCGCCTGGTTCTTCGGTCGCGATGCGGAGTGGACGTCTTTGGCGCTGGATGCAGAGGGTGACTTTTCCACTGCCCGTAATGCTCTAGAGTTTCTAAGCAAGTACCAGCGAGCTGACGGCAAAGTGCCACATGAAATTTCTCAAAGTGCCAGTTTTTTGGATTGGTTCAAGAACACTCCATACGCTTACGCTTCGGCGGACGCCACGCCACTGTTCATTATTTCTGTGAACGATTATGTGACACACAGCGGTGACATAGAATTCGCTCAGCAGAAGTGGGACAACCTTTGGAGAGCTTACGGATTTCTCCGATCCACATACGACGCGCAGGGACTAGCTCAAAACTCGGGCGTGGGTACCGGGTGGATCGAAGGAGGACCACTCTACCCGGCGCAGACTGAGCTTTACCAGGCATCGCTGGGACTCGAAGCGATACGTTCACTTTCTCACCTCGCGCGTCTTCTAGACAAAAAAAGTCTCGCCGAGGAGCTAGAGCAAACTTTCGAACGACAAAAGCCGCTTTTGGATAAGGCTTTCTGGTCTCCTGAAAAACAAATCTACGGTTACGCAATCGATGCAAATAACAGCCGCGTCGACGTGGCCAGCGTCCTCGCTGCGGTTCCGATGTGGTTTCAACAACTCAATGAAGATCATGCTCGAAGCATGATTCAGGAGTTCGCCCGCCCCGATCACCAGACCGACTGGGGCATGCGGATTCTTTCCTCGCACGATCCGAAATACGATCCGGGCGGATACCACCATGGAGTCGTGTGGCCGTTGTTCACCGGTTGGGCTTCCATTGGAGAATACCGCTATCACCGGCCTCTTCCCGCCTACTCGAATTTGCGGGCCAATGCCATGCTTGCTTTGGATGGGTCGCTCGGACACGTCGCTGAGGCGCTTTCCGGCAAGTACTATCAGACGCTCGCGACGGGATCGCCGCATCAGATCTGGTCGGCGGCAATGGTGGTGAATCCTCTGTTGAGCGGATTACTGGGCTTGCAAACGGACGCAGCCAGTTGCCATTTGGATTTCGCTCCTCACATTCCAGCGGACTGGGATTCGTTCTCCGTCAATAATCTGCGCCTAGGCGCGACGGCGTTGAATCTGAATTACCAGCGGACGACCGACAGTATCCGACTGGAAGTGCAATCCACTGGAGCGGGAAACTGTTCTGTGGAGTTCTCGCCGGCGGTGAGCTTACGCGCCAGGATTACACGAGTTCGGCTCAATGGCCGCCCGCTTGCGTTTCATGTGCAAACGAATTCGTCGGATCAACATGTCACGGTGAATCTCCCGCTCGTTGCTCACCGGAACACAATCGAAATGCAGATGGCAAACAACTTTGAACTCAGCGAGTCGTCGACGCTTCCAGCGTTGGGCGGCACAAGCCATGGTTTGCGAGTGCTCTCCGAATCGTGGACGCCTACGCGGGATGCTTTGAGCGTGCTCGTATCGGGTGCAGCGGGAGAGAGTTATGAGCTCTCCGCATGGAATCCGGGCCAGATCCGCTCTGTAGAAGGCGCTGAGCTTGAGACGGGAACCGCTCAAGTGGCCAAGGTTCGGCTGCTACTTCCGGCGGGTGCGCCCGGAGTCGATCCGCAAGCCACCGTTATCTTTCATTTTGCCACACGGTAAGTGCGCAGGACTTTTTAGTCTTGAAACATTCATGGAGAGCGATGCGAAATGGAGACCCGACGCGAAATGCCTCGAAACCTTAGAGCCGTAGTTTTACTTGTTGCTTGTGTGTGCCTTGCACTTTCTTTCGCTCAAGCGCAGGGACAGGCCGCGGATACCGGAAGTCATCCTTGGTGGCAACACGCTGTCTTCTACGAGATATACCCACGAAGTTTTGCCGACAGTAACGGAGACGGAGTGGGAGACCTCAACGGCATCGACTCGAAACTGGATTATCTGAAAGATCTCGGGGTGGACGCCATTTGGATCTCTCCCTGCTATCCGTCACCTCAAGTCGATTTCGGCTATGACGTCTCGGATTACGAAAATATCGATCCCATGTACGGAACGCTGAAAGACTTTCAACATCTGGCGAACGATGCGAAGAAGCATGACATCCGCATCATCATGGATTTTGTTCTCAACCATACTTCGCCGCAACACAAATGGTTCCTCGATTCGGCGTCATCGCGCACTTCAGCGCATCGCGACTGGTATATCTGGCGCGATGGGAAGGCGCCCGGAGTTCCTCCTAACAATTGGATCTCCGGCTTTGGCGGGTCGGCTTGGCAGTTCGATCCCAAGACTGGCCAATACTATTACCACTATTTTGCCGTTGGGCAACCGGATCTCAACTGGCGCAATCCGGCGGTTGAAAAAGCCATGTTCGACGTTACGCGGTTTTGGTACAAGCACGGAGTCTCCGGGTTTCGACTCGATGCCGTCGATCTGTTATTTGAGGATCCAAGTCTTCACGACAACCCTGTGTTGGAGGGTAAGAACGAATTCGGCGATCCCAACATGCAAAACAAGTACAACGACAAATTGCCCGAAGTTCACACTGAACTGAAAAAGTTGCGCAAGGTTGCCGACGAGAATAATGCGGTCTTGATTGGAGAGACCTACACGTCAAACCGGGAAGAACTCAAAGAATATTACGGCGATCATAATGACGAAATCCAGATGCCGATGGATTTCATGTTCTGCACGGTCGATAAGCTTTCCGCGAGTGACTTCCGGACGCAGATCGCCAACGCCGAATCCACCGGGGGCTGGCCGGTTTACGTAATCGGCAATCACGATATGCCGCGCTCTTACGTGCGCTACGGCGATGGCAAACATAACGATCAAATTGCAAAGCTCATGGCTGGAATGTACCTGACCCTCCGCGGTACGCCGATCATGTACTACGGCGAGGAGTTGGGGATGGAGAACAATGATCCGGTGCGCAAAGAGGACGTGAAAGACCCGATTGGCATCGCCGGATGGCCCGGCGAAAAAGGACGCGATGGCGAACGCACGCCGATGCAATGGAACGATTCGCCCAACGCAGGGTTCAGCCGGGCCACGCCCTGGTTGCCGGTTCCGGCCAGCTACAAAACTCACAATGTAGCCGGCGAGTTGGAAAACCCTGACTCGGTTCTGCAATTTTACCGGCACCTGTTGGCATTGCGGCGTCATGAATCCGCGTTGCTGGACGGAGATTATGTGGCTTTGAATCAGGACAACCCCAACGTCCTCTCGTATCTTCGCCGGTACAAGAATGAAGCCGTGCTGGTTGTCCTGAATATGTCGGCGACGGCACAGCGGGTTAGTTTCAATCTTTCCGAACAGGGTTTCTCTTCAACGAAGACGACAACTCTGCTGACGACTTCAACTCAAACGCCGGGCAGTCAGTTGAATCAGATCGCGCTGGAGCCATTCGCGGTTTACATCGCTCGAGTGTCGCAATGAAAAAGATTCCTCTAGTCATCCTTCTGATGTCCGTATCGATGTTCGCATCGGTGGGGGCCCAGTCGGATGTTAATCAAAACGCGCAGCTCTCTAGCCTCACCTTGCCCCATTCTTACGTGCAGAAGAGAGCGTCCAGTTATGACCGTACTGGCGGCAACGACGACTTTCGCAAGATTGCTCCCGGGGACACGCTCACCTTGCTCGACGACACCGGCCCCAAAGTCATTACGCACATCTGGATCACGATCGCTTCGCCGGAAAAGTATCACCTGAAAAAGCTGGTTCTGCGCATGTATTGGGACGACGAAGCTTCAGCCAGCGTGGAAGCTCCGATTGGCGACTTCTTCGGCCTCGGCCTGGGAGACTACTTCCAGTTTGAATCCACGCCTCTGGCCGTGGCCCCGGATAAAGCGCTGAACTGCTTCTTTCCAATGCCGTTTCGGAAGCGAGCCCGCATCACGGTCACCAATGAAGGCAAGGAAGAGGTCGACGCGTTTTATTTCAATATCGACTATCAAGCCTGGAATAAAGATCTTGCACCAGACACCATGTACTTCCACGCGCAGTACCGTCAGGCAACGCCAGCCAAGGGATGGACCAATCAGTGGGAAGCAAACGACGCGCCGACTGTAAACGCAAAGAAGAATCTTGATGGGGAAAATAACTACGTGTGGCTGGAAACAAGCGGACAAGGACACTTTGTGGGCGTGACCATGTCAGTTTTGCAGAATCAGGATGGATGGTGGGGTGAAGGAGATGACATGTTTTTTGTCGATGGAGAAAAGCATCCCTCCATCAACGGCACCGGATCGGAAGACTATTTTCTCGGCGCCTGGGATTTTGGCGATCATCCTTTCTCTTATGCTCTATTCGGGGCCCCGGTGAAGGGCCCGGAGCTTGCGGGAAGCCGTTCGTCTGTATATCGGTTTCACCTGGATTCGCCGATCCCTTTCACCAAGTCTCTTAGGGCGACGATCGAACATGGCCATGCCAACCATCGCTCCGACAACTTCTTTTCTGTCGCTTATTGGTACCAGAAGGAGCCGCATGCCGCTTTCCCTGCTTTACCCCCGGTCGAGCAGCGTCTTCCCCGCATCTATTCAGTGGGAGGCCCAGGAAATGGCGCGAAGTAGGGTTTCAGATAGGAATGCAATGCACCTGCTCAAAGTGTTTCTAACGGTTAGTTTGTGTTTTTGTGCGGCGCTCGCTACAGCGCAAGACGATCTTCCGGAACAACCCATCGTCGTGGGTTACTTCCCTCAGTGGGGCATCCACAAGGGATTCTTCGTTAAGAATCTAATTTCTCCGGATGCGGACCTCATGCTCGACCAGATCGATTACTCGCAGGGACACATTGTCGACAATCAATGCACGATCGGAGACCCGGATGCGGATCTGAATTACACGTTCTCCGCGGATGACAGCGTGGATGGCACGGCCGACACTCCTCAGACCCCTCTGCGCGGAAACTTCCATCAGTTGCAAGAACTCAAGAGCGCTTACCCTGACGTCAAGATACTGATTTCACTTGAGGGAAATGCGAACTTATTTGCCGAAGCGGCGCAACCCGCCAATCGTCGTAGCTTTGTTGCCTCGTGCATCCAAAGATTCATCGAAGGTAAGTTTGCCGAAGGGATGGAAGCTCCGGGTTTATTCGATGGAATCGATATTGACTGGGAGTATCCGCTAAAGGCTGACAGGTTCAACTTCATCGCCTTGCTCGGAGAATTTCGGCGACAGCTCAACGCGGCAGGCTCGAATCTTCTGCTAACCGTCGCCATGGGCGACAATCGTGCAACCTATCAGCATTTGGATATGTCAGCGGTTTCCCTGTATGTCGACCAGGTCGGGATCATGAACTACGACTATAGCGGGCCTTGGAGCAAGCGAACCGGCCTGATCGCCCCCCTCTACAGTTCGCCCGGTGATCCGGAAAAAAGCAACGACGTCGATTCCACCATTCGCGGCTATCAAGACGCGGGCGTGCCGGAATCCAAGATACTGCTCGGTCTTCCCTTCTACGCCTACTCCTGGAATCAGGTCTCGCCGGTCAATCACGGATTGTTTCAGCTCGGCCAACCCTCCCGTAACGATATTCCCTACCATGACATTCTTTCCCTCCAGAGCAAATTCACCGAGTATCGCGACCCCAAATCCCTGGCGCCATGGCTTTTTGACGGGAACACATTTTGGACGTATGACGACGAAACATCCATCGGTGCCAAACTTAAGTACACGACGGAGCAGGAACTGCATGGCGTAATGATCTGGGAGTTGAGTGGCGATACAGAAGATGGTGATTTGCTAAGGATGATTTCCGAACAATTCAAGAATCAGACACGCGAGACGCCTTGAATCGAAGGGATTACTTCTTGAACAAAATGGTCGCGGTTCTCGGATGGTCTTTTGCATTGGTGTTTCTTGTGAGCTTGTCCGCGGCACAGACCATCCAGGTGGATATCACTCCCACTCACGCGACGAATCACTTCCGCCCCAACGAGACGCTCGGCGCCGGAATTGATCGCATCGCTCCAGAGGCAATTGACAGCGGCCTGGCGCAGCCTAATCTGGCGCGGGCCATGGCCTCCGGCTGGCAACCCATCAGCTACCGGAACAACACGGAGTTGTCGATTGAAGCGTGGCATTGGAATCCGCAAGGCAACTGGAGCGAGCCCGGCGAAAAAGGATACTTCACCGGCTCGACAACTCCCGCCGACCCCATTCGTTACTCCTATGGATATTCGTTGCCGCACCGCGGCTTCACGCGCAATGACGGAACCCCCAATGCCGGCTATTCCAGGATGACGGATGGCGACGAGAAAACCTATTGGAAGAGCAATCCATATCTTACGCAGCGGTTCACCGGCGAAAGCGACGCCTTGCATCCGCAATGGGTGATTATTGATCTGGCGCAAGTGCAACAGGTCGACAGCCTGCACATAAGTTGGGCGGAACCTTACGCCACGAAATTTATGGTGCAAGAGTGGTTAGGCGACGATCCCATGCACAGCCCTACTCACGGAGTGTGGCAGACTTTCTCCCTCGGCGTGATTGAGCACGGCCAGGGCGGCGCGCAAATCATTCGTCTGAACGCCAGCCCTCTTCCGGTCCGCTTTCTCCGCATTCTGATGACGGAATCTTCCAATACCTGCGCGGACCATGCATCCTCCGATCCTCGCGCCTGCGTGGGCTACGCTATCCGCGAACTCTATCTCGGAACAACATCCGCGGATGGCGAATTCCACGACATCATGCGGCATACGACCGACCAGGAACAGACCACGACCTATTGCTCGTCGGTGGACCCGTGGCACGAAGCTTCCGATCTGGGCACAACCCATCAAGCGCAGGTGGGCTTTGATCTGTTCTTTACCAGTGGTGTCACGCGCGGCCTTCCGGCGATGATCCCGATCGCTTTGGTTTATGACACTCCAGAAAACGCCGTCGCCGAAATCGCCTATCTCAAGAAACGAAACTATCCAATCTCTTACATCGAGATGGGCGAAGAAGCGGACGGACAATATCTATCGCCGGAGGACTACGGCTCGCTCTACCTGCAGTGGGCAAGGGCGCTGCATCGCCTCGACCCCACTCTGAAACTGGGCGGTCCTTCGTTCCAAGGTGTGACTCAAGATATCGAAACCTGGCCGGATGCGGGCGGCAGAGTATCGTGGACACAGCGGTTCGTCGACTATCTCAAACAACACGGCCGCATGAGCGATCTGACATTTTTCTCATTCGAGCATTATCCCTATGAGGGTTGCAGAATTCCTTGGGGCAGTTTGTACGATGAACCCCAACTTGTAAACCACATCATGCAAGTGTGGCGCGATCACGGAATTCCCGCCGATCTTCCCATGTTTATTACGGAATCGAATCTATCCGCGTCCGCCAGCGAAACTTTCATGGATATCTTTTCCGGGCTCTGGCTCGCCGATTACATTGGTTCATTTTTGACTGCGGGAGGAAACGGAGTTTATTTCTTCCACTACCTGCCTCTGCAGATGGAGCATGGCTGCAACGATTCGCCGGGAACCTTCGGGACGCTAACCGTCGACGCTCAATACAAAATTCAACAACCCCTGCCGGAGTTCTTCGCTTCACAATTGATTAACCTGGAGTGGGTTGCTCCGGGTGGCGGCGAGCACGAAGTATTTCCCGCGAGGAGCGACATCGACGATGGTGCAGGGCATGCGGTGGTCACGGCTTATGCGGTGAAGCGTCCGGATGGGAAGTGGTCTCTGCTCGTGGTGAATCACGACCAGCAGAATGCTCACCGCGTGAAGATTGCGTTCGCGGACCAGACCACCGGGAAGAGCAATTCATTCGATGGGACCGTCGAGCTCTCCACATTCGGAAAAGCTCAATATCAGTGGCACCCCGGACACACGCGATATGTGGGGCACGCCGAATATCCGGGCGAACCTTCGGTTACTGCGGAGACCTTCGGCATGGCCGATCCGGATGGACCAATTCTTCACGCCACACAGAATGTCAGCGCGGAGACGGACTACGAATTACCGGCAGCGTCGGTAGTTGTCATTCGTGGCAGCATTCACGCGCAGTAAGTCAGGTCAATCAAATCTCTCAGTCTGGTGCGTGTTAGCTCTCGCACAGGAGTGCATCCATGAAGCAGTCCATCGTTTTGTTTGGAATTGTGACGCTGCTGGCCCTTTCCAGCCTGATTTCCGCGCAGGATACCAATTTTGAACCCGATCATCAGCAGATCCCCGGCCCCGATTGTATTCACATAAAAGACGTGTGGGACGCGGGATCGAGGCCCTGCACCCAGGAAGACCATAATGCGTGGCTCGCCGATATCCGGCATTGGCGGAGTGAACACTTGATTCGCATTGGCTACGATGGGTCGCGCTACGAACTGCCCGCGCTCCAATGGACCCAGTCCAGTTTCTTCCAGCCGCAGATGATGGTGCAGGATCGCTATTTCTATGACCCGGTTGCGCGTCGCTACACCGTCGACCGTTATCTCGATGATCTGGAAAAACGCTATGGAGGCATCGACGCGGTTCTGATCTGGCCGACATATCCGAACATGGGCATCGACGACCGAAACCAGCACGACCTGATTCGTAGCATGCCGGGAGGAGTTGCAGGCGTACGGCAGATGATCGCCGATTTTCACCAGCGCGGCGTGCGCGTTCTTTTTCCGATGATGATGTGGGATCAGGGTACGCGGGACCCAGGCAAACCCTGGCCGCAGGCAATTGCCGAACTGATGGCGAAAGTTGGCGCCGACGGCATCAACGGCGATACGCAGGATGGAGTCCCGCTCGCATTTTCAGCGGCTGCCGACAAGGTTGGACATCCGCTGGCCTTTGAACCGGAGGATGGTCCCGCCGATGAAGCTCTGGCGTGGAATGTGATGACCTGGGGCCAGTACAACTTTCCATTTGCTCCTCTGGTCGACAAGTACAAGTGGCTGGAGCCGCGCCATATGGTGAACATTTCCGACCGCTGGAATCGCGACAAAACTAATGATCTGCAGTTTGCTTTCTTCAATGGCGTCGGTTGGGAGAGTTGGGAAAATATTTGGGGAATCTGGAATGGAATCACGCCACGCGACGCCGAAGCGACGCGCCGGGTCGCTGCCATCGAGCGCGCCGTCGCTCCATTTCTAGTTAGCACGGAATGGGAGCCGCTCGCACCGATGTTGCGCTACGGAGTTTTTGCCAGCCGCTGGCTTTTGGATCACCAGACTGTCTGGACCATCGTGAATCGCAACGAATATGACGTGAAAGGTGAGCAGATCAAATTGCAACCGGAAGAGGGAATGCGCTATTTCGATCTTTATCATGACGCTGAACTCGAACCCGAGCACAATCCCTCGGGCAAGGTTGTTCTGAGTTTCAATATCGAAGCACATGGCTACGGAGCGTTGCTGGCTACGAACGCGACTCCGAATGAAAATATTCTGGCGCTCATGTCGAAGATGAAAGAAATGACCGCCAAGCCCCTGTCGAGTTATTCGCATGAGTGGAGAGTATTGCCGCAGCAGATCGTACCGATGGCTGCGACTAAGTCGCCCGCAGCATCGCCGACCGGCATGATAAAGATTCCCGATGGGAAGTTTTTGTTTAAGGTACAAGGAATTGAGATCGAAGGATCCAACGACATCGGCGTGGACGTGCAATATCCCTGGGAAGAATCTCCGCGGCGCTTTCACGAATATCCCATGCAGGTGAAGTCATTCTGGATCGATACCTATTTAGTCACAAACATCCAATTCAAGAAGTTTCTGGACAGTACGCACTACCATCCGCAGGATGACTTGAACTTTCTGCGCGAGTGGAAAGGCGGAAGCTTTCCCACTGGCTGGGACAACAAACCTGTGACCTGGGTCTCTCTGGAAGATGCGCGAGCTTATGCGGCATGGGCGGGCAAGCGTCTGCCGCATGAGTGGGAGTGGCAATATGCGGCCCAAGGAAATGATGGCCGCCTATACCCTTGGGGAAATGACTGGAACGCCAGCGCTGTGCCGGTGCCGGACAAAGGCCGCTCCATGCGCGGGCCGGATGCCGTGGATGCACATCCGCAAGGGAAAAGTCCTTTCGGAGTGATGGACCTGGTTGGCAATGTGTGGCAATGGACAGAAGAGTTCACGGACGACCATACACGCGGCGCGATTCTGCGCGGCGGCGAATATTATCAACCACAGGGTTCGATATGGTATTTCCCACAGACCTACAAGCTCAACGAACACGGTAAATTCCTGCTGACGGCGCCGGGCCTTGATCGTTCTGGCGGAATTGGTTTCCGTTGTGTTCAGGATGCGAATTAGGGCGAACTTTCATTGAGGATCGCGGGCCAGTTCAGGATTGGGTAGCGTCCCTTGCTCCAGCGCCAGCCTTCCTTTCTCCCGGGCGTCGGCGAAAAGGCGCGTGTAGGTTCGGATTTCCACCTTTGCTTCCTGCTCGCGCCCCATGTGCTGCAGAACCTGTGCGCGCACGTAATGGATGCGATAGCTGGTTGGCTCAAGTTTGACAGCCGCATTGATTTCGGCCAGCGCAGCTGCATGCTTCTTTTGCCGGTCATAGACCTGAGCCAGTTCGAGATGGGAGCTAGTCGTCTGCGGTTCAAGTCGCACGGCTTTCAGCAGCGCCGTTTCGGCTTTCTGATCTTCGCGTTGCAGGTAGTACACGAACCCGAGCTGCTCGTAGTTATATGCGGCTGCGGGTTCGATGCCGATGTCGGCGAGGAACTCCGCCTCGGCATGTTCCAAATCCTGCTTCTTCAAATAGGCAAAGCCGAGATTGAAGTGCACGAAAGGTAAGTTCGGGTTCGCCTGAGCGGCGAGATTCAGTTCGGCAATTGCTTCATCATACTTTTCGTGGTTAATGTAGGCCTTGCCCATAAAGAGGTGGACTTCGGGAGAGTCCTTGCCCACTTCCAACAGGCGGCCGAGCGCCCGCTGTTCCAAGTCTGGCTTTCCGGCTTCGCCGGCGGCGATTCCCAAAGCGTACAAGTAATTCAGTTGGTCCGATGCCTGGGGCCAAAGGGGCTCCAAAGTCGTTACGGCATCGGCATAACGCGCGACAAACAGGTAGCACAAGCCGAGCAGGTACCGCGCCTGCAGTAAATCGGGTACATCACGGACTACGGTTTTAAAGGGTGCGATGGCGGCGCGAAAATCATTTTGCCGGTAATAGGCGAGGCCGATGTTCAAGCGGATACCGGGCACGTCGGGCGCCAGAGCTTTGGCCCGGCGCAGCATTTCAAGCGCCTGATGCCATTGCTTGCGCCGCATCTCGATCACGCCCAGATTGGCGTAGGCTCCGGCAGCCTGAGGATTCAGGGCTAGCACCGAGCGAAATGCGCGTTCCGCTCCGGCAAGGTCTCCGTTTTTGAGAGCTGCCTCCCCTGCTGCAAAAAGTTCCTGTTGCTTAGGGTCCAAGGAACGGTCGTACGCGTGGGTTGCTGACGCATTGGAATGCTGCTGTTGGGAAGATGGCGCAGGCAAATCCTGCCCGGCAAGCGCAGCGGGCAGTAAGAACGCAAGCAGAACGAGGAATCTGAGAACCATGGATGCAACTCTTGCTGCGCTCCAGCGCACGCACTGCATTTTACGCCTTCCTCAAGGCTGGCTTTCGCATCCAGTATTGACCCGCACACGGTATTGGACGGCGGCTAGAATTCCAGATCTATAGCAAAGATCTATAGCAAAATAGATCAATGGCCAACGTAAGAATGGACAAGTGGCTATGGGCCGCCAGATTCTTCAAGACGCGAGCCTTAGCGGCACGAGCCTGTGAACTGGGCAGAATCCAATCCAACGGGCAGCCCGCCAAGGCTGCGCGGGAGGTGCGGATTGGAGATATGTTGCGAGTGACAAACGACGGCGGCGAGTTTCAGGTGGAAGTCCTTCTGCTCAGCGATGTGCGCGGCCCGGCTTCGGTCGCGCAAACGCTCTACCGCGAGACGGAGGCGAGCCGCGAGCTGCGCCTGAAAGTGGCTGCGGAACGTAAGGCGATGAAACAGTTTGAAGAGTTACCCGCGGGCCGGCCATCGAAACGAGATCGCCGGAGAATTATTCAGTTCCGGGGAAGGTCGTGACCGCAGACGACAACACCCGTTCCGGTTTTCGTAACAGGCTCTTCAAACAGCTTGCTTTTCTGCCGGTCCGCTGCTAACGTCGCCAGCATCTAACGGGCCAGCACCGATTCGTGGAATTGCAGAGGGCTGGGCTCCTTCCCTGGGTGGAGTTTCGCGAAAGAAACTCCCGTGGTAACGCTGCTCTGCTCTCCTCATACTCGGCTCGGCCCGACAGGAAGGAGAATTATGTCTGCTCCGAAGAAAGGTCTTCCGCTCGCCGGTAGTGAGCGCGCTCCGCTAGAAGGAGCGCGAGAGATAGGTCTAGCCAACCCGAACGAAATAGTTGACGTGACTATTCGTCTGCGATCTCGCGCAGGAAAAAAACCGATCGTCAACGCTGATGAATTCACGAAACCGATTGAGGAACGCACCATTTTGAGCCGCAAAGAATTTGAGAAACTCCATGGTGCCGCTCCTGACAGCATTGCTCGTGTGGAATCATTCGCCCGCGAGCACAAACTCACGGTAAAGGAAAAAAGCCCGGGACGCCGGACGGTCGTTCTCTCCGGGACGGTCACTGCAATGAACGACGCATTTGGCGTCGAATTGAAGGAGTATGAGCATCCGAATGGAAAATATCGCGGGCGTACTGGATCGGTTCAACTTCCCGCGGAACTGCAAGGCGTGGTCGAGGGCGTCTTTGGCCTGGACAATCGCCCCCAAGCCAAGCCCCATTTTCGTAGGCGGCACGAGCGCGCGGGAGTCCGTGCCGCTGACGTCAGCCCGTCCTACACGCCCATCCAAGTCGCCACGCTCTACGACTTTCCTATTGGCGTAGATGGATCGGATGAATGTATTGCGCTGATCGAACTGGGCGGCGGATACAAAGATACCGATCTGAGCAACTACTGGAAAGAACTTAAGCTGACCAAGACGCCAACCGTATCCGCAGTTTCGGTCGGAAACGGCAGCAACAAGCCAACCGGAGATCCGGACGGGCCCGATGGCGAAGTGATGTTGGACATTGAAGTGTCCGGATCGATCGCACCCGGTGCAAAAATCGTGGCCTATTTTGCCGAAAACACGGACGCCGGCTTTCTCAATGCGATCACAACCGCAGTGCATGACAGCACCAATAAGCCGTCGGTGGTCTCTATCAGTTGGGGTGGTCCCGAATCCTCCTGGACACAGCAGGCTATGACCTCGATGGACGAGGCGTGCCAGGCAGCCGCAGCGATGGGAGTAACAATTTGTGTTGCTGCAGGAGACGACGGATCGACTGACGGAGCGACCGATGGATTGAGCCATGTGGATTTCCCGGCATCGAGTCCTCATGTGCTGGCCTGTGGAGGCACACGTTTGGCGACTTCAGGCAATGCCATCACCAGCGAAACCGTGTGGAACGAACTCGCAAGTAATGACGGCGCAACCGGAGGCGGCATCAGCGATGTCTTCCCACTTCCCACTTGGCAGAATGGGGCCGGCGTTCCGCCGTCCGCCAATCCAAATCACAATGTTGGCCGAGGCGTTCCGGACGTGGCGGGGGACGCCGACCCGACGACTGGCTACGATACTCTCGTCGATGGGCAATCCGGCGTGATCGGAGGCACGAGTGCCGTGGCGCCGCTCTGCGCTGGATTGATCGCGCTCATCAACGAGAGCATTGGAAAGCCGGTTGGCTTTATCAATCCACTGCTTTATCAGAACGAGAGTAAGGCGAAGGATTTCCTTGACGTCACCTCGGGCAACAACGGCGCCTATTCCGCCGGTCCCGGATGGGATGCCTGCACCGGATTCGGATCGCCGATCGGGACTCAAGTAGCGGCAGCGCTGGGCGCGCCACCACCGGCGCAAGCCAAGAGAACCGGCACCTAAGTCTCGGGTATCACCTGGCGAAGTGGCGTGACCTGTTAGGTCACGCCACTTCTTAGCGATCAGCTTTCAAAAAGCGCACGCAAAGGATTTCCGGTTATACAGGCAACTCATTGGACGAGGCGCGTCGGAATGCGTACCGATCAATCGACCAGCGATTCCTGTCGCAATACGTCAGCAAAACAAAGTACAAGAGCACGTAGATGAGTTGAGTTCCGGCAACGTCCCAATTTTGGGCCAGGCAGGCCCCAATCTGTAAGGTGAGCATCAGAAGGCTGCCTGCGATCAGGGCGACTGACGTCCAAAGCCCAAAAATCATCAACAGACCCACAGCTCCCTCGCACCACGGCAAAACAACCGCGACAAAATGCACCAGGAACCCTGGCAGGGGAGCGTTATGCATCTGCTTGTCCATATAGGCGGCAAACACAGCATGGTCCCCGACCAGTCGAGAGAACCCGTGTAGAAAGATATTTGCACCCAGAGTCACGCGCAGAAGCAAATAGGCGATTTCATCTTTCTTGATCATGTAACGGCTCCTTGTTGTATTCACTCGACGGCTAGAATGGTGTAAAGCCGAAAGCAAGCAGGCTGTCGAAGGCAGCCTTGCCAAGCTAGATGGGGTCTGCGGTGCTATTGGTGCTCCTAGCCGCGAACGGAATCAAAGAACTGTTTGATGTGAGTCCAGTATCTTCGAACGATGTACTCCGTGCTGACGTGTCCACCCCATTGGAGGGACTTAAAGGCAACTCCTGTGAGTTCTGCAAATTGCTTGCTTCCTCGATAAGGCACATATGGATCATCTTTGGCATGGAAGATCATTACTTTCGACGGCATGATTTCCCCCCGATGCTGCCACGGATTATAGAAGTTCCCGCTCCGCAACTTTTCCCAGTTCGCGTCAGAGAGGCGGTAGCCGTTCCCAAACGCTTTGCGGATATATTCGGAGTAACTTTCTTTAGAGGTTTCGAGCTTTTCAGATCGATCCAGAATCTTCCAGTCGACTACAGGACAATTTGCGATCACCCGCTTCACCCTGGGGTCAAGGGACGCAAGGATAGCTGCCGCACCACCGAAACTTCCGCCGATCACGAAGATTTGATCGGGCGATAGCCGGAAGCGCCGGCCGAACGCAATTTCTTCAATTTCCTTTGGCAACTCATCAATAATGTCAAGGATGTCCTCATGGGGCGACTTCTCCAGAAATTGCCCGCCGCTTTCCCATGCTCCGCGATAGCGCGGATAAATAACCCAAAAACCTTTTGCCGCAAGAAATTGCGCCAGTGTCTGTTTGCGAGGAATCGATGGCATGCCGTCGCACAATATGATCAACTTCTGAGTTTTGCGGGGCTGAGACGGAGGCAGAAATTCCGCGACAATCTGCTCTTTGAATCTAGTTCTGAACATGTTTCCCCGCATTATCTCTCATCTCGTGACCCAAGGCGCCATTTTAGGGGAATTCCAGAATGAAGTCGGTCTCGACAAACTTCAGAGCTCGCGATTTCGGGTTGCTCTTCTCCCCTTTCTCGAAGCCAAGAAAGAAATTCCGACTAAACAGGCAACTTATTGGGAACGACGCCCACTCTGTGTAGGAGAGCATCGCCAACAACGTGGTCTGTTCCACAAACCGGTCAGGAAGAGCCGGAGAGGAGAATAATGACACCAGGCGCAGCCAATCCGAACCCTGGCAACGAGCCGGAACTTCAGTTCTTGCTCGCCGACACATTCCAGTCGCTATGGAAGTCGCTTTCCGACGGCTTGTACGAACTCTTCTTTCCTAAAAAACTTCCCCCGCTCACGCTTGAGTCGAAGCCCATCCCGGTGAAGGATATTTGGGGCTTCTACAACTACAAAAAGAATGGCGCTCTAGCTTCAATTGTGGCTCACGTCCTGGTGCTTGGGTTGATCATCGGCGTAACGTTTATCCCAATGCGTCCGGTCCCGTTGGCACCTAAACCGCAGACAAACACCAAGTTGATTGATCCTGGTATCTATTTGCTAAAGCCTGCGAGCACGCAGACCGGTGGCGGCGGCGGTGGTGGTGATCGCGATGTTCTGCCAGCCTCGGCGGGCCATTTGCCAAGGGCCTCTATGCGGCAGATCACGCCTCCAGCCGCAGTCATAAGGAATCCAAATCCTAAGTTAGCGGTTGAGTCCACGGTGATTGTGCCTCCTGATATCAAACTTGCCATGAATACCAACATGCCAAATCTTGGCGACCCGAAGTCCTCCGCCAGTATTCCGTCGAACGGTCCGGGGGCAAACGGCGGTATCGGTACCGGCTCCAACGGTGGCGTCGGCCCAGGACACGGGCGCGGAGTTGGCCCGGGTGACGAGGCAGGTACGGGCGGCGATACTTTCCGCGTTGGCAAAGGGGTAACAGCGCCACGCGTCATTTATCAAACCGACCCTGAGTTTTCCGAAGAGGCGCGCAAGGCGAAGTACCAGGGAAACTGCGTTCTCGGCTTGGTAGTGGACGCCAACGGACGTCCGACCAACATCCGCGTACTGAATGCGCTCGGCATGGGCCTGGACGAGAAAGCTATCGAGTCGGTTAAGAACTGGAAATTCGAGCCCGGCAAGAAGGACGGGCATGGTGTCGCGGTGGAAATCGCCGTGGAGGTCGATTTTCATTTGTACTGAGACGCACGGTTTATGCTCGAAAGGGCGCCGTTGGTAGAAGGTGCCTGGCAGGCTGCCAGCGGCCCCACGCATCGATCATCGATCAATGAGGCGCGAAATCGTCAACGTGAATGCGATTTCAGACGTCAGCTCCTACAGCACAAGTTGTCGGGAAGATTGGTGGCGGCGCGTGGACTCGAACCACGGACCTACGGATTATGAGACCGTCGCTCTAGCCACCTGAGCTACGCCGCCACATTTAGAATCAACGAGTTGGACACGGTTACCGAAGATACGTAGAACATTCCTAGAACATTTGCTACCCTGACTGTGGTCGCAGCCACAGGGGGAACACATGGCACAGGACGGTTCGCTCTACGCAGTCGGAGACACATGCTATCTGAAATATTACATCATCGTTGACGGCATGCGAAAACACAAAACCGTCCAACTCTGCAAACGTGACGACGTTCGTTACTGGCGGGAAAAGCGGGGGAAGTGGAGCTTCTCTTCAGGCGTCCGTGAACTCCAACGGGAGACGATGGACAAGGTCAAGGCCGACGCCAAGGCTGCTGAATTCGCCGCTCTCGCATTGACGCGGAAAGCTACGCCGGGGGAAATGCGTGTCACTGATTTTTGGGAACAGAAATATCTGCCCTACATTGAAGCTGTCCTTCCGCTGACCGGGCAACCCCGCAGGAAGGCGAGTACGATTCGTGGCTTCAAACAAATTTGGAAACAGCATCTCAAGAGTCACTTCGGAGTGACGATGCTGAAGGACTATGAGCCTGCAATGGGAAAGAGGTTCCTCAGGAGTTTGACCGCGACACAGGGCAAAACGACACTGAAGCATATCAAAGCTCTCGCCGGGTCAATTTTCGGGTTCGCGGTTGATGAGGAGTTCATCAAGGTCAACCCGTGGCACGATGTCAAAATCCCAGACGATGCAATCGAATCAGGAGCGACGGAGCACTACACGCTGGCAGAAGTTGAAGACCTTATCTCCTCCCTCGTCGAGCACGTCGATGCTCAACTTGTGATGGCTCTGGCCTGCTTCCTTGGACTCAGGCCCGGAGAGCTTGCCGCAGTCAAATGGGAAGATTTCACGGATGAGACCGTGTCGATCCGCCGTTCGGTCGTCCGTGGTGTCGTGGGCACTCCGAAGACGCCTGAATCCCTCGCAACGCTGCCACTACCCGAGCAAGTCAAGATTCCGCTCAAACTCTGGTGGAAGAAATGCGACAAGCCCACGGAAGGCTGGGTCTTCAAGTCGAGTGAGAACACTCCGGTCGATTTGCACAACCTCATCGCTCGTGTCATCAAGCCACACGTCGAAGGGCAGACGAAGTGCCGTGTGTGCGACAAGACTCCGAAACCGTCAGGAGTCGCGTGGAAGACGCTTTACGCAGGCCGTCGCTGTGCTGCGACTGCGGTCATCGAAGCGAACAACGGGAACCTTGCCATCGGCCAAGCGTTGCTCCGGCACAAGAACCAGATGACGACGGCGACGTTCTACAAGAAAGCTGTGACCCCGGAGACATTGCGGAACGGCATGAAGATGTTGGAGGCCGCTGCGACGGGAAGCAACAAGTGATGCAGCACTCACGATTAAAACAGTTGTGTAGTTCCACTCACACGTTGCCAAATTCGGACGAGTTTTTCAAGCACCTTTGAGGTTAACTCATCCCTCCTCTTCTTCCCGACGATGAATCGTAGGAGCGTGTATGCAACGAATATCAAGCAAAGGACAGCCCATGCGAAAACTTCGAGATTCCCACGAGAGGGCACAGGGATGTTGTACTTGATACCCAAGAAGGTCCACACGAGGAGGCAGGTTACAATCCCCAGTCCGGTCACGAATAGCCTTAATTGGTCTCCGCGAGGTCTCAGACCCGCTAATCGGATCATCACCGAAATATAGTGATCTTCTCGTTGAAGAAAACGGATTGCGGCCCACCATCTGTCGTAATCGTCACCGGAACTCTTGCGAATGCGTCGGTCGGCCTTCGTAACGAGTTTCGCAATTTTCCGTTCATAGTCGGTTTGGTCGTACTCACGATCAAAGTCCTCGGAGACTTTCATGATGTCAGGAAGCGTCCATCCACTTTCTGTGAAGTACAGCATTTTCCGCTCGACTTCGGAGAGCGGCATGTTCTCCCGCTGTGCTTCCTCGACAATCTGGTAAACGAGGAACTCTTTGGCCTCCCGTCCGCTGTGGAACGCCTTCATGCGGCAGATTTTACTCCTGTTCCAAGTGGACGGTGCCTATGGTTGGCGTGATAATCTCGTTTACCAGTCATTGACCCGGCCCAGGAATCCCTCCCCCGAAATTATTTTTTGATACATTACGACACCGGATCGCAGGACTCGACGAAAGTCTCAGCATCTCAAGGGCTTCAAGCACGTTGCCGCTGATACATTACGATTCAATTGTTTCACGGCCCTGATTGACAATTTTTGTCGTTGCGTCTCCGGTCGGAATCGTGCCATGATCGAAAGTGAAGAAAGCCCTCGCACAAAAGTAGATGACGAGGCGTCCAAGATGGACTTCAGGTAAGGCTCCAGCCGCAATCAACCCTGATGCTCGACTCTTGGATGGTGCTGAAACGCACCGTTGGAGGGCACATGAATGCCTTCAGATCAAGCCGCAACATCCTCACCTAGCAAGCCAGCGACAGCACCCACTCATCAGGCTGATGACATCATTTTGACCGTGGCTGAAGTCGCGGAGATTCTCCGCTGCAAGCCGTCTTCTGTCTACAATCTGACTCGGCGTACTGGTCGAGCACGATACGACAATCCTATTCCCGTGATGCGTCTGCCGATGGGTCTTCGCTTTAAGAAATCATCTATCGTCGCGTGGCTGGCATCGCAGGAGACGGCGGGCTAACTCATGAGTTCGAGATTCGGAACAGGAACACGATTGCCGTCGCGACCAAGCCATGTGAGCGTAGAATCAGGCACCGTGAGGCGACCCATGATGGAGAACAAGATTCATGTCGTCTGGTACACGTCGGGTAGTAAGGACGAGGCGATTTTAGTAGCGGCGAGTGACGCTGAAGCAGCCCGAGCAAAAGCGAGGCCGATCCTTGCAGTAGCAAAGCCGGGAGCAGTAATGACAAATGCTTACGAAACTGATTACGCCATCGTGCTCGACAAGCACCTTGAATTGCCCGCAGTCGTCCGCATGACGGCGAACACCGATCCGCAGGAGCCACAGCACGACATCGGGCCTGATGAACTCTGATCTGGGTGATCTAAGCAAATCGGCCACTCCTAAACAGGCAACAGCAAGAGCACAGAGGGGCGGGTCTGCGGTTGTCCGATGGCGTGACCGTGTACAATGTAACGCATTTCATCTCACAGAGAAACAAAAGCGAAGAGTGACGCTGTGTGCTGTCCAGTGTCCGCGACGCCCAGCCGTCTCAACGTGAGACAACACTGTTGCACATGAAGTGCAGAAAGTTGCACAGTCTCGCGTGAGCGACGGTCTAAGTATCCGTTGTGTTATGTGGAATCAATAGGTTACAGACGCTCTAGAACAAGATTTAGAACATTGTCCGGCCAGTTACAGCCCGCTTAAGCGTACGTCTGGGATACGTTAGCGGTACATATTTGGCTCGTTACGGACCACCCCGATCTCGCCCTTCGGTCGGAGACTACATTTGGCCCGTATTCGCAGGACAGTGGCCTGAGACTGGATTACGATGTCCGGCCCGCATCGCGATTCACCGTCACCAGATCAGGGCAGGCAGGGCGAAGTCAGCCGTCAAGGTACCTCCTTGAGAAAAAGGATTGTTAATTTTGGGCTGGTCGGCACCCGGCTCACCCCACGGGTAGTTCACAGACAGCGGAAGTTGGCGACGCCGCGACACGCGTGAAGCCTACACGACGTGATTCAGATTTTCTGGATTCGTATACTTTGTACACTCGTTTCCTTTGTCGCTCCGAAACAGAGTGCCCTTTATAATTTTTCACAATTTTGCAAGAGTGGGCACCCGGTAGTAGATTTTGGAATTAGTGTACCGTGTATATTCCAGTGACGACACTGCTCTGACCCGCATGAACACAGGGCGAAACGCAACTTTAGCGTTGACATTTGCTCCCGGCTGTGAGAACATAATGACAGGAGCTTCTTGCTCTCGCTGACCTCGTAGCGACTCCGGGAACCATCAGGAACAGTCGCCCGTTCGAGTGACCACCGACCAGCCACACCCCGGAGACAACCATGACGCAACGCACAGGCTACAGGTATGTTCTCGTGCCTGATGGTTTCGGAAAGCATTCGGGATGCACCTTTTTGGCACTCAAGAGGGTGCGAATCTCAGGCTCCGATCTTCCAAGTTCGTCACGACGTGGAACTAGAATCCAAGCCAAAGACCTGTTGAGACCCCTGAGACAAGTAGAAAGTGGAACTGGAATTGGCATTTTAGAGCCACAAGAGCTAAGTGCTTAGGGGATATATATTTAATCCCTCTTTCCTAAGAACTAAAAAAGCAATAATTCCAGTTCCCAGTTCCACATGTCTCAGGCGATTTGATCGAAATGGAATTGAAGTGCTTAGGAAGATCGAAGCCTGAGCACGGCAGTAGCACGAAATAAAAAGGAAGGTAAATATGAGTGATTGGTTTGAACTGCCCGAGGAACCTGTTGAATGGTTGGTCGAAGGACTCATCACGACCGACGATTGTGCCGCCGCGAATGGCAAGCCGAAGTCAGGCAAGAGTACAGGTATCCGAAATCTTATCGCCGCTGTTGTTCTTGGCGGCAAATTCCTCAATCGAAATGTCTGCGTTCCACCCGAAACCGGACGTGTCCTTTACGTCCATCTTGACCGTAAGGATCGCCGCCATCGCGTGGCGAAGGAACTTCGGCAACTCGGAATTACCCGCGAAGCATCTTCCCGTGTCCGCTTGCTCACCGAAAAAGATATGCCGAAGGATGCCGGGTTAGACGCCCGCTGCCAATGGTTGGCCGACGAGGTCAAATCATTTACTCCGAATCTTGCCGTCATCGACCTCTTGCTGCACTTCGTCAGGACGAAGAAAGGCGTCAATGATTACGACACGATGATTGATGCCGTTGCCCAGATACAGGACTCGTTGTCCGAATGCGGCTACAAAGGGGCGTTGATCGTATCCCTTCACGCCCGCAAAGCGTCCGGCGAAGATGTTGGAGACAGCGTTCTCGGTTCGACAGGTATTCGCGGAAGCCTTTCAACCCTTTTGCACTTCCATCACTACCGCAAGGAAAAGATTTACACCGTTCAGTCAGACCAGACCGTTCGGGATGACGCTTTCGGTGAGCTAGACGAAACCATCATTAACCGGGACTCGTTCGGAATCGTCTCGCTTGGTGCTAAGTACGAGGATGTCAAAGTACAGGACAAGAAAGACGAATGGACGCTTCGTCGTGCGAAGATTCTGCACTTCATCAAGACGAATACAGGCAAGACCTCGGACGATATAGCAGAAGCCTTGAGTATGGCGACGAAGACGGTGCGTCCCATTCTCGAAGAATTGGAGAAGACGAAGGACATCCGTTCGTCCGGGGCTGGAATTAAGGGCGATCCCCGGCTTTACTTCGGAGACGCTATTTTACCGAAGCCCGCTGATCCCGTGTCGGAATATCACTGCTGTGATTATGGTGAATGCACGACACAAGTCACTCACGACGGTGAGCGTTGCGAAACACATAAGGGGGCACTATGTGTCAATTGATTGAACTCTGGGAAAAGGTGCTCGGGGATACACCAACCGAACAGCAGTTCGCTGTTTGGGGGGGAAATGTACCCCGTTGAAATCATCCGCAAAGGAATACTGAAAACGGCAATCAAAAACCAGAATCTCGGCGGAACGATGACACAAGACCATCGGCTCCGTTTCGCTAATCGCGTGATGCAGAGTGCCTTGAAAGATGCTGAGGAACACGCGGTGAACAAGGAACGCTTACGCGAGGAGTTTGAGGTCGGAGTGAAATCTGTAGCACGGCGGGGCAATGAATGCTAACGCCGCGAAATCCCGCAAACGGAAACCGCTCCGAGACCTCCAGCCGATTGCACGTCTCGCTCACCAAGACTCAACTCTAGTTTTAGGTGACCGTCTCGCCTCGCCCGAATTCCGAAAGAGATACGAACTTTTGAAGGCGACCGTCCAGCGAGTCGTCTTGCGGGGCGGGCTACACAGTCTCACGTCAAACGGGAAACCCTCCGCTCTGCTGAACGACTTGATTGAAGGTGCGACCCTTGAGGGGCTTCAACTTTTACGCCCACAGATTACCGCGTGCGAATTGCTCCACAGCGACATGAACGAAGCCCTAGCGTTGACACTCTACCCGCTCAGTGATGCTGAGATGGTTCGTCGTGCGAAGTGCATTGCTGACAAGGCTGTCAAAGACCAGAAGATTATCAGCCGGAGGGCGAAGCGTGATGAAGCTGGGAACATCCTGCGTGATGACAAAGGACGAGCGAAGCGAGGTTATCAGTGTGTAGGTCTGCGGATTGAACATCCGACCCCAAGTAGGGACGCTGAGGGCAATCGGGAGTGGTCATCGCCCGTTGGTGAAGTTGCTGGGATGGACGGGAGACCTATCAACGGCGGTCGGACGACGAACTATTCTCATGCTGCAATGAACGAGATGGTCAACAAGTTTCAGAAGGGACTCTTGCTAGAAACCCTCGCAGGATACCTCGGTCGGGATGACGCTGAGTTCTTGATGGACTGGGCTGAAGGTCGGTTTGATTCCGAAGTGGCCGACGAGATGGCAGCGTTTTTTATAGAGTGCCTCACACCACACAGGTCCGAGTTAGAGCAGTTTCGGGATTTGTTGACGTAGCCTGAAAAATAATTCTTGGTCAAGCCCTCTGAAGACCACCGTAGTATGTAGGACGAACAAAGGAGTGTAACGCTGGGAGAAACTGACCGACGAACTCCCCGCTGTATAAAGTACACGAGTTAGGAGGAGTAAGTGGAGTCACAGATCGTAGAAACACTAGACCCGTTGGCGAAATACCGGGAGCAAGTCGCGGCTGATAAGGAATCGAAACCATCCGTGATGAGCGACAAGGCAGCGGAGCGGTTGAAGCAGATCAGTTACGAGGAAAAGATCACCAAGCAGAGCGAAGAGAAGTTTGCGTACGCCCTGACACAGATCATTCCGACGCCGGAGAATCTGACCAAACTCATCGCTCGATGTTCAGGTAGCTCCACGGGTCTTGATCGCCGGACGCACAAGTTGCTGTTCTGGATTCAAGGACGCGGCTATCGCCTCGGACATGAGATTCGATTGCCGGAAGACATCTCGTTCTTGAGCGAGTTGACTAGTGACGAGATGGTGATGTCTCACGCTGTGTTCGCAGGGACGTGGAAGGTCAAGAAGATCGTCCCTCCGATCTCGGATGATCCCGAACCGCGATATTGTCCCTTGAAACGGCAGTGTCTTCGGTTCAAGAACGGCAAGCCGGGAGTGATCCCAGGAACGGGTGAATATTGCTCCTCGGACTGTCGGGGTCGAGCAAAGTGGCAAAAGAAGGCTTCTGCGACCAAGGCAACAGTGCAATAACCCTAAGAACCCCTTTCGAGACCCGCGTAATCATTGATCGAAATGAAGGTCGAGAACAGCGGACGGGCACCAAGGTACTCGGAGCCACATAGCCTGAAAACGGGCTGTTTGAGCGAGTCTACATAACCGATATAGGGCTGGACGCTCATCGGCCCGACCGTGGGGTTGACTGTCCTCCGATTGCGGCCCCACACCTTTTGACTTCGCTGTACTCCGAATAGGAGACCGTTCCCTTGCCTCGCAAGAGAGTGCCTCTGGGAGTGGCGTCACAGCGACGGCTGCTTGTCCGACCTCAACGAGTCCACAAGCAGCCCCACGACATCACGGAGGATAAGTGCAGCACAACACGTACGCGGGTTGCCACGCTCTTGCTGTTGAGAGTCTGTACGAAGGCAAAGGGTCTGACGCTTCGGTGTCGAATCCAACTAAAACGCTTGAGACGCTTCGCCAGTTAGCTGGTAACGGACGACACGCATTACTCACAAGAAACACGAAAATCTATTGTGACAAATGCAAGTCAGTGCAGCGGGTGACCGATGCCTTCCCCGGACAAACCGGGAGTATCGCCCGACTAGCGTGCGGCTGCACAAGGCCCGTGTCATTCATTTCGGGTAACGACTATGTCGCACTCGTCAATCGGGCAACAAAAATCAAGATAACCCGAAAGGGAGTAAGCGGCGGAGTCGCAGTGACGGAGATTGCATGACTTCGAGTGCGACGGAGTTGCCTGTCTACGAGTACGTGTGCGAATCAGGTCATCTTAGAACCCCGGACAATATCACAGTCAGAGGACACTGTCGCCAGTGTTCGATGAGCAACAAACGTAGCAGGTGGGTTAAGCATGAAGTGACCGTGAAGCCACAGCAACAAACTGAAACGGAACAGTGGGCGGAACAGTGCTATCAGAACGAAATGGCTTTCCGTAATGGAGTTGCTGAGACAGAACGGATCAAGGCGGACGGTCAACGCCAAAAGGAAGCACGGGAACGTCAGAGGCAGACGGCACTCGACGCTGCTTGCGATTTGATGGATGCAACCAGTGACGAGAAAGCGACGGTGAGTCATACAATCCGTGGGTTTGTGCCCGCGTCAGTGTTTCTCAACGAGTTAAGGAAGTTACGAGCGGAACGACGAAATTAGGAGGAAATCATGGCAAAAAAGAAAAAGATCGGACTTTATGACATCGGGCGAGTGCCTGTGACAGAAGTCGCCAACAAGTCGGGATACGAGAGCAACAAAGAATTGAGTGCCCGTCTCCTGCGTGAGGAAGCAGAAGAACTCGCTAAGAAACAGCAGGCAATTGAAGAGGCAGACCCAATAAACATTGCCAAGAAAGCTCTCATCAATACCGAGACGCAGGTAGCCCTTCAGAACCGTACTCGTCTCACGAAACTCTATCGTGATGTCGATACTCTTGAAGATTACGTCAAAAACGACATCGAAGCCCTGACTGACAACATCGGACTTCCGACAACTAGTGACGTGTCAATGACCGACGCTGGGGGACGTGCCAAAGCCTTTATTGATAGCTTGCCAGTGGGCACCTTCCAGTCTGATGAAGCCCGCAGCAAGTTTCGCAGTTATGTGTATGTCGCAGCCTACAACCACACAGTGATCGATGGCTCGTCATTACGCACGATGCTGGAGCGTGCTGAGATGTTGGGCATCGGCATCACACTGCCCAGAGCGACTCAAGCCCGTGAGAAGGTAACACCGACACCTACTTTTGATGACATCAGCGGGTTGAACGCGGAGAACCGTGAACAGCGTCGCCAGATAATGAATATCCTCGGGGATAACTTCACGACAGAAGTCGCGGATACGTTCAACCGCTGGCAAGCACAACTGATGAGGGACTACGGCTACGCGATGCCGAATGCGATCATCAAACGAGCATTGCAGTATGTCACGGACGCGAATCTCAGCCCACTTGCTGAAACCACTTGGGATAGAGTCAGAGTTTTGTTCGTGAAAAACGGATGGTTCCCAGCGGGAATGTTGACAGAGCGAGAGAAACTCAGTGCATTCTGCGATACCCACGATTTGAATGATCGTGAAGTCAGAAGTTATATCGCAAGAAAAAACAGGGAAATACAGGAATCGGAGCCTGCCCTCCAGCCCCATAAGTGAGCATCATGAAAACGATTCCACTAACGCAGGGCAAAGTCGCAATTGTTGACGACGCTGACTACGAGAAAGTGAACCAATACCAGTGGAATGCCTATTTGGATAGAGGGAAATTCTACGCCAAACGGAACATTACCCTGCCCGATGGTGCGCAGCGGTCACAGAGGATGCACAGTTTCATCATGGGTCTTGAATATGGTGACCCACGACAAGTCGATCACAAAGACAGAGTCAATACGTTGGACAATCGCAGAAGTAACCTTCGGGTGACTCTTGATCAGAATCAGCGGAACGTCGGATTGACGAAAAGAAATACCTCAAAGTTCAAAGGGGTTCATCTGGCAAGCTATCAAAAGAAGGGTAAAACGTACGCTTATTGGCGTGCTTCAATTCGAGTCAATTACAAGTTGATAGACCTCGGACTTTTCCCGACGCCCGAACTCGCCGCACAAGCGTACGACGCGGCTGCAAAAGAATTGCACGGCGAGTTTGCTTGCACCAATGAGATGTTAGCAGCCTAGGAGACCAATGAAGAAATTATCGAACGCAGAAGCAGACAAGATCATCAGGGAGTTAGGAATCATTGACAACGAACCTGCACTCCGTGCAGCACATGACGTGACCGATCTTTTGTACCAAGCGGAATGTTAGTGTAACGCTTCGTTGGACAATTGTCCGTAGTCGTCGTCGGGGGCGTGGAGATGTGGGAAACGCGGAGCGTTTTCCACATCTCCAT
>Ga0182015_10000273_pt1 | contig 74568 bp, 68 predicted proteins | sample 712P3MmetaG_FD_120478 | JGI IMG/M metagenome (GOLD analysis project Ga0182015, IMG submission 120478) | Permafrost microbial communities from Stordalen Mire, Sweden - 712P3M metaG | ecosystem: Environmental > Terrestrial > Soil > Wetlands > Permafrost | place: Sweden: Stordalen | collected...
CCCGGCGGCGGAGGTGGTGGCGGCGGTTGGCCCGGCGGGGGCGGCAGAGGAGGCGGTGGCGGCGGGTGGCCGGGCGGTGGCGGCGGTGGTGGTCATCGCGGCGGCGGAGGCGGGCAATCTCAGGCGAACTCGAAGGACATCGTGAACGTGGAGAAAGTGGCCGACGCATCCGGCGGGCACGTCTTCGACGTGAAGACGGAAGGCTCGCTCGACAAGGCGTTTCAGGATTTTATGGATTCGCTGAGAACGCGCTACACGCTCGGCTACTACTCGGGCAACAAATCGACAACGGGCGGCTATCGCAAAATCGACGTCAGCCTCGCATCGAGTTTCGGCAAGTCCGGCAAGGACTACACGCTCGCGGCGAAGCAAGGCTACTACGCGCCGGTGGGCACGGCATCAGCGGCGAACAATCCGTAGGATGGCGCTGACGCGCGCCGGCCGGCGAATCGTCCTTTCGTTTTACGCAGTAATCGCGTGGGTGCCGCACCCTGCGAATTTCAGGGTGCGGGTTTTGCGCGCAATCGTCTCGTGCACAAACCAAATTCAAAACCCGCACCCTTAACACCGAAGGGTGCGGCACCCACGTATTTGCGCGACGCGTCGATGACGATCCCGGCCTGTTTTCGATTGTGGAGAAGCTTATTGTTTCGGTAGACGCCGTTAATTGCCTGGGGCCTGCCACAGCCTGATCGTTCCATCTTTGCTCGAAGAGACCAGCAGCTTGCCATCGTGGCTGATAGAAAGACTGAGTACGGCGTCGGAGTGGCCGATCAGCGTGTTGACCTGGGTACCGCTCGAGGCGTCCCACACGCCGATGTTTTTATCGGCGCTGGCGGCGATCACGTAATTGCCGTCGGGAGTGTAAAGCACGTCGTTGATGGCCTGACCATCGCTGGCGCTGAGAACTTTGGTGGGTGAAAGCGTTCCGGTTCCTACATCCCACAGACAGATCACGCCCTTGTTGTCGGCTGTCGCCAGATGATTTCCGTCGGCGCTGAAAGCGACCGACAGAATATTTCCGGTGTTGCCTTTGAGCACCGCAGCCTGCGACTGATCGGAAACGTTCCACAAATATACGACGCTGTCGTCTCCGCCGCCGGCCAGAAGATGGCCGTCGGGACTGAAGCGGATGCGATTGATTTCGCCCGCGGTGCCCTGCATCGAACCGATAAATTTTCCGGACGGCAGCGCCCACAGCGAGATCACTTTGCCGTCTCCGGCGGCGGCGATCGTGTTGCCGTCGGGACTGAACGCCACGGTCCACAGCGCGAAATCGCCGGGAAATTTCATCAGCGCGTCGCCGCTGGTGGAGTTCCAGGTGATTACGGATTTGTCGTAGGAGGCGCTGGCGACCTGCGAGCCGTCCTGATTGAAGGCCACGCCGAAAACCGGGCCGTTCTGGCGCGAGAGAGAACGCAAAACGTTTCCCGACGAAACGTCCCAAAGCTTCACGGAATCGTCGTTGTCGCCGGAGAGCAGCGTGTTGCTGTCCGGACTAAGCGCGGTGTCCCACACTTCTCCGGCTTGCGGGGTGAGAACGGACTTCTGCGTGAATGCCGGCGGCGTGGGCGCGGTGCTGACGGTCGGATTGCTGTAAATGTTTCCGCCAGTGCTCGAATCCGAACTCGTGCCGGAGCCGCCGCCGTTGTTGGCAAGATTGCGCTGGCGCACGAAGCCAATCACCATCCCGATCACGAAGAGGCCGACGATCGCGCCGACAACGCCGAGCGTCACATAGAGCCATGGCGAGCGGCGCTTCTTTTCGGGCTGCGCGAAGAGCGGGGGCGGTGCGGGAGATTGCCCTTGTGGCGGCGCAGACGTCGCCCAGGCTGGCTGTGTGGGCATCGGCGTTGTGGGCGGCGGAGGCGTTGGCCTCGTTTGCTGCTGGGCTGGCGGCGCCGGCTGCGGCGTGGTCACTTTGCTCGCGGCCGATTGATCCTTGATCTGATCGAGCCAGCCGCCCTGCGACGGAGGCGGTGTCGGCATCGGCGCGCGCGTTGGCGGCGGAGTCGGCGCTGGCGCAAACGATGGCGGCGGTGGCGGTGATGTTGGCTGGCTCGTCGCGGCGACCACAGAGATTTCGCCGGGATGTTCGAGCGCGGCGCCGAATGCTTCACACGTTTGGAAACGCTCGTCGGGATTTTTCGCCAATGCTTCGAGATCGGCGCGCACCACGCCGTCGGGAATATAAGGATAGTGGCGCGTGGGCAGCGGCGGCGGCGTGTTCACATGATCCGACATCATCTGAAAATCGCTTTCGGCCTCGAACGGCAGATGCGCCGTGAGAAGTTCGTAGAGCGTCACGCCGAGACTGTAGATATCGGAGCGAATGTCGACCGGCCCGTTGCGAATCTGCTCGGGCGACATGTACGCGACGGTGCCCACGCGTGTGCCGGTGCGCGTCATGCGCTGGCTGCCCAGAACTTTCGCGATGCCGAAATCCATCACCTTCACAATGCCGGATTTCGTCACCATGATGTTGCTGGGCTTGATGTCGCGATGGATCACGCCCATGCGATGCGCGAAGCCGATGCCCAGCAGCGCCTGGCGGAACAGCGGCACGGCTTCGGCGGAAGGAATCGGTCCGCGCCGCGAAATCATCTGCTCGAAACTTTCGCCGTCGAGATATTCCATCACGATCAGCCAGGTGTTGCCGACTTGCTCGAAGGCGTGCAGCGTGGCGATGTTGGTGTGCGAAAGGCGGGCTTGTGCCTTGGCTTCGACGTGGAATCGCTGCATCAGCTCGGGATTGGAGACGGTCTCGGGCGTCAGGACTTTGATCGCGACGTAGCGATCGAGCGAAAGGTCCATCGCCTTGTAGACCACGCCCATGCCGCCTTCGCCGAGCTTGTCAACGATCTGGTAGTGGCCAATTTGATTGACGTCCATCGGCGGGCCGGTTGGCGTCTCCTTGGGTTGCGTGCGAAATTCGGATTCTAGCATGATTGCCCGCGGTGCCGTGCCCGCGCCGTGCGCGCGCGTTCCAGTTCCAACCGGTTGCGCCGTTCGGAAACCGCGGCGCTCGCGGCGTAGATTTCGAGGCGACCGCTCCCGTACGATGAGCAGATGCCGCGATGGACGCCCGCAACGATTCGCATGCGCATGAATGCGCGTTCGCGCGCGCCGCGCAAAGCGAGCGAGAGCGAAGCCGCGCGGGATATTCTGCTTTTGCTGCTGCTTTCGGCGCTGCCCTACGCCAACACGCTGTTCTCAAATTTCGTTTACGACGACGTCGATCAGGTGCTGGACAATCCCTACGTCCATACCTTCGGCCACTTGCGCGAGATTTTCACCACCACCGTGTGGTCGTTTCAGGGCGCGCAGGGAGTGACGAATTATTACCGCCCGCTGATGACCTTCGGCTATCTGCTTTGCTACAAACTTTTTGGCCCGGTGCCGTTTGGATTTCACCTGGTAAATCTTGTGTGGAACGCGTGGGTGGTGTGCCTGGTGTTCGCGGTGGCGCGGATTTTGCTGCGCGACCGGCGCGCGGCGCTGATCGCCGCGGGACTTTTCGCGTTGCATCCGATTCACACGGAATCGGTGGCGTGGATTGCGGGCGTCACCGATCTCGAGCTCGCTGCGTTCTACCTTTTGACATTTCGTTTGTATCTCGGCCTCGGCCCGGAGAGCGCGGAAACAAGGGCGTGGATTCGGAATCGGGTTCTGCGAACGGCCGCGATGTGCGCGAGCTTTGCGCTGGCGCTGCTGTCGAAAGAGCAGGCGCTTACGTTGCCGGCTGTGGCGACGGTTTTTGAGTACGCGTACCGCGAAGATCGCGCCGAAACATCTGCACGCACAAAACTTTCGCGATACGGTCCGCTGTGGGCGCTGGCGTTTGTTTATGTAGGAATTCGGCTGGCGTTTCTCGGCAGCATGGCCGCGGTGATTTCGCGGCCGAATATGACGCGCAAAGAATCGCTGCTTTCCGCCGTGGCACTGGTCGGAAAATATCTTGCGAAACTCGTTTGGCCGGCGCATCTTTCGGCGTTTTATGTATTCACCGCGAGCAGTCACTTCGGCGATCCGCGCGTGCTGTGGGGGTTGGCTGGCCTCGTGCTGTGCGCGTGCGTTTTTCTGTGGCTTTGGCGCGAAGCGCGCATCGTTTCGTTTTCCGTGCTGTGGATGGGCGCGACACTGGCACCGGTGCTGAATGCGCGCTGGATGCCGGCCAGCGTTTTCGCTGAGCGCTATCTCTACTTGCCATCGGCCGGTTTCTGCTGGCTTGTGGGCTGGGCGGCTGCGCGCGCGTGGGAGAACACCGAGTGGCCGATTCTGGTGCGGCGCTCGGTGCCCGTCGCGCTGGCGCTGGCGGGATGCGCGGCGGCGATTGCGACCGTCGAGCGCAATCGCGATTGGCGCGATGGAACGGCGTTCTATGAAAGCGCGCTGGCGAGCGCGCCGGATTCCAGCCTGATGCGCTCGAATCTCGGAACGATTTATTTCAATGGCGGCAACTCGGCGGCGGCCGAGCGCGAATGGGTGCAGGCGCTGGCCGAAGGACCGCGAAACGTTTTCACGTTGTGCAATTTCGGCATTCTGCGCGCGCAGCAAGGGCGTTACGCGGAATCGTTTGAGTTTTTCGAGCGGGCCATTCATATTCGACCGGATTACATGATCGCGCATTTGCAGTACGCTCAAAATCTCGCGGCGGTCGGGCGCGATCTTGAAGCCGATTGGCAATACCGGCTGGCGGTCACCCTCGATCCGCATTCGGCGGAGGCGCTCACCGACTACGGCGATTTTCTCGTCGAGCACAAGCGGTACGCCGATGCGCAGCACGAATATGCAAACGCCGTGCGCGAAGATCCGTCCGACGCCGCGTATGACGGACTGGGCGACATTTTCCTGCGCTGGAATCAGATGCCGCAAGCGGAGCAATCTTTTCGCGCGGCGCTGGCGCTTGATTCGTTCGATAGCCGCGCGGATTTCGGTCTCGGCGCAGCGGAGGCCGCGAGCGGCGACGCGGCCGGCGCGATCAAGGAATACCGCGCCGGGCTCGAGATGGACCCATCGAATGCGGATGCGCTGGCGGCGCTCACGCGCCTGGGAGCGAAGCCGTGAGCAATGGCGGCGCCGAACTCTTGCTGTTGCGCGCACTGTGCCGGACGGAAACTTCGGGTACGTTGCGCGGCACGATTCTGACAGCGCTTGCGGCGCACCGATTCGCGGAGCCGGAACACGACGTGGTGTTCGCGGCGCTACGCGACATTCAAAACGTCGGGCGCGTGGCGACCGAGCAGCGCGTGGCGGAAATGCTGCTGCGCCGCGGATTTCCCGATCTCGATCTCGGCGAATATTTCGCCGCCGGAAGCGATCCGATCACGCTCACAGAAATTTCCGGCGCGCTGCGTGCGATCGGGCACGGAAACTGACGCCGTCGCGAACGAAGGCCGGGCGGAGACAAAACGGAATGTCCGCCGCGGCTGTCTCCGTCACCTACAAAACTTCATAATCAAAAGCCGGGCGGAGGCAAGCTCCGCCCCTACAAAAGCTTACAAGTTCCAATGCGGGTAGCGGATCGCGACGGTTCTGGCGGCGTCGGCCGCTACGGTCGCGGCGGCGCGCGGATTCGTCCACCGGCCGGGGATCGTTGTGGAGCAATCGGGGCAGCGGCCGTCGCGCAGGCGATTTTCGATTACGTCGTGCCAGTTGCGGCGCACGAGGACGTCCTTGCAATTGGGGCAGGCGGTGTTGCCGGCTTCGGTTTTGATGTTGCCTTCGTAGACGTAGTGCAGGCCAGCATCGAGTGCGATTTGGCGCGCGCGATCTAAAGTTTCGGGCGGAGTGCGCGGCTTGTCGCGCATTTTGAAATCGGGATGGAATGCGGTGAAGTGCAGGGGGACATCGGGACCGAGATTGTTCACGATCCAATCCGCCAGTTGGCGCGTTTCGGCGGGATCGTCGTTCAGGCCCTGAATCATTAGGTTCGTGATCTCGAACCAAACTTGTGTTTCGTTTTTCAGCCACGTCAGCGTGTCGAGTACGGGCTGCAAATGCGTGAGCGTGGTGCGGCCGTAAAAACCTTCAGTGAAAGCCTTCAAGTCAACATTGGCGGCGTCAATGTGATCGTAAATATCGTGGAACGCTTCGCGGGTGATGTAGCCGTTGGTGACCATCACGGTGGAAAGGCCGGCGGCGTGCGCGGCTTCGCAAATATCGACCACGTATTCGCCCCAGATGGTCGGCTCATTGTAGGTGAAGGCGATGGATGGGCAACCGTGCTCGATCGCGAGGGCGACGACGTCCTGCGGAGGAACAAATTCCGAATGCAGTTGATCGTGGCGGGATTTCGAGATGTCCCAATTCTGGCAGAAAAAGCAGCCCATATTGCACCCGGCTGTGCCCATCGAAAAAACGCACGTGCCGGGAAGAAAGTGATTGAGCGGTTTTTTCTCGATCGGATCGACTTGCAACGCCGCCGGGGAAGCATAGCCGAGGCTGTAGAGCTTGCCGCCTTCGTTGACGCGGATGAAGCAGAAGCCGCTTTGTCCCGCGCCGATGTGGCAGTGGCGCGGGCAGAGATAGCAGTGGACGCGGCCATCGGGATCGAGGTCCCACCAGCGGGCTTCGTGGAGCGATTCGGTTTTTTGTAAAACTTTCAATTCTTCCATTGGCGTGAACTCAGTTTCAGTGGCGATGCTCGGCGGCCCAATCGATAAAGCGTTCCATGCGATCGCGTTCGCGCCACATGATGGCGAAAAATTGCTTTGCGCCGAGGGCGCGCATATCTCCGCCGAGCAATGTTTCAAGACGCCAGCGAATCAGCGGGCTGGCCCAGGGGCGCAGGCGGTAGCCCTTGGCCAGCGTCCAGTAAGTGCCTAAGGCGCGTAGCATCGGGTGGCGCGCCGCGACCTAATTCCAGCCTTTGCGCGCGCGGAGAGACGTGACATGCGCGGTGTGGTGGCGGCCGTGCCATGAATAAATCCGCAGGTTGCCATCGAGGGTGACGGGGCCCATCTCGGGATGGCGAAGCGTGCGCGCGAAATCTTCGGGCTTCATGGCGCGCAGGAGCGGGACCCATCGCTGGTGGAGCGCGGAGAGGAGAGCAAGTGAAACCTCAATCGGAGCTTGGGAATCGGGGAGCTCGGCCCACAATTTTTCGTCGTAGGGTTTGATCGTTGGATCGAGTTCGGTGAGCGCGAGTTTGAAGCGGACGTAAGCGTTCATGTGACTATCCGCGACGTGGTGCACGAGCTGGCGGACGGTCCAGCCGCCATCGCGATAGGGAGCGTCGAGCTGCTCGGGCGTGAGGCCGGAGACGGCGGCGCTGAGCAGGCCGGGAGTTTGAGCGATGTGTTCGATGGCGATGCGGCGCTCGTCGGGCGAGAGGGCGGAAACCCTTTCGAGTTTGCCGATCGGGTATCGTGGATCGAGTGCTTGAGCTTCAGTTGCCATGGCGGCCTCCTACGCGTGCGAGACAACGGTGAGTGGTATGCGTCTGCACGAGGATACCGCAGTTCCCTGTTGCTGCGCCCGCGCGTGGGGGGTTGGGCGAAGCGGCTTGGCATGGGTTACGGGATCGCTGTCCATCGATCGCGTTGGATGCATTTGCGATCATGCCGAATCACCTGCGTGGGGCGTGGCGTTGCGCGGGAAACGCGGGCGGTGGCGGGCTTGCCGGGGTGAACGTGACGACGGCGGACATAATTGACATTCGGGTAGCGCAGGTGTATTCACGGGCCGCGCGGTTCATATCCGCCGCGCGGAGGGATTCTTATGAACGCTTCTGCGGTAATGACGGGCGAAAAAAAGATCACGGGATGGTCGATAGTAATCAGCGTGCTGCTGATCCTGGCGGGAATTTTGGCGATTGGACTGCCGATGGTGGCGGGACTTGCGGTGAACATCGTGGTCGCGTGGCTGCTCGTGTTTAGCGGCGCGGCGCATTTTGTGTATGGCTGGCATGTGCGAAGCATTGGCGGCGTAATTTGGCAGGTGCTGCTGGGCGTGGCGTATCTCGCAATCGGAATATATTTGCTGATGCGGCCGGTCCAAGGCCTCGTCACGCTGACGCTGGCCCTGGCGGTCTACTTGTTCGCGGAGGGGTTGCTGGAGTTGATTATGGCGTTCGCGCTGCGGCCGCGGCAGGGATGGGGGTGGCTGCTGATTGATGGCCTGGTGACGCTCGCGCTGGGCATCATGATCTGGAGACTGTGGCCGTGGCATACGGAGTGGGTGATCGGCACGCTGGTGGGAATCAGCATGATCTTCAGCGGCGTGACGCGATTGATGCTCTCGCTCGGTGCGCGGAATTTGGTGACGGCGAGTTGAGGGCGGCGATCGTAAGCGGAGGCGGCGTGCGCTACGGAAAGCTGAGTCGTGCGGCGGTCGGTGCTGCGTGCGTCGCGATGCTGGCAGTGTGCCTGGCGGGCTTCGGGCATGACGCGAAGAAAGCCAAGGGCGCGCAGTCTGCGCCGCTCATGGCGCTGCTGGGGCGATTCACGGCGAGCGACGTGCCGGCGATGGGCCCGGCGGAGATTGCCGTGGCGCCGCGCGTGTGGGATCAGCCGATACCGGCGGGACTGCCGGGCAACGGGATCGCGCAGCACCCAATGCTTTATGTGGGCGAGGGGTACAACAAGATTCTGCTGGTGGACGGCGGAAAAGTTGTGTGGACGTATTCGACGGGGACGGGATGGGAATACGACGATGTGTGGATGCTCTCGAACGGAAACATTCTGTTTACGCGAATGCAGTATGTGGCCGAGGTGACGCCGGAGAAAAAAGTGGTGTGGCGATACGACGCTCCGGCGGGGACGGAAGTGCACACGTGCCAGCCGATCGGATTGGACAAGGTGCTGTTTGTGCTGAATGGGCTACCGCCGAAACTGATGGTGGTGAACATCAAGACAAACAAGGTGCTGGTGCAGCACGATCTGCCGGCGCCGAGTTTGACGGACAAAACGAAAGTGCACGGAGAATTCCGGCGGGTGCGATACACGGCGCAGGGGACGTACCTTTGTTCGTTTCTAGAGATGAATCAGGTGGTGGAGTACGACAAATATTTCAATGAAATTTGGCGGTACGAAATTAAGAGTCCGTGGGCGGCGCTGAGGCTGAAGAACGGGAACACGCTGATCACCGACGAGCAGGACATTCTGCTGCGCGAAGTGAATCCGCAGAAGCAAACGGTGTGGGAATTGCGGCCGACGGATCTGCCGGAGGCGTATCGCTACATCAATTCGCAGAGCGCGACGCGGCTCGCGAATGGGAACACGATCATCTGTTCGCGCGGCGGCGATGGGAAAGGCCCGCAGCTCGTGGAAGTGACGCCGGACAAGAAAGTCGTGTGGGTGCTGTGGGATTGGGCGGATTTAGGTCCGGCGACGGGAGTGCAGATTTTGGACGATCCGGGAGTGCCGGAGAAGCCGGGGGAATCGGAGCATTAGATTGGGCGCGAATTGTTGTCGGAACGCGTGCGTGATCGAAAGTCAAAATCCGCACCCTTAACGTCGAAGGGTGCGGCACCCAGACGTGCCGCCCCTCCGGGGCTTCAACAAATGAAGAGATAAAAAGTGAGATGCGTACCCAGGCCTGCCGGCCTGGGCTAAATTCTTCTGCCCATACAGTGCAGGCGCGCGGTCCTGGTAGCACAGCCATTCCTGGCTTTGCGGGGTCGGGGTTTTTGATCTGCGCGCGAAAGCAAAAAACCAAAATCGCACAGGCAGGAATGCCTGTGCTACGTGGAACCTTTGCGGGCGGGGCGCACCCAGATGCGTGTGGTGGCGGGTTTGCCGAGGTGAACGCGGTGGGATTCGATTTCGAGCGTCATGGTTTCGTCGTATTCACGGCGGAGGATGCGGAGCTTGGCCCCGGGGCGGAGGCGGAGAGCGTCAAGGAATTCCAGGAACTTGGCGTCTTTTTCGTAGACGGACAAAACTTCTACTGTGCTGGGGACGGCGACTTCGCCGAGGGGCACGGCGCCGCTGCGGCGGAGGCGTTCAAGACCGCCGGCCATGGGCACGCCGTGAGGGCAGGAGCCCGAGGTGCCGAGGCGGCGCGCGAGCAGGCGTTCGACTTCGGGGGAGATGCCGTGCTCGAGGCGCTCAGCTTCGACGTGGGCGCGGGTCCAATCGAGGCCGATTACGTCGGTGAGAAGTTTTTCGGCGAGCTGATGGCGGAGAGCGAGGCGCCCGGCTTCGGCTCGGCCGCGCGGAGTGAGCACGATGCCGCCGCCGCGTTCGATGCGCAGCAGGCCGTCGCGCGTCAGGCGTTTGAGCGCGGAGGTGACGGCGGGCGGCGTGACGCCCAATTCATCGGCGAGGCGCGCGCTGATGGGCGTGCGGCGTTCCTGGACCATTTCCCAGATGGCCTTCAGATAGTCTTCGCGGGAGACGCTGGTTTTTTCGCGCGGCATGATGCGGTCGTGGCCTCTCGTTTCTCTTCTGGCGTTACGTAGCGGAGACCTTCAGGTCTCCAGCCTTTTCTCGCAAAAGAAAGATGGAGACCTCCCGACCCGGTCGGGACAGGTTCCGGTCTCCGCTACATAAATCGTTGCGGCCGCGCGATCGCGGCTCGGCAATTGCGCTCAGCGATCGGCTGCGTGATCGAGGCGCAACGCCAAGTCCTTCAGGCGCCGCTCGATGTCATCACAGATTTTGCGGTAAACGTCAAGGTCGGAACCGTAGGGATCGCCGACGTCCCAATCCTCGACGGGCGGTCCGCCGTCGTGGGACATCCACGTGCCGGGGCGGCCGCTCATGTTGATGATCAGTTCGGCGGCGCGGCGCGATTTTTCCGTGAGCGGCTTCGATGCGAGGCCGGCGGAGGGGACGTTGCGCTCGTCGAGCACGGCGGTGGTCGGCGAGGCGATTGCGCCGAGCGCCATTAGGCCCGCGCTGGAGGATTCGATCAGGTCGGCGTAGCGATGGCGCGCGATGGCTTCGGCCATGGGGCTGCGGCAGGCGTTGCCGAGGCAGATGAACAGCACTTTCGTTTTCTTCGGTGTGGCAGCCGGCGATTTTTTCGGAGTCGGCACGTGTTCACCCGGCACTCGGGATTTGGCTACGCGCGTCGTGGCTACCGGCGCGGGCGAGCCCGCCGCGACTACGGCGGCGGACGCCATGCGCGCGAAGAGTTCATGGACGGCGGTCGAGGCGGTCAATTCCGGATGGAACGTCGCGGCAAGGATGGCGGCCTGACGAACGAGAACCGGCTGGCCTGCGCTGCTCGCGAGAACTTCGACGGCGGGGCCAACGCTTTCGATTATGGGCGCACGGATGAAAACCATTTCGAGGGGCTCATCGCTGAGTGAACAGGGCTCGCGGCGAATTTGGCTGGCGAGTTGGCGGCCGTAGGCGTTGCGCAGGACGACGGCGTCGAGGAGATTGAGGGAACGCTGCGGCGGATTTTTAACTTCCCGCGCGAGGAGGATTGTGCCAGCGCAGGTGCCGAAGATTCCGCGGCCGGCGTTCGCAAAATCCACGAGAGCGCGATCGAGGCCTTCTTCGGCGAGAAATTTCAGCATGGTGGTGCTTTCGCCGCCGGGAAGGATCACGCCGTCGAGCGAATCGAGATCGCGCGCGCGGAGGACGAACGAATGCGCTACGCCGAGACGCTCGAGCACTGCGGCGTGGGCCGCGTAATCGCCTTGAATGGCGAGGATTCCGATTTTGGGCGATGCGTTCGTCATGCGATCGCTTCAGGGGCTAAAGCCCCTTCTTTTTTGCGTCGTTACGCGGGAGCTAAAGCTCCCGCCTCCCAAAGAGAAAAGCCGAAGGGCAAATGCTGGAGGCCTCCCGACCAAGTCGGGACACGTTCCGGCCTCCGCTACATAAACCAAGGCAAAAGCAAATCGACTCTTACCAGCCGCGCGTTTGCATCAGGTCCTTTTGATCGAGCTGGCGGATATCGAGGCCTTTCATGGCTTCGCCGAGTTCTTCGGAGGCTTCGAGGACCACCTTCGCGTCTTCATAGTGCGTGGCGGCTTTCACGATGGCTTTGGCGCGAACCTCGGGATCGGAGGATTTGAAGATGCCGCTGCCGACGAAGATGGCTTCGGCGCCAAGGAAGCGGACGAGAGCGGCGTCGGCGGGAGTGGCGATGCCGCCGGCGGAAAAATTCGGGACGGGCAATTTGCCGGAGTGCGCGACTTCGCGAACGAGTTCGAGCGGAGCGCCCAATTCTTTTGAGGCATGAACCAATTCGTCTTCGCGCAGCGTGGTGAGGCGGCGCATCTCGCCGACGATGGTGCGCATGTGGCGGACGGCTTCGACGATATTGCCGGAGCCGGCTTCGCCCTTGGTGCGAATCATCGCGGCGCCTTCGGCGATGCGGCGCAAGGCTTCGCCCAGATTGCGCGCGCCGCAGACGAAGGGAACTTTGAAATCGTGTTTCCAAACGTGATTTTCCTCGTCGGCGGGCGTGAGGACTTCGCTCTCGTCGATGAAATCGACTTCGAGCGCTTCGAGCACGGCGGCTTCGGCGAAATGTCCGATGCGAACTTTGGCCATCACCGGAATCGTGACGGCGGCCATAATCTCGCGAATGATGCGCGGAGAAGCCATGCGCGCGACGCCGCCTTCCTTGCGAATGTCGGAGGGCACGCGTTCGAGCGCCATAACGGCGCAGGCGCCGGCTTGCTCGGCGATCGCGGCTTGCTGCGCGTTGGTGACGTCCATGATGACGCCGCCTTTGAGCATTTCCGCCAGGCCGACTTTTACGCGCCAGAGATCGGCGGCGTTGCCGTTGCTGGATGGCAGAGAGTTTGCGTTTCCGTTGGGCTTGGTGGTCACGGCGATTCTCCTCGGGTAAGTCAAAGTCAAGTTCAAGAAACAATTTTGCCGGAAATACGACTATACCAGCGCGACGCGGCCGGTTTCCACGCGCCGCGAAACGCGCTGGCGCTTGCGCATTTCGGATTTCAACACCTCGGCCAGCGTGGCAATGGCGCGGCGAATCTGCGGCTCTTCAACGCCCGAGAAGCCGAGGCGCAGCGTGTTGGGCTGCGGATTCTGGCAATAGAAATAGCGGCCGGGCGCGAAATCGACGCCGCGCTCGCGCACGTGAATCAGCAATTCGCTGGCATCAAAGCCGGCGGGCAATTCGACCCACACGCACATGCCGCCGGTGGGCGAAGTCCAGCGCGTTTCGCGAGGCATAAAGCGCACGAGCGAATCCTGCACGGCGGTGAGCCGATCGGCATAGACGCGGCGCATGCGCGCGATGTGCCGCGCGAGCATGCCGCGGCGCGTGAATTCGGCCAGCGCGGCTTGCGCCAATTGATCGGAGTGCAGATCGGTGGCCTGCTTCACCGCGCGCAGGCGTTCGATCACGCTGGCGGGCGCGACGATCCAGCCGACGCGCAGGCCGGGGAACGCGACTTTCGAGAAGCTATCGATCTGAATCACGAGATTTGCGCGATCGAGTTGGCGCAACGACGGCAATTCGCCGCCGCGGCCGTGGAGGCGCGCGTAGACATGGTCTTCGACAACAGGAGCCTGATGGCGCGCGGCGAGATCGAGAAGGCGGCGGCGCGATTCCAGAGGCATGCTGGTGCCGGTGGGATTGTGAAAATCGGGCGTAAGGATGATCAGCTTCACGCGATTGGCGGAAAGCGCGGCGTCGAGAGCGCCGACGTCAAGGCCGGGGGTTTCGTTTTCGCCGAGTCCGCTGCGCACGGGCACTCCGAGGCAACGCACGCGGCCGTCGTTGAAAATCGAAATCGCGCCGGTGTAGCCGGGATCTTCCAGGACCACGGCATCGCCGGGTCGCAAGAATGCTTTCGAGAGCAGGTCGAGCGATTGCTGGCAGCCGCCGGTGATCAACAGGTTTTCGGGCGCGGCGGGCGCGCCTTCCTGGCGAAACATTTCGAGCAGGGCTTCGCGAAGGGGCGGGTAACCGTCGGACGGACCCATTTGCAGGATGCGGGCGCCCTCGCGCGCGAAGACGGTGTTGACACAGGTGCGAAATTCGTCGAGTGGAAAGTGCTTTTGATCGGGGCGCGCCATCACGAAGGAGATCGCGCCGGGCGACGAAGAGCGCGTGAGGCGCTGCAGATTGCCTTCGCTTCGTTCGCCGGCGAAAAGGGATTCCCAGCGCACGCTGCCGCCATCCTCGGCGGCGGGCGGCGGAGGCGGCGTGAACTTGCGGGCGCCGTTTGCGGCGCGGATGAAAGTGCCGCGGCCGACGTGGCCGTGAATCAGGCCTTCGGATTCAAGTTCGGCGTAGGCGTTGGCCACAGTGGTGCGGTGGATGCCAAGCTGCGAGGCCAATTCGCGGCTGGCGGGAATGCGGTCGCCGGGGCGCAGATCGCCGGTGTGTACCAGCGCGCGAAGCTGATCGCGCAACTGGACGTAGAGCGGGACATGGCTTTCGGGCTGTAGCTGCAGCGGAAGCATTGGTCCTCCAGACCAGGCCAATCTACACGGATATTATATCGTGTAAAGAGCCATATTGTCTCTCGATTGAGGGGCGGAAAACTTCGATACACTACTGGGGCGTTTGAGCTGCGTACCCGTGGAGGTGCCGGAAAAACATGACCGAAAGGACCCCGGTGAAGAGCTGGTTGATGGCGTTCGCGTTTACCGCGATCGCGGTCGTGGTGTGCTTCGCGTACGTCGATCGCCCGGTCGCGGAATTTCTCGATCAACATGTGCGGCGCACAATTTGGTGGGTTTTGCTCGAACGCGCGCTCGGTCCCTTCAACTTAGTTGTCGTGGCGGCGCTTTTGTTTCTTTTCGCATGCGGGATCCGGGTGCTATCGGGCGGTGCGCTTGGTTCATGGACGCGAGCGCCGCTACTCTGCTCGTGGGCGACTATGTGGGCGATTGCTGCGGAAATTATCTTCAAGCGCTTGTTTGGACGAGGTTGGCCCGATCCGACGTATGTTCGGGACAGTCTCTACGGATTCCATTGGCTGCATGGCGGCCCGCACTGGGAATCGTTTCCGTCGGGAACGGCGGCGACATCCGCTGCGTTCGCGACCGTTCTCTGGTTCGTCGCGCCGCGCTGGCGGACGGCCGCGCCGCTGATCGCTGCCCTGTTGTGCGTAGCGGTCGTGCTCACCAACGACCACTGGGTTGGAGACGTGATCGCCGGCGCGTTTCTGGGCGTCTCCATCGGACGGATGACTGTCGCACTGAAAGCGCCCTCTCGCGAAACGTTCAGCGGTTCCGCGTGACTGTTTGGGCGCCGGGAGCGCGTCCAATGAGATTCGGCTTACGGTATGCGAACAAGCGAGACCGGTGTAATATGGCGCGGTTTGCGAAAGCCAAATGAGGAAATTCTGGATGAACGCGCAGTGAAGGACGGAGCTAAGTTTCAAAAACGCGAAGCGGAACTAGCCGTCATGCTCGCGCTGGCCCGGTACCTGGTAGGCTCCGATGACCTTCATTTTGGATTTTGGGACAACGGCCTGGCGGTAAAGCTGTTCAACCTTCCTCGGGCGCAGGAACGTTATTCCGAATTCGTTCTCGATCACATCCCCAGCGGCGTGCAGACCGTACTCGACGTGGGGTGCGGCGCCGGGCGAATGGCCGCGCGACTGGTGGCGCGGGGCTACCGTGTGGAGGGGGTGACGCCCAGCCCGCTGCTTGCTGGAGAAACGCGCAAGCTGCTGGGAGATGGATTCCGCGTGCATGAGTGCCGGTTCGAAGAGCTGAGCGTCGAAGAACAATACGATGTTGTTTATTTCGGGGAAAGCTTCACGTACATGCAGACGGAAGCGGCGCTGGAGAAAAGCGTGCGCTGCATTCGTGAGGGCGGCTACCTCGTGATCTGCGATTTTTTCCGGACCGAGGCGCTGGGAGATTCTCCGCTGAATGGCGGACCGCGCCTCACGCGTTTCCGCGAACTTGCCGCGGCGCAGCCACTGGAACTTTGTGAGGACATCGACATCACGAAAGAGACGGCACCTACGCTGGATCTGGCCGACGAGCTGATCACGAACGTGGCGTCTCCGACGTGGCAGATTCTGATGGAAGGCCTGCAAGCCAAACGGCCGGCGATTTCCTGGATCGGCCGCCGCTTGATGGGTAAGAAGATCGAGCGGTTTGAGAAGCGCTACCTGCGCGGAGCATGGTCGGGCAGCAATTTTGAGCGGTACAAAAGTTACCGGCTGATGGTTTTCCGCAGAACGGATAATCCCCCGCGCTGAACGTCAGATCGAAAATGATCGTTCATGCGAGTCGAGAGCCACAAGCGCGCGGCCGCGAAATGTTCAGCGATTCCGCGTAATTGGTTGGACGTCGGGAGCGTAGATGCGGGTGGATCGGCTGAGTACGCCGGCGGCTTGGCGCCGCAGGAAAAACACGAAGGGGCGAGGGCGCTCGCCTTCTCGCGTTAGTTCGAGGCGATAGAACGCTCCGTCATAGCTGACCGTGCATGGGACTTCCCAATCCGATTTTGCGCGGGATGAACGAATTTCGAGTACGTCGCCGAGCGTGTCGTGAGTGAAGCAGAGTTCATCGGGGACATCGGGCAGCCGCGAAAACAGGTATTTTTCGCGCAGCTCACGATAGGCGGATTTGGTGTTCGGCTGAACAGTGAAACCCGGAGCGGAGCTTTGTTTGGTTTGGCGAGGCTCTAGAATCCTGCCGATCGCGTAGAAGGGCAAACTGCCTAAGGCTTCCCCAGTGAAAGCCGCTCCGCACACTCGCACGACCGCTTCAATCGCGATTGCGACGATGAGCCAAGTGAGTGGATGCATCGCGACGAGCGCAAGTCCGGCGAAACCTTCGGCATTTTCCGGAATGACCGCTCCCCTGCTTTCGGCCGTGAAAACCGCGTCTTTGGCCCAGCTACTGGCGGAATACGAATACCAATAGGTGAGCGCGACGAATGCGAGAAAACCCTCGAGCATGCCGCTGATCAACGCCGCGGCGCGCCAGTTAATTTTGCGAGTGAAAGGCAATCGCCCGCGCCATCGTTGCGGAAGAAGAGCTAGAAACGGTCCGGCGAAAAATGTCCGCATCGAAGTGATCGCTTGGTGTTCGCCAATGTTTTGGGGGCGGCGACCCGCCTGCAGAGCGATCCAAAACAATTCAAAACCCGCACCCTTAGAACCGAAGGGTGCGGCACCCCCGCGTGGGAGGCGGGCTACTTACTTGGCGCCGGTTTGGCCTAGCTTGCGCAGGCGCTCTTGCAGTTTGCGGCGCAGCGCGGCGGGCGTGTTCGGGTTGAAGGCGACCAGATACCAGAGCGGCTGGCTGCGATCGCGCGAAAGAGCGGATAGCGTGGCCGGATCGGCGTTGGGATGGCGCGCCACGTTTTCGCGGATCGCGGCGTAGGGATGCTTGGCGAGGCGCGCGAGCGTTTTCGACGAGACGCGAGGGTGCTCGCTGATCAGGCGCAGCAGATAGAAATCGGAATCGGGAGCCTCTTTCGCCAGTTTTTCGAGCAGCTCGGGCTTGGAATCGGAGCTGAGGACCCAGCCGACTTTTTCATCCCAGCCGGAATTGATGTTGTTCAATTCCTTGGTGCGCTCGTGAATCAATTCTTCCAGCGTGGTGCGCTCATGCGCCAGACGGCCGGCGGCGAGCGAAGTATTTTCGAGCGAATCGAGAACGCGCAAGAGGTGCTGGCGTTCGCCAAAAACGATCTGTGTGGTGCGCGCCCCGGTCGCCTTCGTGGGCGACGCGACCAAATCCGAACGTCTCATTTCGTCCTCACTTTATGAAACTTTATGAAAAACCCAATTCGCCGGCCAGTTGCGCGAGCTCGGCGTCGCGGATGAGCAGATGCGCCGAATCGAGCGGCGCGCCGGCTTCCCACTGGCGCTTGAGCCATAATCCGCTGACATCGATCTTTTCCTCGCGCGAGAGGCGGTGCGGCCGGCCGCGCTCAAAGCGCCGCAAGGAATCGCCTGAAATCGCGACGATAATTTCCTTGCCGTCGGCCCGAAAAAAGAAGAGTTCGGGCTGATCCCCCATCGCCAAGAATCCGGACTTCAGAAACTCGACTTCGCATGTCGCGCCGGTGGGCCCGACAGCGGCGAACCGTTCGTAGAGCGGTTCGTATTTCACAATGAATTATGGGGTGGGCGTTGGGGGTAGTAAAGTTGGTGGTGCGACACACGGTTCCATCCGCGCAACACGCCGGGCGGGGTAAAAGGAGCTTTCGATGTCTGCGTTTGACGACCTAAAGGATGAGCTTGAGCATTTTGAAACGATGATGGGGCGGCAGCGCGGGCGGCTGGCGGTCACGCTGGACCGGCTGACCAACGCCATGGTGCTGATCGGGCAGCACAATGTTTACTGCCATTCGGCGCGCGACCCGCGGCAACCGATGATGGACGTGCAGCACATTACGATCGAATTGCGCACCGCGAAGGAATTGATTCAGAGCGTGATGGAGGAGATGCGCGCGGAGCGTGAGGCGAAGGAGAAGGCGTCGTAGGGGAAGTGTTGCAGATCAGGCGCGCAGAAAGAAAAGTCAAAAACCGCACTCCGCCACGGCGGACCTTCGGCATTAAAGACGAAGGGTGCGGCACCCTCGCGTCGCGCGCGGCGGCGAATCGTTAGCGCAAGTGCATGGCGAGTTCGGCCAGGGTGCGCACGGCGACGCCTGTGGCGCCTTTGGCGCTCCAGGGCTTGGCGTCCGTGATCCAGGCCGTGCCGGCGATATCCAGATGCACCCACGGAGTGTCGCCGGTGAATTCGCGCAGAAACGCGGCGCCGGTGCTGGCGCCGGCCCCGCGGCCGCTTCCGACGTTTTGAATGTCGGCGATGGTGCTCTTGATCATCTCGCGATGTTCGTCTTCTACGGGCATGTGCCACATTTTTTCGCCCGCGGCGCGCGCGGCGGCCATCACCTGCTCCGTGAATTTTTCATCCGAGCCAAAGACGCCCGAGTGCACTCCGGCCAGCGCGACGACGATCGCGCCGGTCAGCGTGGCGGCGTCAACCAGATGCGTGCAGCCGAGTTGCTTGGCGTAGTGCAGTCCATCGGCCAGAACCATGCGGCCTTCGGCGTCGGTATTGATCACCTCAATCGATTTGCCGGACATGGCGATCTGCACGTCGCCGGGCTTTTGCGCGCGTCCGCCGGGCATATTTTCGGCGGCGGTAATCACGGCGATCACTTTGATTTGCGGCTTCAAGTGCGCGATCGCGCGCATCGCGCCGAGCATCGCAGCGCCACCGCACATATCGAATTTCATGTCTTCCATGTTGGCCGCGGGCTTGATGGAAATTCCGCCGGTGTCGAAGGTGACGGCCTTGCCGACAAGGCCGAGGACCGGCGCGTTCGCGGCAACTTTCTTCGGCGTGTAGGTGATCACGATCACGCGCGGCGGCTCGACGCTGCCCTGGGCGACGGAGAGCAACGCGCCCATCTTTAGATCGGCGATTTTTTTCTCGTCGAGGACTTCAACCTCCAGGTGCTCTTCGCGCGCCATTTGCTCGGCGCGCTCCGCCAACATTTTCGGCGTCAGGCGATTGGACGGCTCATTGCCGAGATCGCGCGCGAAATTTTGCGCGCCCGCAAGTGCCACGCCTCGCGCGAGACCCTGCTCGCCGCTAGCGCGTGCGGCGCCGTCCCATCCCGCGAGCGCGGCAGCGTCAATGCCCGGGGCAGGATCTTTCTTCTCGGATTTGTATTTGTCGCCCTCGAATTCGCCGAGCAGAAGGCCTTCGGCAATGGCTTCGGCGCCGGGCGCAGAGCGATCATCTTCGCGTGCCAAAAAAGCGAGCCGGCGCACGGATCGCCCCTTCAGATACCGCGCAGCGGCCGCCGCGATCTTGCGCAATTCCGCGGCGGAGAATTTCTCTTTCTTGCCGGCGCCGACCACCAGCAGTCGCTCGGCCTTGATCCCAGCCGGGTAATGCAACAGCGTCATTTCGAGCAGCTTGCCGGTCAATTCCTTGCCTTCCGCCAGGCGGCCGAGCGCCCCGCCGATGGATTTGTCCAGCTCGGCCAGGGCGCCCTCGACGGGCTTTTCCTGTTCAAACGCGTACGTGACGAGTGCGCTGGCTTCGAGTTGCGCTGCGGGCCCAGTTGCCAGAGTGATTTCCATGCTTCTCCTTTAATTTTTGTTGCGCTTCACAATATTTGCGTTCTAGCGCCGGCGATAGCGATGCAGCGCGTCTTCAGTTTCGCGGCGGGTTTCTTTATCGCGCTCGGACTGGCGGCGATCCCACAGTTTTTTGCCCTTAGCGACGGCCAATTCGCACTTGGCGATTCCCGCTTTGAAATAGATCCGCAAGGGAACGATGGTCAAGCCCTTCTGTTCGGTCTTGCCGGCGAGCTTCTCAATTTCAGCTTTGTTCAGCAGCAGCTTGCGGGGGCGAAGCGGCTCGTGGTTAAAGGGGCCTCCCGCCAAGTACTCTGGAATGTGGCAGTTAAGGAGCCATACGGCGCCGCCGCGCACGGTCGCATAGGCGTCTCGCAGCATCGCTTTGCCATCGCGTAGCGACTTCACTTCTGTGCCGCGCAGCACCATTCCCGCTTCCATCTTGTCCATCAGGGTGTAATTGTAGGAAGCGGCGCGATTTTGCGCGACAACCTTTTCGCCCGACGCTCCATCTTTCTTGTGTGGACCGACGGATTTGCTCACAGCCAACTATCATAGCCGCCGCTAGTAACCATAAGCAAGACATCGCCTTGTGAGCGTTTGGACCGGGTGTTAGACTCAATCGAATTTGCCCCAGCCTTCGGACCGGAGTGTAAATGCTGCGTCGTAATACCCTGATTGCCGTAGCCTTCGGCGGAATCCTGTTGACGCTCGGCGGCTGCTCCAAGGGCACCTCGGACTTCGACGAGGGCAAGAAGGCCGAGGCCGTCCAGGACTACGAAACCGCCCTGGCCGCCTACAATCGCGCGCTGAAATCCGATCCGCAGAACCCGGAATACAAGATCCATGCCGATCAGATGCGCTTTGAGGCCGCGCAAGCGCATATCCAGCAGGGTGAAAAGCTGCGCGCAAAGGGCGACCTGGAAATGGCCGTGGCGGAGTTCCGCAAGGCCGGGGAGATCGATCCTTCCAATCCCGCGGCGGATCAGGAAGTTCAGAACACGCTGGCGCTGATCAACGCGCGGGCCGCGGCGTCGGCGGCGGCGCCGGGCGCCTCGCCGGAGTCAAGCCCGGTCGAAAGCAACCTTGAGACCGGCCCGCCGGAACTGAAGCCGCTTTCAACCGCGCCGATCAACCTGAAAATGGCGAACGACTCGAAGACCGTGTTCGAGACGATCGCGAAACTGGCCGGGCTTACCGTGGTGTTCGATCCGGATTTTACGTCGCGGCGCATCACGGTGGATTTCGACAATGTGACGCTGGAGCAGGCGCTTTTCATCGTGGCGGAAGAGAGCAAGGCCTTCTGGAAACCGCTGACCAGCAACGTGATTTTCGTCACGATCGATCAGACGCAGAAGCGGCACGATTATGAAGACGAGATCGTGCAGACGTTTTACATCAAGAATTCGATTCAGCCGCAGGATTTGGCCGATCTGGTGACAAGTTTGCGCGCGCTGCTCGATCTGCACCGCGTGCAGCAAGTGAACTCGATGAACGCGATCATCATTCGAGACACGCCGGACAAGGTGATGCTCGCGGGAAAAATCATCGACGACGTGGACCGCGCGCGCCCGGAAGTGGTGGTGCAGGTGGAGGTGCTGGTGGCCAACCGCGATCGCATGCGCGATCTGGGCATCACGCCGGGATCGTCGATCACGCTCGCGCCAAATTCGACTTCGACATCGTCAACGTCATCGTCAAGCAGCTCGACCACTTCGGCGGGGACCCTTCCCTTAAGCACGAAGCCAAGCAGGGTTTTGTCGCAGTACTACAGCCTCACCCTGCCCAGCGCGACCGCAAACGCGCTGATGACCGACTCAACGACGCAGACGCTGCAAAGCCCGGAAATTCGCATTCTGGACGGCGAAGAGGCAAAGCTGAACGTCGGCGACCGCGTGCCCGTAGCTACCGGCAGCTTTCAGGCCGGCGTCGGCACTTCCGCGGCGAGCGTCGTCAGCCCGCTGGTGAACACGCAATTTCAATATCAGGATGTCGGCGTGAATCTGGACATCACACCGCGCGTGCACCCCGACAATTCCGTCACGCTGAAATTGACGGGCGAGGTTTCATCCGTCGTGGCCACGATTCCGATCGGCGGCATCAACGAGCCGGAGATCGGCCAGGACAAAGTGGAGCAGGAAGTGCGCCTGAATGACGGCGAAGTCAGCATTCTTGGCGGCTTGATTACGCGGGAAACCGTGAAAACCGTCTCCGGATGGCCGGGCCTGGCGAAAATCCCGATCATGCGCTACTTCGTTTCCGACAACCAGAATACGACCAACGACGATGAATTGCTGATCGTTCTGACCCCGCACATCATTCGTCTGCCGGACATCACGCCGGAAAGCCTGAAATCGTTCTACTCCGGCACGGAGACCAATCCGTCCGTGCTGAAAGTTACCGACGCGGAGGCGCCGGCGGCTGCCGTGCCTGGGAGCGCTCCGGTTGCGGCAGTCGGCATGGCGAGCGCGCCACCCACGGCGGCGCCCGCGCCTGCGGCTGCGATGCCAGCGCCGGGCACTGCGGGCGCTCCGCCGATGCAGACCGCGCAAGGCGCGCGGCTCCGCTTCGATCCCGAGAACGTCTCGCTGCATCCCGGAGAAACAACGACCATCTCGCTCGTCGCCGACAACGTGCAGGACCTATTTTCGATTCCGGTGCTTTTGCAATACGACCCGAAGGTGATCTCCGTCGAGACCGTCAGCCAGGGCGGCTTCCTCTCCGGCGGCACGCAGGAGATCGCGCTGGTCCAGCGCGTGGACAAGGATCGCGGACAGGCCGTGGTCTCCGCCACGCGCATGCCGCACACGGCCGGCGTGAACGGCACGGGCACGCTCTTCGGCGTTCAAATCCGCGCCATTGGACCGGGCCAGACAACTCTCTCCATCGTGCAGACGAACGCGCGCGATTCGCAGCAGCACCCGTTGCCGCTCGTCACCGGAGAAAGCACGATCGAGGTAAAATGATCGGGATCACTGCGCAACCGATCACGCCGACTGCGCGCCGCGCGCGAGCGCCACGCGCCGAATCGGGAATGACCTTCATCGAGCTGATGATCGTCGTCGCGATCCTGCTGATCCTTTCCACCGCCGCGCTGCCGATTGCTCGCATCACCGCCAAACGCCAACAGGAGCAGGAACTGCGCATCGAGCTGCGTGAAATGCGCAACGCCATCGACCACTATAAAGACGCCGCCGATCGCAATCTATTTCAAGTGGAAGCCGATACCGACGGATACCCTCCCGATCTTCAGACGCTCGTGCAAGGCGTGGACGTCACCACCACGGGCGCGCCCGCGGGCGGAACTCCCATCGGCAGCGCCGCATCAAATCAAACGGGGCCTGCAACTACGAGTTCGCCGTTGTCCGGCGCGGGGGCCGGAATGTCGGCAAGTCAACCCGATCAAGCGAATAGCGCCGCCGAATCGGTGACGATGCACGTGCGCTTTCTGCGCAAAATTCCCGTGGACCCGATGACGGGGAAAGCCGAATGGGGCCTGCGCTCCGTGCAGGACGACGCCGATTCCGGCGCGTGGGGCGGACAGGACGTCTTCGACGTATACTCACTTTCTACCGGCACGGCGATCGACGGCAGCAAATATTCGGATTGGTAGGCCGATTGGTGAAAATCGATGCGCTTGATTAGATCGGCTCGCGATCGCGCGGCGCTTCGCAATGGGCGCGCCGGGCGCGGCTTCACGCTGATTGAATTGATGATCGTGATCACGATCATCCTGATTCTCGTGGCGATGGCCGGCGGACGCTACGAACGATCCGTGACGCGCGCGAAAGAAGCGGCGCTGAAGCAGGATCTCTTCGTGATGCGCCACGCCATCGAGCAATATTCGCTCGACAAGCTGACCGCGCCGCAATCGCTCGACGATCTGGTGAGCGCCGGTTACATGCGCGAAGTGCCTGTGGACCCGTTTACGAAGACGCGCGATTGGCACGTCGATTACGAAGATGTCGCGCTCAGCCCAGATCAAAGCGGCACGGGAATTACGGACGTGCACTCCAGCAACGATCAGCTTTCTCCGTTTGAGAACACTCCCTACAGTACCTGGTGAATTGCGGCGCTGTGGGCCGCGGCAAATCTTCGGCGCCCGGGCCGGCTACTTTTGATCGGCTTCTTTGGTGGCCGCGTTAGATCGCGCTTGCAATGCCATACCGACCAAAGTTGCGATCAAAATCGCGGGATACAATTGCCCGATTAACGCTTCCGCTGTGGCCAGCGAGCGCGCGACGCGGCTTACGGGATACGCGTCGCCGTAACTTAGCGTCGTGAGCGTCGCGAAGCTGAAGTTGATGAAGCGCGACGGCTCGCCCGTGGAAAAACCGACGAAAGAATTTTGGAAATGAATTGCGTCGGGCACCTCAATCATCACCAACTTGTACGCAAACGCCCAGGTCACGCCGATCAGCAAGTACGCGGCGACGCCTCCCATCACGCGATGCACGTTCACTTCGCCGGGATGAAAGGTGCGCTTCAGCGTCATGACCACAAGTATGGCCATGCCCAGCAGCTTGATCGCCGTGTCCCAGGCGATGAAGTTGGCCGCCGGGTTGAATTCGACGATCCAGTCCGCCGCGAATTCCAGCACGGTCAGCGCAACGATCAGGTACAACAGGACGCGGCTGCGGATCGTCGCGAGCCCGCCGGAGAGCAGCATCAGCGCGAAAATGGAATCGATTGCAATTCGTCCCGCGCGTGAAAAACCTACCATCGGAACGAAAATGGTCATCAGCACGAGAAGCGCGAGGAAGAAACTCAGGTTGCGATCCTCGCGCCAGAATTTGGGCAACCGCCGCTTCATTCTCTTCGCTCCCTCTCGTGGTTGGATGCTTCGGAAACTAAGACGCCGGTGCGGCGCCCTCTTTTTTGAGGCGATACAAAATCTCGCCCGCGCGCGGAATCACCGCGATGCCTTCGCTCTCGCGGCCGCGCCATTCTTCGATGCGCACGCTCGCGGGATCCATGTATCCGAGATTGACGCGGCGGCAGCGCTCCTCGGGAATTCCCGTCGCCAGCGTTACGCGAATTCGCAGCGTTTCGATTCCTGTCGCGGCATCGTACTCGCCCAGGCCGACCACGTGCGTCGAGTGAGCCAGCACGCCGCCGGGGTAATCCTTGAATTTGTCCCACTGCTTCATGAAATAGTCGCGGCAGTGATAGCCGATCTCGTCGATCAGTTTGCCGTGCGTGTAGCTGATCTCCGTGATGTGCGGGCTGTAAATCACAATTTCGCCGCCATCGGCCATGGCTGGTTCCATTTTGTACGCGCCCTTGGCGCCGGTCCAAAGATCGTCGTAGAGCTCGGGCAGGATCGAGAGCACGCGGCGGAAGGGCTTGTCCACGTACACGACATGTTTCTTGGCCGATAAGCTGGACGCTTCGTTCCACGCTTCCTGCGGCGAGCCGAAATAGATTCCGGCGATTCCCTCGTGCGTGACGACCACGGCGAAGCACGAGACCGGCCGCGGCACAAACGCCGCCGCGCGATCGATCACCGCGCGCACCGGCGTGTACCCCGCGCCGATCACGTGATAGCTGGTGATCACGGCGCCGAGCCAGTGCGTGAAATTGATAATCTCGGGACCGCCGATTCCCGGGTAGAAATATTTATTGCCGCCCGAAAAGCCCACGACTTCGTGCGGAAACACCGGCCCGCAAATGAGCAGTTGATCGTAATCGAGAATCAGGCGGTTGAGTTTTACGGGAACTTCCTGCGCGAGCAGGCCGCCGGTGATCTGCTTGATTTCATCCGCGGGAATCGTGCCGAGTTGCACGAATGTATCGGGATTCTCCCAGTGATGATTGAAAATGTGGCTGCGGCCCGCCATGCCGTCGACGACCGGGCGGCCGATGAGTTTGCTCAAATGCGCGTCGTTCATCGGCGGGTGCGTGCCCAGCGCCACGAGATAATCGAGGGCCTTCACGCGGGCGCCGAGCGATTCCTCGAAAGCGTCAAACATCAGCGGCATCGGCATGCTGCGCGTGCCGTCAGGAATCAGAACGAGGACGCGTTTTCCGTCGAGCGAAAGCGCGGAGAGCGCTTCGGCGACGAATTTGCGCGCGTCGTCGCGCGTCAAATACGTGTCGGTGGATCCGATTCCGATCGCCATGCTTTTCTCCACCGCGCGGGCACGTTCTCGCGGTCCGGCTCTAGTGGCTCCAGGGAGGCGTGGACGGCAACAGCTTTTCAAATTCCGCGATCAACGCGGCTTCGTACGCGCCGGCGAATTCGCCAGCCAGGAATTTCTTCACGCCCTCTTTGTAAAATTGTTCCCAGGACGCTTCTTCGTGGCCGGGATTGATCGGGAAAAACAGCGCGTTATTGGCGCGCGCGGCGTCGAAATCGCCCGGCGCATCGCCGATCATCAGAACATGATTCGGCGCGTAGTTTCCGCTGGCGGCCATTTTCAGATGCTGCTTCTTCGTGCCGTGCTCCTGGCCCGCGATCAGTCGCACGTAGGAATCGATTCCGTTTTCCGCCCATTCGCGCACCAGCGCTTCCGTGGGCGTTTGCGATACGACGATCGCGTCCGCGCGCGATTTCAAAAACTCCAGGCTCTCGCGCACGTACGGGAACGGCGGCAGATTGTGCACCATGTCCGCGATCGAGTCGTTCACGGCGACGCTCCAATCGAGCGCCAGCTGCAGTTCCGGATCGGGGTGCTCCGCCATGTATGCTTTCAGGCCGGCGTTGCTGAGCGGCTTGCCCGACGCGATGAACTCGCGCACCCGCGGCGCCTGCGGCACTTCGGCGTGGCGCGCGATCACTTCCGGCCGAACGCGCAGCAGATCGAACGTCAGCGGCAGCGCCGGCCAACGATTCGTGCCGCGCCACTTCGAGTACAAATTGATGAACTCAACCGCTTCGCGCGCGTACTTTGAGACCGGCTGCAATCCCCAGAACTTGATGATGTTGGGGCAAAAACATTCCTTGTGCTTGATCTCCATGCTGTCGAAGGCGCAGCCATCGGAGTCGATGCCCACCAGGAATTCATATCGCGGCTTGAAATTCGCCAGCGCTTCTGAGGGATTGCTGTCGGAGGTCATATAGCGGTCTTCTGCCTTTCGTGCTGGATGCGGGCGCCGGGCGTCGATTGTAAATTGAAGCGCGCCGCCGCGCCACGCGGCGCTAGGTGTCCAGAAACACAGGCTTGATGTGCCGCTCGTACAGATTTTCGGTGACGTTGCGGCTGATCGTGGCCTGCGACGCGCGAACCAGATTCAGATACTCGCCGCCCTTCTTGGCCGCGATCTTGTAACCCACGTGCAGCAATTGCCGCAGGCTCGGATTGAATTCCTTGTTCTTCGGATCGTGCCGCAGCGCCGCGGCGTATTGCGCGCCGCTCCAGGCGGCCACCGTCGCGGCCGAGGGCAATTTCGCGCGATCGATATCGATCACCGCGGCATAGGGCGCGCTCAGCTCCTCCACGTGTTCGACCGCCTCGGTGTAAATCTGCTTCGCCATCTGCAATCCCGCGCCGCCCGCCTCGGCCAGGCCGATGATTTCCTCGAGCCACGTAGTGCCGGCGGTTTTCAAATGCAGGCCCGCGTTGTGTTTGCGAATCGCGCGCCGGATCGGCGCATAGATCGAAAATTTGTCGCTGCCGGAGTGCACGCTCAACTTCAAATTTCCGGACAGGCCGTAGGTCTTCACGGCGTAGGCGATCACGGCGATGTCGTCGCCAAACTCTTTTTCAAACAGCGCGAGATTGCCGACATAATCCACGCCCTTGTTGAACCGCCCGGTGAATTTCGGCGCGACGGTCTGCAGCGGCACTTTTTCGTCCGCCAGCGCCACCAGGATCACCAGCAGCTCCACCGGAGTTTGCGGCGTATCGGTCTCGTCCATCGAAACTTCGGCGATGAATTTGCCTTCGCCCTTGAGCTTCGCAACGTGCCGGTAAATCTCGCCCGCTTCCTGCACCGCAAATAGAAATTTGTTCAGGATGCGATCGAGCTCCGCCGCGGTCGTCTCAAAACTTCCCGCAACTCCGGGAATCTCCACTCGCCCGATCAGTTCGGGATGGCGGCGCGCCAGCGCCAGCACGGCTTCCGCCGGAGCCGGCTTGCCGATGGAATCCGCCACGTCAATTGTGAAGAAATCCGACGTCGACACGAATCGATCCACCGTGTCCAGCCGAATGTGATCGGCATCCACGTGCCACGGCAATTTCCAGCCGAGTTTCTTGACGGCCGCTTCTGCGGCGGCATACACACTCGGCGGCTCCGAACCCACGATTAAGTGCTCGCGGTTGGATTTATTCCAGACCGGAATCACTTCCGCGCCATTCGCCTGCGCCATCACGCACGCGCGCAATTGCGCTTCGGCTTCCTGCGCGAAGCGGTCTCCTACGCCGAGAGAATATTTTGAGAGTTTGAGCATCGTTGTGTTTGCCGAGTTTGCCTGGTCTCGCCTGGCGCCGCCGAATCGTGCCGGTGCAAATGTGGAGGCCGGAGCATTTCACTTCACTTCCGGCCAAACTTTCTTTCGCTCACGCCATCCACTCGGATGGCAGCGGGGTAAAAATGTACACCCGGCCTCTTGCGCGCGCAATGGTGTCGCGCGCCTTTCCGCGCCGAATGTTTCCGCGGGATTTTTTCAATTTGCGGCCATCGTTCCTGGGGTACGATGTGCGGCGCGCGCACGCGGCCTAGAACTGCGCGCTCCGGATTTGACGTGGAGCATTATTTCACCTGCCCGCACTGCGGCGAACAAATCTCGATGGTTCTGGATCCGTCGATCCTTCGTCAGAGCTACGTGGAAGACTGCGAAGTGTGCTGCCGTCCCATCGAGCTCAGCTACACAGTCGAAGACGACACGGTCGCGAATTTCACCGCTAGAGCCATCCAATAGATTCGTGCGCAGCGCCTGAAAACAGCGAAGCCGGGCTGAGGAGCCCGGCTTGACCGCATTCAACTGGTCGCAGGGGGGACCGGCAACCATCCGAATCTCTATGGGCGAATCGCACCGGTGGATTCTCCGCAGGCGCGCCGCCCGTTGCACCGCGGCGCGCCTGAAAACCGCGGCTGCCAATCGTTACGGCTGAGCCGCTTTCCGTGGCGCCGGCGCCGCGGGCTTCAAATGCGTGCCGCCCGCGGGACTGATCAGCGCCAGGAAATCGGCCGTGTTGAACGGATAACGATGCGTGGACTGCTGCCCCGTGGTGCTCAGCGAAACGTCCACGCGGCGATTGTTGGCCAGCACCAGGATCGACATGTTGTCCATCATCTCTTTTTTGTCGGCTGGGCTCAGGTCCGGATCGTCCGCCATTTGCGCCCGCACCTGGTCCGCGGTCAACTCGTCGTCCTTGCCGAACGACTGCGTGTCGATATCGGCTTCGGGCACGAGATGTTCCACGAGGAACGCTTTGGTGCGCGCCACGCGCCGCGCCGTCAGCGCCTTGTTGTATGCCTCAGAGCCGCGCGGGTCCGCGTGGCCGCCGAGGATCAGGTGGGCGTCCGGCCGGAACGTCAGATATCTTTGGAAGTCGGCCGCCAGCGCCAGCAAAGTTTTCTGCTGGCTATCGAGCAAGCCGCCCGTGGGATTCGCCGCCGTCGGCCGGGCCGTCGCGAAATAGATGCTGTGCAGCGAGAGCCTGGCTTCCAGCGCCACCATTTCCGGTGGTGGCGGAGGAGCCTGCACGTCGATTCCCAGCGCGCAATTCGCTGTGCCGCCGTTGCCGTCGTCCACTGTGCCGGAAACCGTGTAGCTTCCCGCGGGAATGCCGCCGGTATCGAACTGCACCGCTTCCGCCGCGCCGCGGATGCGTCCGCCGCTCACGGTCCAGGAATAGGTCAGCGGATCGTTGTCGGGAGAATTGGCCGTGGCCGTGATCTGCGCCAAATCGCCGATGGTTACCGTGGTGCGATCGGCCGAGCACGTCATCGTCGGCGGGTGATCCGGCCGCGGCGCCACTTGGATATCCGCCGAGCAGGCCGCGGTTCCGCCGCGCCCATCGCTCACGCTCACGCGCACGGTGTACGTTCCCGCGCCTACGCCACCGGAGTTCCAGCGCACCTGCGCGCCGCTGCCCTCCACGGCGCCGCCATTCGCGCCCCAGGTGTACGTCAGAGGATCGTTGTCGGCATCGCTGGCATTCGCGCTCACCGTCACGAAGTCGCCCGATTGCGTGAACACCATGCTTTTGTCCGCCGAACACGCGGCCACCGGCGCATGATTCATCGCGGGCGGCGGTGGATTGCCGCCGCTGCGAAATACAATTCCGGTGGAAAAGCGAATGTTGCTCTGCCAGCTTTTAAGAAAACTGGGAGTGGACGGATTCCTGAATCCCGTGAGCAGGTATTCCAATTGGAACAATCGCAGAGCAACATGCGGGCTGAGGCCGATATCGAGGCCGCCTCCTGCTGTGGCCGCGTACGTTTTCTCCGCGGGGAGCGGCGTGCATAGGCTCCCGCCGGTGGAGCACCCGGCGATGGTTTCATGGCTCGCGAGCACAGCGCCAAATAGCACCTGGCCGAACGGCGTCCACTGCCCTTCGCGGAAAGAAAATCGCGGCCCGGCCATGAACGTCCATGCGTTGCCCGAGGTGTGAATTTCCGTGGTTGTGCCAATGCCGCTGAGTGGAACGCGCACTCTGTCGTCTTCAAATCCCGCGACGTCGAAAACCAAACCCACGTGCCGGGTGACGTTGATCGCCGCCGACGTGCTGCCGCCATTCAGATAGAGCATGCGATTTCGAGTCGTCTCCGGCGTCGCTCGCCAAAACGAATAGCCGAAAAACCATTCAAGCCTGGGATAGTCGCCGTCGGAATATTCCCACGGACGGAGAGTCGCCCCCGACGACTGCCCGCCCGCTTCGTCGCGCACCAGCGATCGCGGCGAAACCCACTCCGGCGTGAAGAGTCCGAGTGGCGGCGCGCTGTTTGCGGCGACGCCTTCCGCGTTGGCGCTCGCCGCGACGGGATCCGCCATGCTTGGCACAGCGCTAGGCGCCGCGCTTGGCGCCGGGGTTGGCGCCGTTGCTGGTACCGCGGCTGGCGCCGGGATTGCGGGCGTCGTCGCTACCGGGCTCGGGTTCGGCGTGGGCGCTGCCGTGTCATTCGCGAGAAGCGCCGGCGCGAGCGCGAACGCAATCGCCAGCGGCGCGAACAAGAGCGATCCCAGCTTCGCTGATCTTTGCAACTTCATTGTTGCCTCCTCAGTTGGGCCCACGATCCGAAAATCACGATTCTCCGCGCCCGGCGTGTGCGACGTGACCGAGTGTTTCATCGCCGAACAATCATGCTTCGCCGCGAAAGACTACTCGGGCCATATCCACCGCAGGCGTCTGCCGCGCGTGAACCCTGCAATGCGCCCACCAAACCAGAAGTTCGCGCGTTAATTTTCGGAATTGTGGATTGTGCTGGCTAAATCGCTGATTTGCCGCGGGAAGTTAGGCTGGACTCTGTCGGTGAACCGCGCATCTAATCCCATTTGTGGCTGGACCTGTGCCAGTTCGGGAAGCGGAGCAACCGCGCCACGGTTCCATCGCGCGCCTCGCGATGGCAAACTAGCGCTGGACCAACTGGCGTGTCGCGGTCATCCTATTGCCGAACTCGAAATAGAAACGGAGCATCGATCAAACGCTATGTCTAGATCCCGTCGCCGCCGAATGCGTCGCTTCCGCCCGCTCTTTGCTTGCAGCGCCGCCATATTGCTCGCCGCGCTTCTCGCGTGCGCGCCACAATTCCCCGCACGCGCGCAGGACACCGACACCGGCGCGATTCGCGTGAACTCGAATCTCGTGATGCTTGACGCGACGGTAAAAACCAAATCCGGCGACATCATGGCCAATCTGAAGAAGGACGATTTTGAGGTTCGCGAGGATGGCGTGAAACAAAAGATCGAGGTCTTCAGCCGCGACGAATTGCCACTGAATATCGCGCTGGTGCTCGATCTCAGCGATTCGATCGAGCCGTTCCTGGCTCCGCTGCGCGACGCCGCGACCACCGTGCTCGAAACTCTGAAGCCCGACGACGAAGCCGCGCTGTTCACGTTCTCGACCGACGCGCAACTGCTCGTGCCGCTCACGCAGGACAAATCCGCGATCGCCCAGCAGATCGGCACGCTCAAAACCGGCGGCACCACAAATATCAACGACGGCATTTTCGCCGCCGCGCAGAATTTTCTCACCACCGCGCCGAAAGGACGCCGCGTGATCATTCTGATCAGCGACGACGTTGGCACCGATCCCGGCACCGAGGGCACACGCGACATCGTCACCGAATCCATCGCGGCGGACACGTCCGTCTACAACTTGAAAATTCCCGGCTACAATCCGCCGCCTCCGCCCGGTTTTTTCCGCGACACCCGCGGCATCGTGGACATCGGGCAGGTTACAAGCGAAACGGGCGGAGAGATTTTCAACGTACCGGAAGTCGCGCAATTAAGTTCCGTCTTTGCCGCTTTGATCGAGAGAATCAGGACGCGCTATGCGCTGGGATACTACACCTCGGCCACGGGCGCGATGGGCAAGCCGCATAAACTGGATGTGCGTCTCGCGCCCTCGTTCGGAACCAAGGGCCGCGATTACGTCATGCTGTCGAAGACCAGCTACTACATTGGTCCATAATTTCGCGGCACTTCGTGAGCGGATCGTCCGCGATTCACGGACCCAGGTTCGCCGATAATTCCGCCAAGGAAAGTGGTGCGGAAACTTTCGCGGTTGCCGCAAACAATCTGCGAGGATCGCTCGCGTACGACAGCGACCATTCGGGCTTCCCAAACAATCGCCGGAAAAAAGTCTGGAACTCGCCCTCGGCCGCTTTACGAGTCGACTCGGTATTGGGCGCCAGCAAACGATCGTTGATGAACACTTCGATCCCGCGCCCATCGAATCCAAGTTTCCCCGCGACCCGCTCATCCGCTTCCAATCGCGCAAATGCCGTAAGCGCCGCGCGCGCCGCCTGTATCAAGCGATCCTGATTGCCGCCATCGAGCACGGCCTTGCGGTTGTAGCGCACGCCCAGCCGCCCATCGGTGTTGTCCACGCTGTAATCGCCCTCGTGCCCGATCAGCACCACGCCCGGCCCATCGTGCACGTGGCTGTAATCGGCGATATCCAGCAACAGCTCATCGCCCGATTGCTTTTCGATCCAGTTCTGAAACACGGGAATCAGCGCGCCGAAGTCGAATTCGGCGTTCGCTCGCGCAAACAGCTTCACGTTGACGTGCTGCAACTCCATCGGGCGGCGTTCCCTTTCCATACCTTGCGGGGATTGTGTCTGGTTCAGAGCAAGCGGCGGATTAGACGCTCACCGACGCGCCCAGCCGGTTGTAACAACTGTGCGCCGCGTCGATAAAAAGCTGAGCTTCATCGATCAGATAGCGGCTGGAATCCGCGGTATAAGGCTCGCCCGATTTCCGGTGCGCGTCGAACAAATAGTTCGCGAATTTTCCACCCGCGAACGGATCCCAGAATTTCTGCGTGTCGTAATAGCGCAATCGAAATTCGGAAACGATGCGGTCGGGATCGTCCGAAATATTCGGATCGCCCAGCTTCACCAGCGCCTTCGCGCCATGCAGCATGGCCAGATAAGCGGTCGCGCCCGCCTGCGCAACCGCGCCCTTCTCATGCGCCACTTCGGCTTCAAACACCTCGCGCTCCGCCGCCGCAAGATCGAATTCCACCGCGGACACCACTTCGCCCGCGCATTCGCCAACGCCCATATCGCCAAGCGTATATTCGCGCGGATCCCCCCAATCGCTGAACAACGAGCGATCGGCCGGATCAGACGGCGCGCGCGCCAAATCTTCAAGCTCCGCTTTCAATTCCACTTTGCCTATGCGCGCGACAAAATTCTTAAAGCTCTCGCCCTTCGTGCGCTTCGCGACATATTTCGCGGTCAGCCGCGTCACGACTTCCGGAATCCTCTTCGACGGAATCGCCACAACCGGCAGGCCGTAAGAGCCGCCGTTATTCGCCCATTCGCCGCCCAGCACCACCTGAAAATGCGGCACAGCGTATCCGGCGATCTTCCGGCTCACGCCATAAAATCCCAGGTCCGCCACATGATGCTGCCCGCAACTATTGAAGCAGCCGCTGATCTTGATGTGCAAATTCTCGACGGCCTCATCGACCTCGACGCTCTTCTCATCCAGCCGTTTGCGCAATTCCGCGGCCAGCCCGCGCGACGATGAAATTCCCAGCTTGCAGGTATCCGTCCCCGGGCACGCCACAATGTCCACGATTGCGCCCGCGCCCGGCTCGCCCAGTCCCGCGGCGTCGAGCGCCTGATACATCTCCGGCAAATCGCTGCGGCTCACCCAGCGAATCACAAAATTCTGCTCCACCGTCGTGCGCACCGTCTCGCGCGTAAACCGCCGCACGGTATCCGCCAGCGAACGCAACTGATTCGCCGTGATGTCGCCGAGCGGCAGCGTCACAGTGACCACCACGTAGCCATCCTGCTTCTGCGGCCGCGTGTTGGATTTCCTCCAGCGCTCGAATCCCACCGGCGCCAGCAGCGGCAATTCTCCGCCCGGCCTCAACGGCGCCTCGGCAAATTGCTCCGCGTCCTTCACGTAGTCCGTCCACCGCGGATCGAACGGCAGCGTCTTCCGCTCCTCGAGCACCAGCTCTTTGAATTTCTCGATGCCCAGATCCTGAATCAAAAATTTAATCCGCGCGCGGCTGCGATTCTTTTTCTCTCCGAGCCGCGCGAAAACCCGCGCAATCGCCTGTGCCAGCGGCAGCAATTCCTCAACCGCGATGAACGAATCGAATAATTTGGCCTGATACGGCACGGCGCCCAATCCGCCGCCGACGTACATTTCAAATCCGCGCACCGTTTTCCCGTTCTCCACGCGCGTCGCCGCGATCAATCCCAAATCGTGCATCCTCGCCAGGCCGCAGGCATGCTGCGCGCATCCGCTGAACGACGGCTTGAATTTCCGCCCGAAATTCTGACAATCCGGATGACCCAGCAAAAATTTAGAAAGCGCCCGCGCGTACGGCGTCACATCGAAAGTCTCATCCGTGCAAACGCCCGCGTACGGGCACGCCGTCACGTTGCGCACAGAATTTCCGCAAGCCTCTCGCGTCGTGATCTGCGCCGCTGCCAGACGCCGCATCAAGCTCGGCGTATCGTCAATCTGCACGTAGTGCAGCTGAAAATCCTGGCGCGTGGTCACATGCGCGATCGTGTCCGAATATTCCTCCGCCAAATCCGCCAGCGTCTCAAGTTGTTCGGCGTTCAGGCCGCCCGCCGGAATCTTGATCCGCTGCATGCCCGGCGCGTCCCACATCGTGTTCGGACCTTTGGTCAGCGCGCCGGAAGGATAAGCGATCTCTTGCACGGCCTTCCCGTTGTGCCGTTGCCCGTTGTCGTAGCGCTGTCCATACGCGCCGCGCCGCAGCCGCGTTTCCGCGAACAAACGCTCATCGACCTTGCCCTGCTTCCGCAGGTCGATATCGATCTCGAACGCGCCGATTTCGCGCGCCAAGGCCTCCGGGATCCGCCCGGCCAGCCGCTCCGCCCACAGTGTGTTTGAGGCCTTCATCTTGCTCATGAACAGGCTACCGACCGCCGCTCAGAGTGTCAACTGCGCGACCGCAAGCCCCGCGAAACGCGATCACCGCCACCGCCGTCTATCCCAATGGCATCAAACGCCATGTCCGGTTACCGGACGGCGTCCCAGACGTGCCCGGCCGCTCGACCGCGCCACTTCGCGTTCGACCGGTTCCAGCCCATCGGGCGCTCACTAGGAGAGACGAATGATGAGGTCCAGTCGCATTTGCGTCACTACGTTGTGCGCAGCTGTTGCATTGTCGATCGTCGGCGCCGGCGGCGCCGCGTTCGCGCAGACGATGATGAAGCCGTCCGAAACGGGCGATGTCCCGCCCAAAACGTGGGTGGATAAGGACACCGGCCATCGCATCTGGCGCGTTTCCGACGAACCGAATTCCAGCGGCTTCTATTTCAACGTGACCGCTTACACGCCCGACGGCAAGGAGATGGTTTACACCGCGCCCGACGGAATTCACGTCCTCGATCTCGCGACGATGACCACGCGCCTGCTCGTCCCCAATCCGCCGCCGCCCGCCGATGCCGGCGCGTCGCCGCGCGGACGATTCATGTTCGGCGTGCACACCATCGTCGTCGGCCACAAAACCGACAGCGTCTTCTTCACCAAGATGGATCCGGATACGCACATGAGCGGCGTATACAAGGCCGATACCAATACCGGTGAAGTCCGCAAGCTCGTCGATCTGCCCGCCGGCGTGATGGTCGCCAGCGTGAACGCCGATGAAACGCTCGGCGTCGGCACCTACAACGAAGGCCCCACGCCCGATTCGATCGCGCCCGCCACGCCATTCGCGCCACCGCCGCCCGCCGGCGCGAATGCCCCGAACGCCCAGGCAAATGCGGGCGGGCTCGTGCAGTCCGATCAAAAGGGCCAGATGATGGAGCGCCGCCTTGCCGCGCGCATTCCCGTCGTGCTGTTCGTGATTCGCCTCGAACCCGGACCCAACGGCGAAAAGGCCGGCGATATGAAGGTTCTGCTTCACTCCACCGACTGGATCGGCCACATGCTCTTCTCCCCCACCGATCCCACACTAATCATGTATTGCCACGAAGGCTTATGGCAAAAGGTCGATCGCATCTGGATGATTCACGCCGATGGCACAGGCAACGTGCTGATTCACAAACGCACGATGTTCATGGAAATCGCCGGCCACGAATTCTGGGGTCTCGATGGCAGGACGATCTGGTTTGATTGGCAGTATCCTAAGGGCCAGGACTTTTTCCTCGCTAGCTACGACCTCACGACCCACACCAGCACCGCATATCACATGCAGCGCAACGACTGGTCGATCCACTTCAATCTGACGCAGGACCTCGACATTTTCACCGGAGACGGCGGCGATCCCGGCCAGGTCGCGCAAGCGCCCGATGGCGAATGGATTGAACTATTTCATCCGCACATGGTCACCGCCGACGAAGGACCGGGCGACCTGAACGACCCGTCGTTCTGGCAGCCCGGATATTTCTCCTCCGAGCATCTCGTGAACATGTCGCACCACGACTATCACCTCGAGCCCAACGTGCGCTTCTCGCCCGATAAAAAGCTCGTCTTCTTCACGAGCAACATGTTCGGCCCAAGCTACCTTTTCGCCGTAGAAGTGGCCAAGGCGGAGAACGCGACCGACGTCGAATCGACGCCCGACCTCGGCATCAAATATCACCCGACCATGCCGACGGACACCACGACACCGAAGTAGCCGTGACGCACAAGCGGGCGCGCTGGAGAATCCCTCCAGCGCGCCCATTTTTTTGCCACTGGTTTGCGCCCACCCGTAGGGGCGGAGCCTGCCTGCCGGCAGGCAGGCTTGCCTCCGCGCGCTTTTCTGGCCTTGCCCCGCCGAGAATTTAACGCAATCTTACTTCCCTGTTTTGGACCACAACCAATCGGCGCCGTCGGACAACTTGTCCGGATTCTTGACGATCAGAAACAGCGTGGATTCGGGCCCAAAACATTGCGTGTAGAGCAACGCAGTCGCTGCTCCGGCGTCCCCGAATTCCACGTCCAGGTGAAAAGTTTTGGGCGCGTTCGGAATGCGCAGCACTGCATTGTGCACTTGCGACGAGACGTCCTTGATCGCGCCGCCGGAAAACGTCGCGGTCCCCGCCAAGCCAACGCCCGTCGTGTAACTGGGCGAAGGGTCCTGCCCCAAATCGAGGCCCACTGCGTAGTGGACCGTGATCGGTTCCATCGTGCCGGCTTTCACGACTTTGAACAAAACCGTGCATGGGCTGGTCGAAGCTTTCTCCGGAGCCATGGAGGCATCCGCGTAATTCGCCGCGTCGCCGCCCGTTTCCGCGGCTACCTTCTCCTCAGGCGTAACCATCGGAGCCATGTTCCTGCACGCCGCCGGCAGCGCGAAAAGCCCGGCCGGAGGCGCGCCGACAATAATTTGAGTGATCTCGGCAACGATTTTCCCGCCCAGCTCCATTTTCACAGGAACTCCATACTTCGTGTCGATCCAGGCTTTGTAGGCCGTGCCACTCGCAGGGTCGGTGAGCTCATACACTTTCGTTGCGAGGCCGGCAACGGCGTCCGTGCCCACCAGCTTCGGATTCTGCTTTGCCATATCGGCATCCGAATTTATTTTCCCCGCGAACGGATCGCCCCAGTCGCCGGAAAATGTTCCCTGGCCGCACTGTGGATCCGAAGCCGTCGGATCCCAACTGACGCTCGTGCCCGCCCGCAAATCGTAAACGGTGCGCGCCGGAGTCGATGGGGAACCCGGTGACGCCGGCGGCGTGATATCCACGACGACCTTCGGCCCATCGCGATAAATCTTCAGCGTTTCGGGCGCGCCGAACATCGCGTTGGTCTCCGTGACCGAATAGGCGTCTGGCACCGGGGAATATTGCGCCCGCAAAGGCGCCGCACCCAGCACCGCGACGAAGCCAATCACCAGCCACAATCTCCAGCATCGAATTGTCATTTCGCTCCCATTGGTCGTCCGTGATCTCTCGGCGTGCCGCAAACCGGCACCATATATACAGATTGCTCTCTTTTGCTGCAATGCGCGCGCCCGCGGCGGCCGCTCCTAAGCCCTGTCAAGATGAGCATCCTCGCGATTGATTCCCTGCCGTCCTAACAGCGTCGTCGTGGACAATCGCTATCGAGCGGCCGTGTATCGCGCTCGCTGGCAATGCCTTCAAACCGCACACTTGCTTCAGCGCTCCGCTCGCCCGCGCTCGCCGTCGCGGCAGCGTTCGGGCTGCGCATGGTTTTGCTTTGGCTATCCCACTACCACGAAAATCCCACTGCGCCGCGCTTTGAAACCGTCGGCTTGGAAAGCAGCCTGGTCGCCGCGTCTCTCGCCGCAGGCAAAGGTTTTTTCGGCCCGTATCCCGGGTATCAGGCGACCACCGCGGTTCTGGCGCCGGTCTACCCATTCCTCGGCTCGATCGGTTACAAGCTCTTCCATGGCGATTCTTTCGCCGCCACGGTCTGGTTCCAGATCATCAACTGCATATTTTCTGCCGCCACCTGCTGGCCCATCTACGCCATCGGCAAGAAACTTTTCGGCGGCAAGATCGGCCTCGCGTCCGCATGGTTCTGGGTTTTCCTTCCGTACGCCGTGCTCTTGCCGCTCGAATGGACCTGGGACCAAAGCCTATCCGCGCTGATGCTCGCGCTGATCATCCTGGCAACGCTCGTTCTCAGCGAATCAACCTCACCATCGTCGCTAGGCTGGACCGGCTACGGTTTGCTCTGGGGCTTCACGGCGCTCGTGAATCCAACGCTTTGCATCGTGCTTCCCTTCCTGCTCGTGTGGCTCGCGATTCGCCGCGGCCAGTCCGGCCTGCCTTCACTTGGCTTTGTCGCGACGTCCGTCCTCATGTTTATTCTCGCGCTCGTTCCCTGGACGATTCGCAACTACTACGCGGTGGACGGCCTGGTCTTCGTCAAAACCAATTTCGGCCTCGAATTGTGGCTGGGCAACAATCCCGCCGTGAACGAAATCTATTCGCCCGATCTGCACCCCGGCAAAGACCCGCGCGAGCGATTCGCCCTCATCATGGAAGGCGAACCGAACTACAACCGCCAAAAGCAGCGCGAAGCCATCGCCTTTATCGAAGCGCAGCCCGCGCTTTTCGTCAAACACACGCTCGTGCGCATCGAAGACAATTGGACCGCCTCGTACGATGCGCGCATCGATCCGTGGATTCTGACGCTCGGATTAAGCCGCGCCGACATTTGGTTCTGCTCGCTCTTCTCGATATTTTCCCTTGTGGGAATGATCCTCGCGCTGCGCGCCAATTTCTGGGATTCGCTTCCGCTCGCGCTCTGCATTCTGTTGATTCCGATTCCCTACTACATCACGCACACCACGCTGCGTTACCGCCATCCGATCGATCCCTTCATGACGATCTTTACTGTCTATGCCATCGCTCGAATCCTTTCCGCATTTCGCGGCCGTCGCTTGCGGCGCGCACATTATCCTGATACGTTGCCCGATATTCCGGTAAGTTCGGCAAGGAGCCAGCCATGAGCTCGGTCCGCGCACTGATCGGCACACGCAAAGGCGCATTCATTCTCACCGCGGACGGCAAGCGCGAAAAATGGAGCGTCAGCGGCCCGCACTTCGCCGGCTGGGAGATGTATCACCTCAAGGGATCGCCCGCCGATCCCAATCGCATTTATGCGTCGCAATCCAGCGGCTGGTTCGGCCAACTCATCCAGCGTTCGAGCGACGGCGGCAAAACGTGGGAACCGGTCGGCAATAAATTCGTCTACGACGGCACGCCCGGCACGCATCAGTGGTACGACGGCACGCCGCATCCCTGGGAATTCAAGCGCGTCTGGCACCTCGAACCGTCGCTCACCGATCCCGACGCGATTTACGCCGGCGCCGAAGACGCCGCGCTGTTTCGCTCCACCGACGCGGCGCAAACATGGACGGAATTGCCCGGCCTGCGCGGCAACAACACCGGCCCGCGATGGCAGCCCGGCGCCGGCGGACTCTGCCTGCACACAATCATTCTCGATCCGAGCGATCCCAAACGAATCTACATCGCCATTTCCTCCGCGGGCGCGTTCCGCACCAACGACGGCGGCAACACCTGGAAGCCGATCAATCAAGGCCTGAGATCCGAGCACATTCCCGATCCCACCGCCGAGATCGGCCACTGCGTGCACCACATCGCGATGCACCGTTCGCGGCCGAACGTGCTCTTCATGCAGAAGCACTGGGACGTGATGCGCAGCGACAATGCCGGCGATTCCTGGCGGGAGGTGAGCGGCAATCTGCCCACGGATTTCGGTTTCGCGATCGACGTTCACGCGCACGAACCGGAAACAATTTACGTCGTGCCGATCAAGAGCGACTCCGAGCATTTCGTGCCCGATGGAAAGCTGCGCGTTTTCCGCAGCCGCAGCGGCGGGAATGAGTGGGAACCGCTTTCAAAGGGCCTGCCGCAACACGATTGCTACGTCAATGTGTATCGCGACGCGATGGCCGTCGATTCGCTCGATTCCTGCGGAATTTATTTCGGCACCACCGGCGGACAGGTTTACGTTTCGCCCGACGCCGGAGACAATTGGTCGCCGATCGTCCGCGATCTTCCGGCGGTGCTCTCGGTCGAGGTGCAGACGCTGCCTTGAGACAAGCGCCGCAAGCGATTCACATGACGCAAACAATCCACGTCGTTCTTCCCGCGCATCTGCGAACACTGGCGCGCGTCGGCGGGGAAATCTCGCTCGACGTGGAAGGCGCGCTGACGCAGCGCTCTGTTCTCGATGCGCTCGAAGCGCGCTACCCGGTGCTGCAAGGCACGATTCGAGATCACGTCACGCTGCAGCGCCGCCCGTTCCTGCGCTTCTTCGCCTGCCAGGAAGATTTGTCGCACGACTCGCCGGATGCCCCGCTGCCCCCGCAAGTCGCCAGCGGCGAAGAACCATTCCTGATCATCGGAGCCGTCGCAGGCGGCTAGCGCGCGCCATCGAGATCGCTGTTCCGCGGGGAAATGAGGACGAACATGCTCGACGCCGGACAGATGACCGGCTTTATTTTCACGACCGACTACGGCAAAGCTCGCGCGTTTTATGAAGGCAAGCTTGGCTTTGAATTCGTCAGTCTCGACCAATTCGCGCTGGTGGTGAGCGTCGGCGGCCACCACATTCGCATCGTGAAGCTGCCGAATTTCAAGCCGCTCGAAGCCACGGTCCTGGGCTGGGAAATCGCGGACATCCGGGCGGTGGCGAAATGGCTCACCGATCGCGGCGTGACGCTCGAAAAATTTCCCTTCGCGCAAGATGGCGAGTTCGGAATCTGGACGGCGCCCAGCGGCGGCATGGTGGCGTGGTTCAAAGATCCCGACGGCAACGTTCTTTCGGTATCTCAGCTTTCTTAGGAGGTGTCGCTGAGAAATTTGCCGAGCGGCTTCCAGTATCTTTCGGGCCATCCGGAATCGAGCCCATCGAAATCGCCTTCGGGAAATCCCGTGTGGTCCAAGATCACCGTCGTCCCCGATTGGCCGGACTTTAATTCAAATTTAACGATCGAATAAACGCCCGGATCCCAATGCGTCGGGCGCCACGCCTGGACGATTCGCTGGCCGGGCACAAGCTCGATATTGCGTCCTGCGATCAATCCCCCGAACATCAAGAACGCGCCGCCCTCGGAAGGATCAATTGTGGCGGCTAAGCCGGTGAACGCGGCGAACTGCTTTGAATCGAGCAGCACGCCGTAGATGCGCTGCGCAGTCGCCATTAATTCGACTTCTTGGTGCAGCGACGTGCGCGCCTGGTTCGCCGCAGTGCCCGGCGTCTCCGGCATATCGGGCTGCGAAGTCTGGCCCGAAAATGTGGAGGCCCCCGCAAGACCACCCAGCACGGCGGCGGCGCCGGCGATCAGTTGGCGTCGCGTGGGTCGCGCGCGCGGCTCAGTCGAAATCTTCGTCTCGTGCGTCACTTCGGCTCCCAGCCGTGCGGAAATAAAAATGGCCGGAGTCTGGTCCCCGGCCAACGTGCTGTAATTGGTTGCGGGGGTTGGATTTGCACCCTGCCTGCGACAGGCAGGCGACGACCTTCGGCCCCGAGTCCCGCTGCTTGTGCGGGACTCGCTTCAAAAAGACAGCCCGGCTTCTCGGGCTCGACCTCGACCGCAAAAAAAAGCTGGGCGCTTGGCACCCAGCCGTTATATCTCAGAATTGGTTGCGGGGGTTGGATTTGAACCAACGACCTTCGGGTTATGAGCCCGACGAGCTACCAGACTGCTCCACCCCGCGTAACGATAGTAGCCGAAAGGCGATCGAGCGTCAAACTTAGCGCGGCGACGCGATCTTCGTTACGACGCGGGCCGCCAACAATAAAGCGCGAAGAAATAAATTTACGCGGCGCGATCGCGCGCGCGCATCAGCTTTGTTCGCAGGAGCGACGGATCGAGGCCGGCGCGCGCGCACAACTCCGGAAAATCTCGTTCATCGTGAAATAGATACGCTTCGGCTTCGCGGCGCATGCGCAGCGGGCCGTGCATCCATTCCTGCACAGTGTCGGTGACGACGGCGAGCCACAGACGCGTCTCAGTTGCGGATTCGCTCTCAGGCTTCTCTTGAATGGATTCGTACATTGGACACCTCGCAGAGGGCCTTGGATTGAATCGCCCAGTGCCGATGTAACGTGCACTTGCAAGGCCAGAACGATGGCGGATTCGCGCCCAGCCAAAGGCGGAACGCGCTGAATCGAAGCGAGTTCGCGGCGCGGCATTGGCTTCCAGCATGGCGATGATTCTTGCCTCCGTTCCACTGCGGTTCGCGCCACTAATTGTGTGTTCCATCACGGAACATTTGTCACGGAATGCCTGGCGCTTCAATTTGCCGGCGCCGCGGGCGGCAGTTCTGCTACGGCTTCTCCATCTTTGCGCGGATCGGAAGCGCCGTAGTTTACCCCGGCGGCGAGATCGCGCATGACGGCTTGTCCGCCGCCGAACGCGTCGGAGTAGCCGTTGTGCATCTGCAGGACGTGGCCTTTGGCGGTTAGCTCCTGGCGGACGTTGCCGGGAATGCGATTCTCGAGCTGCACATCACAACCATCGAACGTGAGCTTGGTGAAGCGCGCGGTCTCGAGCGCGGCCTGAATGTTCTGATGGAAATCCACGACGTGCGAAACGAATTGCGCGTGGGCCTGCGCTTGATTCCAGCCGCCCATGATTCCAAAGGCGGTGCGCGTCTTATCGTTTTCGAGGAACGCGGGAATGATGGTGTGCAGCGGACGCTTGTGTCCCGCGAGCGCGTTGGCTGAAGTCGGATTGAGCGAAAACAGCGCGGCGCGATTCTGGAGAACGAAACCGGCGCCCTGCGGAACCAGGCCGGAACCGAAAGCGCTGTAGTTGCTTTGAATCAGGGAAACCATGTTGCCGTCGCGGTCGACGACGGTGAGATAGGTCGTATCGCTGCCGGCGGGCGGCGGAGTGCCGGCGGCCACGCTGCAATTCGCTTTGTCCATATCGATCAGTGCGGCGCGCGTGGCGGCGTAGTCTTTTGAGAGCAGGCCGGCGACCGGAACTTTAGATGAATCGGGATCGCCGACGTATTGGACGAGATCGGCGTAAGCTAGCTTTTTGGCTTCGATCATGACGTGGAACGCGCGCGTGGAATTTAGGCCGAAATCTGGTAACGGAAATGTCTCCATGATGTTGAGCATTTCGAGCGCGGCGATTCCCTGCCCGTTCGGTGGCATTTCGTAGACGGTCCAGCCGCGATACGTGGTGGAAATTGGATCGGCCCACTGGCTCGAGTAGTCGGCCAGATCTTCGCCGGTGATTGTGCCGCCGTGCTGCTGGGAAAGCTGGACGATGCGCTGGGCGATTTCGCCTTTGTAGAAAGCATCGCGCCCGCCTTGCGCGACCTGGCGCAGCGAGTTCGCGAGATCGGGGTTGCGGAAGATTTCGCCGACCTTCGGCGCGCGATCGGAGATTAGATAGGTTTGCGAAGCGGAATCGGTGGAGTGCAAAAGATTCACGTGGGCCGACCAGTACGGAGCCATCCACTCGGTGACGGCGAAGCCGTTGTCGGCGACGCCGATCGCGGGATCGAGAACTTCGGCGAATTTTTTGCGGCCGAAGCGATCGAGCAGCTTTTGCCAGCCATCGACCACGCCGGGGATTGTGACGGAATCGATGCCGGTAGTGGGCATCTCGACCATACCTTTCGATTTCAAGTGATCGATCGTCAGCGCAGCGGGAGCCCAGCCGCTGGCGTTGAGGCCGTAATATTTTCCGCTCTTCGCGTCATAGACGATGGCGAAAAGATCGCCGCCCATGCCGTCCATCATCGGTTCGACGACGCCCATCACGGCGTTAGCGGCGACCGCGGCGTCAACGGCGTTGCCTCCATGCTCGAGGATGGAGACGCCGGCTTGCGCGGCGAGAGGATTCTCGGCCGCGACAATGCCGAATTGCGAGATCACCATCGAGCGGGCCTGGCCGCGGTCGGACTGGGGAAAGATTGGCGCGCACAATAGCGCGACGCCGAGCGACGCCAGAACGACTCTGCCGAGGAACGCGATCGTCATCGTCCACCTCTTCTGGCGGTTCGCAATTGCCATGGGACGTTGCGACTGTAACATGGCGACTTTCCGCGCGCGATAAATTGGGGGGTTGCGATCCGGCGGCCGGAGAAGGCGTCGATTCACGCGCGTTGCGAAAAAGGGATGGAGGCCCGAAGGCCTCCTCTACACAAACTTTCTAACTTATATGCCAGGAAGGCGGCGGTATCTTGCGGGTTAGCGGGGCCGATGGTAGATTGGGCAGGAGATTGAGCGGGCGTCGTACAATGGCAGTATAGAAGCTTCCCAAGCTTCGGACGTGGGTTCGATTCCCATCGCCCGCTCCAGACTTTCGGGTTCACCAGCGCAACCAATGTTCCAACCTGGCGACATCATCTCCTACATGGAAATGTGCAGGCAGGAAGGCATCAGCCTGCAAAGGGGAATGAATTTTCGGGTCCACGGGCCCATCAGTTTGATTCTGATGAGTCGTCGTCGTGGGGCACCTTACAGAGACAGGATCGAAGATGGCGGAAAAACGCTGGTTTATGAAGGCCACGATGCGCCGCGAACACGGGGAGGTCCTGAACCTAAAGAGCTCGACCAACCTGAATTTTCGTCGACCGGCAGACTCACACAGAACGGGCTGTTTTGGAAGGCAGTCACCGAGTATAAAGCAAACCGCGCGCCAGCTGCTCAAGTGAAAGTCTACGACAAGATTAAGACGGGGATCTGGACTTACGCTGGCGTCTTTGAATTGGTTGATGGATGGCTGGAAACGGAAGACGGCAGACAAACCTTCAGGTTTAAACTTTCGGTGCTTGACGAAGTTTTCGAATCGCCCCGGGACGAACATCGCGATATTTCCCATAATCGCCTAATACCAACAAGTGTCAAAACGAATGTCTGGATACGAGACAAAGGAAAGTGTGTGCTTTGCGGGAGCCAGGAAAATCTGCACTTCGATCATGTCGTTCCATTCTCTAAAGGAGGCACCTCGCTCTTGGCAGAAAATATTCAATTGCTTTGCGCGAGACACAATCTTCAGAAGCGGGACAAGATTGAATAGTGCAGCGACGAATCTATTCGGAGTACTTCAAGGCCAGATCATTGATGTCTTGCGATTCCAGGAATTTTTGCGGGGCGCCGTGCTTGGCGACTTCGAGCATGGCTCGGCCGATGCGGTCGGTGGTGGTGACGTACTTCGGGAATATCGGAAGCAGGATCGGAATCATCCAGCCCGTCGCGACGTAGAGCATGCGATAAACGCGCGTCTTCGATACTTCGCCGTGTGTGGGCTGAATCGCGCCGGGGCGAAACATATAGGCGGCCTTGAAGGGCAGGCGCAGGAGGGCGTTTTCGGTGGCGCCTTTTACGCGCGCCCACATCGAGCCGCCTTTTTCGGTGCTGTCGGTGCCGGCGCCGGAGACGTATATGAACGTCATCTGCGGATTGAGCGGCGCGAGGGCTTGCGCGGCGGCCAGCGTCAGGTCATACGTCAGGCGGCGATAATCGGCTTCCTTCATGCCGGACGACGAAACCCCGAGACAGAAAAAGCAAGCGTCGTAGCCGCGCAGGTCGTTTTCGATATCTGCATAGTTAAACATATCCTTGCGCACGATTTCGCGGAGTTTGGCATGCTGCTTCCCTGTCGCGGTGCGGCCGATCGAGAGGACGAATTCGGCATCGGGATCGATGAGGCATTCGCGCAGGACGCCTTGGCCGACCATGCCCGTCGCGCCGAATAGGATTATTTTCACGGAACGCCCTCAAGTGGTGCCAATGGGCGGCAGGCCCAGAGACCGTAGACGGTGATCCAAGAGCCTCCGATCGACATAGACATTGTGCTCGATCAATTGGCGAAAGACACTAGGAAGATCGGCCAGAAAACCGCGCACCTAAAATGTGTCAAGCAGCCCAACAGTGCCTCGAACTTCGAGGCCCGCGGCTTTGGCGATTTTGCGGGCATTGTAGTCATCGAGCGGCACTACGGGCTCACCGAGCTCTCTTGCCAAATTGATTGTACTAAGTTCTCCCGCGCCGAGTGATTGTGGTTGAGGGTCTACCGATGCGCCCGTTCGATCTCGCAACAGCTTTACCTCGATCCATTCCGCGGAGGCAACCTCCGAGGCTCCGGGCAAGCCGGCGCCGGCGATCACGATTTCGTAATGAACCTCAGAAGAGATGTAGATCCGAGTGAAGTTTTTTTTGAGAAGATCAAAGTGGCCAAGCTTCGCGAGAACAATCAACGGGGATGAATCGGCTACGGCAATCACGCGCGCGTGCGGTCGGTGCTGGTGCGCTCTTCTTCCAAATCTTCAACGGTGTAGCGCAACGGCGGGGCACCGTGGTTCGCGACGAACTCCATGAAGGCGGCCAGAGGCGTCTGGCACAGCTCGGCGGCGCGGCCGAGCGAAACCTTATCCTCGCGATACAGCTCGAGCGCCAGCAGTCGAGCGGCTTCCTCGGAGACGTTCGCGCCCTCCAATTTCGCCGCCCTCAGGAGCGCCGATGGCAGTTCAACTCGTTCGGTGTCCATAAGCCCAAATTAGCCCATCCCTCTCTATTTGTCATTCGAATTCCCCTGGCGGCCGTCAGGCTCGCGCCTGGCCGATCATTTCTTCCCAGCGGCCCTGGGATTTGAGCAGGAGCTCGACGACTTCGCGGATGGCGCCATTGCCGCCGGAGCGGGCGGTCGTGTAGTGGGCGGCGCGCTTCACTTCGGGCGTGGCATTGGCTACGGCGACGGCCAGGCCGACGCGCTTCATCACGGGAATGTCAGGAAGATCGTCACCGACGTAGGCGACTTCTTCGTCGTGGACGCCGGCGCGCTTCACAATTTCTTCGTAGACGGGAATTTTCACGGGCACAGCTTGATAGACGAAATCCATTCCGCATTCGGCGGCGCGGCGCGTGACAGCGGGCGAACTGCGTCCGGTGATTACGCCAGTGCGGAAGCCGGCGAGTTTCAGGACGGAGAGGCCGGCGCCATCGTGAGCGTCAAAACTTTTGAGTTCGAGCGTGGTGCCGTCGAGTTGAGAGAGCAGCCAGACGTGGCCGTCGGTGAGCACGCCATCGACATCGGCGAGAAGGACGCGGATGCGCCGGGCGCGCCGGGCGACCGCGGCGGAAATCGGTGCGGCGATGGGGCGTTTATTTGGCAACGGCGAAAACCTCCGCGAGATTCGAGATTATGACTGATCGAGCGACCAAAGATCGTGCAAGTGAACGACGCCGAGCGGCCGGCGCACGGCATCGACGACGACAAGCGAAGTGATATGCCGCTCCTCCATCACGCGAAAGGCGTGGCTGGCCAATTCGGCGGGCGCGATTGTGGCGGGGTCGCGCGTCATGCATTCGCCGGCGGCGGCGTGAAATGCGTCGGGGCCGCGTTGCTGCATCACGCGGCGGAGGTCGCCGTCGGTGAGGATGCCGGCAAGGCGTCCATCGGCTTCGATCACGGTCGTCATGCCGAGGCCTTTGCGGCTCATTTCATAGATTACGTCGGGCAATTTCGCGGCGGGGGCGACGCGGGGCAGCGCTTCGCCGGAATGCATCAGATTTTCGACCCGCAGGAGCTTCATGCCCAGGCGGCCTTTGGGGTGCAGCGCGGCGAAATCGCCTTCGCGGAAACCGCGGCGTTCGAGCAGCGCGATCGCCAGCGCGTCACCCATGGCCATAGCCGCGGCGGTGGAGGCGGTGGGCGCGAGATTCAGCGAGCAGGCTTCTTCGCTGACGCGAATGTCGAGGACGACGTTGCTCGCGGCGGCCAGTGTGGAATTGGGATTGCCGGTGAGCGAAACGAGCGGCAGGCGGAGGCGCGCGATGGTTTCGAGCAGCGCGAGAATTTCCTCGGTTTCGCCGCCGTAGCTGACGGCGAGTACGGCGTCCTGCGGAGTGAGCATGCCGAGATCGCCGTGCAGCGCTTCGGCGGGATGCAAGAAAAGAGAGGGCGTGCCGGTGCTCGAAAGCGTGGCGGCGATTTTTCGGCCGACGAGTCCGGATTTGCCCATGCCGGTGACGGCGACGCGGCCCTTGCAGGCGATGAGCACGTCGACGGCTTTCGTGAATCGCTCGTCGAGGCGCGCGATGAGATCGGCGATGGCCGCGGCTTCGATGCGCAGCACGCGCTTGGCGGTGTCGATGCTCATGTCGGGCGGCTCATGCGAGGCCCACGGTACGAACCAGCTCGGCGAGCGGCGCGAGTTTTGCGAGCAGCGCGGGCAGGCGATCAAGCGGCAGCGCGTTCGAGCCATCCGAAAGCGCGTGCGCGGGATCGTCGTGCACTTCCAGGAACACGCCATCAGCGCCGGCGGCGACACCGGCGCGCGCCAGCGGCTCGATGAATTCGGGCTGGCCGCCGCTTGAATTACCGCCGGCGCCGGGCAATTGCACGGCGTGGGTGACGTCAAGAACCACGGGGCAGCCGGTTTTTTTCATGATGGGAATCGCGCGCATGTCCACGACGAGGTTCTGATAACCGAAGGAGGCGCCGCGCTCGGTGAGGATGACGTTGTGATTTCCGGCGCTGGCAATTTTTTCCACGGCGTGAGTCATGTCCCACGGCGAGAGGAACTGGCCTTTTTTCAGATTGACGACGCGGCCGGTGCGCGCGGCGGCCAGCAACAGATCCGTTTGGCGCGAAAGAAACGCGGGGATTTGCAGAACGTCGCAAACTTCCGCGGCGGGCGCGGCCTGCGCGGGCTCGTGGATGTCGGTGAGCACGGGAATGTTCAGCTGCTGCTTGACGCGGGCGAGAATCGCGAGGCCCTCGGTGATGCCGGGACCGCGGTACGACGCGAGCGAGGTGCGATTGGCTTTGTCGAATGAGGCTTTGAAGATCAGGGAGATTTTGGCCGCGGCAGCGATCTCAACGAGGCGTTCCGCGATCATGCGCGCGTGCGCTTCGCTCTCGATGACGCACGGTCCGGCGATCAAAAACAGCGGGCAGCCGCCGCCGACGCGAAATGTTCCGATCGGAATTTGTTTTGCTTCGGGCATGAGGACGCCGACTAGACTATGCGGGCCGCGCGGGATTTGCAATCGGCGCGCGGCGCGCGCGGCGAAAAATGCGACGCGCGCCGCGAGTCACTGACGAACGGTCTTATACCCGGAAAAACTCATGTCGATCGAGACGGTCTGATCGGGAAACGTGACTTGATAGGCGGCCATCGCGGGCAACTCAAGGCCGTCGACGAGCTGGTATTGAAGCTGGAAATTCACTTTCTGCTTTCCGCCGTCGATCACGCTGTTCATGCTGCTCAGGAGCAAACCGTTGTCCGTGGCGATATAAACGGGCGACATCTCGATCACGCTGGAGGAAGTGGTCACCTTCATGGCGGTGATCAGGGCGTCGCGCGTCATCACGATGTCCACGTTGGCGTCGGAAGTTTTTTGCGCGAAGTGGTAGCCATCGGCCTGCGAGGAATAGACAAGCTGGTCATCGTCGTCCGGCGAAAACACGCGCGAGAACACCAGGGAGTTCCACGTCTGGAAGAAACCCTCGGCCGCCTGCTGCAGACCGCCAACGAGATCGTTCAGACTCGGATCGATCGCCGCTCCGCTGGGCAGGAACGGAGTGACTGTGGCGCCACCTTGATCGTCAATCGCGGCCGTGAATCGGACTTGATTCACAAGCGCGAGTTGCGCGGGGTCGGTGACAATCTGCGCCCAGTTGGGTTGGATCACGCACTGGAATGATTTCAGGCCCTGGGTTTGCAGAATGTAATAAGCCCCTTCCGCTTTTCGGAGGATCAAATCCTTCATCGCGGAAGTAGCCTGCGCAGGCGGCTTGGCCGGCGCGGGCGCGGCCACCGGAGCGTCGAGCCGCTTGCCATCCTGCGCATGCGCGGCGGGTTGGAATGGCGCGAGCGCGAGACCCGTCACAGCAACAATCGCAAATGCCAGCCGCAAAAACGCGGCGGGGCCGATTTTAGATTTCGTCATCGTAGTGTCCTCGAGGCCATCTTACGTCGAAACCGGCGATCACCGGCGGCTTTCGCCAGTCGGAATTTCGTTGGAAACAACGTCGGCATCGGCGGCCTTTTTTACGCCGGCCGGTTGGCCATGCTCGCGGGCCGCGCCGACGAACGCTGCGAACAGCGGATGCGGTTCAAGCGGCTTGGATTTGAATTCGGGATGAAATTGGCAGGCCAGGAACCAGGGATGTCCCGGCACCTCGACAATTTCAACGTAGGTGGAATCCGGCGTTGTGCCGGAAATGCGCAGGCCGCCGCCGGTCAGCGTGGCTTCGTATTCGCGATTGAATTCGTAGCGATGGCGATGGCGCTCGCTGATCTCAAGCGTGCCATAGACGCGTTGCGCGAGCGAGCCAGGCTCAAGGCGGCAGGGCCACGCGCCCAGGCGCATGGTGCCGCCCATTTCATCCACGCCGAGCAGTTCGCGCAACTTGTAGATCACGCGATGCGGCGTGCGCGGATCGAACTCGGTGCTGTCCGCGTCGGTGAGGCCGCAGGCGTCGCGCGCGTATTCGATCGTGGCGCACTGCATGCCAAGGCAAATACCGAAGAATGGGACGTTGTGCTCGCGCGCGTACTGGATCGCATAGATCATGCCCTGGATGCCGCGCTTCCCGAATCCGCCCGGGACCAGAATGCCATGCGCGCCGGCGAGCCGCCGCGCGGCCGTGGCCGGAGAATCCAGTTCCTCGGCTTCGACCCAATCGATTACGGTGCGCACGCGATGAGCCAGGCCGCCATGCATCAGCGCGTCGCGCAAACTTTTGTACGCGTCTTCGAGCTGAACGTATTTGCCGACGACGGCGATGCGCACTTCGCCCTCGGGATTGCGGATCAAATTGATCAGGCTCTGCCAGCGTTCAAGACGCGCCGGCGGCGCTTCCAGACGCAGCAAATGGAGAATCTGATCGTCGAGTTTTTCCGCGGCGAACATCAGCGGCACGGCGTAGATGGTGTCCACGTCCTGCGCGGCGATCACGCGCGCTTCCGGGACGTTGCAGAACAGCGCGATCTTCGATTTGATCTCGTGCGAAATGCGCCGATCGCAGCGGCACAGCAGCACGTCGGGCTGGATGCCGATGTTGAGCATCTCCTTCACGGAATGCTGCGTGGGCTTGGTTTTTAGTTCGCCGGCGGTGGGAATGAACGGAACCAGCGTGACATGCACGAACAAAACATTTTCCGCGCCCAATTCCAGGCGCATCTGGCGTATCGCTTCGAGGAACGGGAGGGATTCGATATCGCCTACCGTGCCGCCGATCTCGACGATCACGACGTCAGTGTCCGTGGAAACTTTGCGGAACGCCGCTTTGATTTCGTCCGTGACGTGCGGAATCACCTGCACGGTTTTGCCAAGGTAATCCCCGCGGCGCTCTTTCGCGAGGATGCCTTCGTAGATGCGGCCGGTGGTCCAATTATGATCGCGCGTCAATTTCGCGGAGGTGAAGCGCTCGTAGTGGCCCAGATCGAGATCGGTCTCTGCGCCGTCGTCGGTGACGTAGACTTCGCCGTGCTGATACGGGCTCATGGTGCCCGGATCCACGTTCAGATAAGGATCACATTTTTGGAGAGTGACTCGGAGCCCCCGGCTTTCGAGCAGGCAGCCAATTGAGGCGGCCGCGACTCCTTTGCCGAGTGAGGAAACAACGCCACCGGTTACAAAAATATACTTCGGTGTCATCCGCGCAGTCTGGCGCTCATGCAGTTCTGTGAGCGCGCTGAACTGTTTTGCGTCCTCCAAATTTTTCTGCGTACACGTTATTGTACCAGACGCGGAGCAACTGTCAAATGGAGCGCGAGCTGAAGCGGATGAGCCCATGCAACTATTCCGCGACCAAGCGTGTCATAGTAGGTGTTCTTTGGGGGGCGCGGACGGTATAGGGCAACTTCCTCGCATAAGGCCCGCCGGGGCTCAATGAGAATATCGTTGGAACTTTAAGGCTTGCTACAGGAAAATGGTTCGGGGGTGACCATGCTACGGTTGTGCGCGATGAAACGGAAAGCGGCGGAGATGACCGCGGAAGCGCGGTCTGCGACGGCGATGGCGCCGCCTGATTCGCCGCTGCTGCCGCGCACTCTCGCGCCAGGCCGCGATGGGGCCCGATGCGGACGGAAGCGATGAGGCGCGCCGCGCTGCTTGCGGCAATCGTACTCGCGTTCACTTCCGCTGGCTGCCACAAATCGGCCGCAGCGGCCACGCCGACGATCACGATTTCGCCGACAGATATCGACCTCGAAGCCGGTACGACAGAACAATTCGGCGACACAATCGCGAACGAATCGACAACCGGAGTGACGTGGCAGGTCGTAACGCCTGGCGGGACCCCTGTTACCGGCGGAAATTCCACGATCGGTACGATTTCGACGGCGGGTCTGTATACGGCGCCTGTGGCGCCGCCGAATCCGACCGTGGTCGAGATCATCGTTTTCGTCACGGCGGATACCGCGACCACTGCGACCGCCTCCGTCACGATCGAGCCCACGCCGGTGGTTACACTGACGCCCGCGACGGTGACTCTGGCGCCCTCGCTGCCCGCAAAGCCCTATGCATTTGACCTTTCGCTGTTCGGTTTGGCGATGGGCGAAAGTTCCGCCGTTACGTGGGAAGTAAATAATATCCCCGGCGGGAACGCCACGATCGGCACGATCGATGCGATGGGCAATTACACTCCCCCGCAAGTGCCGCCTTCGGGTGGACAAGTATTTGTTGAGGTCTATCTGGACGCCGACCCCACGCAATCGGCCGGCTCGACGGTGACACTGACCTACGCCGCGGCATCGATGCAGGGCTCGTTTGCGTTTTATCTTGCGGGGCAAAACTCGTCGGGCGGCTTTTTCGCGCGCGCGGGACAATTCGTCCCCGATGGAGTGAGTACGTTCAGCGGCGTCGAGGACGTTCACACGCCCGCCGGCGCTACCAGCCAGAATATCACCGGCACGTACACCGTAGGGGCTGACGGCCGCGGCACTGCGACGCTCACCGACGGCGCAGGCACCACCGACTATTATCTTGCCGTCGTCTCAGCCAGCCAGGTCAAGCTCTCCGAGGCCGATAACTCCGCAACTGCCCATGGAGAAGCGGATCTGCAGACGGCGTCATCCTTTGTTCAGGCCAGCTTTCATGGCGGCTACGCATTCGATTTCTTCGGCGCGACCGGCGCCGCGGCAACATCCGAGATCGGGCAGTTCACAGCGACCGGCGCACTCGCGGCATTTCAGAACGGCCTCGAAGACACGAACGCGGGCGGAGTGGCAAGCGGCGCGACTGCCTTCACCGGAACCTTCGGAGCGATCAACGGCGCTACCGGCCGCGGGACAGCGGTGATCAACGGAACGCTGCAATTCAGTTTCTACATGATCTCGGCAGGCCAGGTGCGATTCATTGAAACCGACAATTCGGCCATCCTCGTGGGCGACGCCGTGCAACAGTCGGGCACTCCGGTGGCCGGCTGGCTTTCGAGCCTGAATGTCTTCACGCTTACGGGGCACAGCCCGGCCGGCAAAATCGCTGTGGCCGGCTTATTTTTTGCCGACGGCGCGGGCGGCACACCAACAAGCATCTCGAACGGCCTGTACGACCAGAACAACGAGGGAACCGTTTCCGCGGGGGTGCAATACGCAGGCACGTATGGCGTGCAGGCGTCAGGGCGCGGTTCAGGCTCGTTCACCGCCGGCGGTCAAACACTGAAAACTTTCGTGCTCTATTTCATCCAGCCCGGCAAGGCATTCATTCAGGAGACCGATTCTTCCATCGTGGCCGACGGCATCGTTCTCGCGCAGGGCGGCCTGCAGGGCAATTTTTCGACGGCCAGCCTGACGGGAAGCTTCGCGCTCAATTGGACCGGCGCCGCTCCGCCCACGACGGCGCAGCAGGATTCAACCGGGCAGCTCACCGTCGGCAAGGTGGCGGCGCAGGTTTCCGGCACGTGGGATCGCGATGACGCATTGGTTCTGGCGCCGGGGATTACGCTGACCGGTCCGTACTTTCTGGCCGTGAATGGACGCGGCACTATAACGCTCACCGACGCGAATAACGTCGTGTACGATTTGTCGGCGTACGTGGTGAACCCGAACACGGTGTACCTGGTGGGGACCGATCCAGCGCTGGTCTTCGCGGGGCAGCTGACGCGGCAATTCTGACGCGTCTCGCGGTGCGGGCGATTCCCTTTCGCGCGCGAGGCGATTACTTCTCTTCTGTGGCGCGCAGCAGCGCTTCAACGCGCGCAACATCGTCCGGCACGTCCACGCTCACGGAATCGTTCAGCGTCTCAACGACGCGAATCGCATAGCCATTCTCAAGCCATCGCAATTGCTCGAGCTGCTCAAGGCGCTCGAGCACGCCAGTGGGGAGCGTGGGAAATTCCAAAAGTGTGTCGCGGCGGAACGCGTAGAGGCCAAGATGCTTCAGGTGGCGCGCGTGGATCAAACCATCGCGATCGCGGACCCACGGAATCGGCGCGCGCGAAAAATAGAGCGCGCGATCCTCGAAATCGAGCACGGTCTTCACGACGTTGGGGTCCATGATTTCAGACGCGACCGCCACCGGCACGGCCAGCGTGGAAACTCCGATTTCGCCTTCGGCGTCGAGCGCCTCGACGGCCGCGTCGATGCCGGCGGGATCGAGCAGCGGCTCATCGCCCTGGACGTTGACGACGATGCGAACATTGTTCTGGCCGAGCGGGCCGGCGACGACTTCGGCGGCGCGCTCTGTGCCGGAGCGATGCGTCGCGCGCGTCATCACGGCGTCGCCGCCAAACGCGCGCACCGCGGCGAGCACGCGCTCGTCGTCGGTGGCCACGACGGCGCGCGTGACCGTGCCGGCCAGCGCCACGCGCTCCCACACTCGCTGGATCATCGTTTTGCCCGCCAGCATCACCAGCGGCTTGCCCGGCAGGCGCGTCGAAGCGTAACGCGCGGGAATAATCGCCAGCACGTCGGTGCGGCTGGGCGTTCGATTGTGCGTCTCGGCGGCCATCCGGCTCGGATTTTTCTCCGTACGAAATTTCAGAGACGCGGCACGCGCGCTCGAATGCGATGCTATCACAGGCCGCGCGGAGCCGAACCGGGCGGGCGTTCGGCCGCCCTTGCGTTGCCGGGGACGCGTGGTAGAATCGCGAAAGATGTCCCCAGAGTGACGCCTCATCCGGCCGGCTGGACCGGATTCACGTAGGAGGCGCAGTGCAGACACACGGACGCCTCGGCAAGTTCTGCGCGCTGTTTCTTTTTTTGTGCGCGCTGGCGGCTTGCCCGGTCCGCGCGCAGGTCACCGGCCCCGAAAAACCGGTTCCCGCTCCCGATACCTCCACGGCAGCGTCAACAACGCCAAAAGCCAAAACCATTAAAGTCGATGTCGACCTGGCGCTGGTCAACGTCACCGTGACCGATCCGTTCGATCGCCTCGTGACCGGCCTCGAGAAAGAAAATTTCCACGTCTACGAAGACGGAGTCGAGCAGGAGATCGTGAATTTTTCGAGCGAAGACGTGCCCATCTCCATCGGCGTGATTTTCGACATGAGCGGCAGCATGTCCGACAAAGTGGATAAAGCCCGGGAAGCGGCCGTCCAATTTTTCCACACCGCGAATCCGCTGGATGAATTTTTCCTGGTGAGCTTCAACGACCGCGCGGAACTCACCAGCCCATTCACATCGAGCGTGGACGATCTGCAGAGCCGCATGATGTTTACGGCGGCGCGCGGGCGAACCGCCCTGCTGGACGCCATCTATCTGGGATTATCGGAGATGAGGGGTGCACGCAACAGCAAACGCGCCTTGCTCATCATATCGGATGGAGGCGATAATCATAGCCGGTACAACGAGACCGACATCAAAAGTTTTCTGAAGGAGGCGGACTGCCAGCTCTACGCCGTTGGCATCTTCGATCCGATCGACATTCGCGGGCGCACTCCGGAAGAGATGGAGGGGCCCTCGCTTCTGAACGAATTGACGGAGATGAGCGGCGGCCGCGTGTTCCCCGTCGAGAATCTGAACGATTTGCCGGATATCGCGGCGAAGATTGGAATGGAGCTCCGCAATCAATATGTCCTGGCCTATAGACCAAGCAACGGCAGCCGCGACGGAACGTGGCGCAAAATCAAGGTCAAGCTCACTCCGCCCCGCGGACTGCCTCCTCTCAGCGTCTACGCCAAAACCGGATATTTCGCGCCGGGCCAGTAATCGCGATCGCCAAACCAGCGGCGGCCGCGCGCGCCTGATCTGCACAATTCTTCTGAGCATTATCGCCGCAGCTTCGATCGCGTGGGCACGTCCGCAGGGCCTCGATCAAACTTCCGGTCCGCCGCCTCCACCGGGCGCGCCGGGCGCGCAGACCGCGGGTTCCGCCAACGGCAACAAGGGCGGATACACGATTCAAGCCAACGTCAACCTGGTGGTGCTGCATGCGTCGGTGCTTGACGATCGCGGCGTGTTCGTGCCGGGCCTGAAACAGGACGATTTCCGCGTATACGAAGATAAGGTTCAGCAAACGTTGTCGGTCTTCAAGCAAGAGGACGTGCCGGTCAGCGTGGGACTGGTGATCGACAACAGCGGCAGCATGCGCGACAAGCGGCCGCAGGTGAATGCCGCGGCGCTGACGTTCGTCGAGACTTCCAATCCCGCCGACGAAGCCTTCGTCGTGAACTTCAACGACGACTATTATCTGGACACCGAACACGATTTCACCAGCGATATCGAGGAGATGAAGGAAGCGCTCGAACGCATTGACGCGCGCGGAAGCACCGCGTTGTACGACGCCGTGATCGGCTCGCTCGATCATCTGAAAAAAGGTCACAAGGACAAAAAAGTTCTGCTGGTGATCACCGATGGCGAGGACGATTTCAGCCATCACAGTCTGGCCGACACAATCACCGAAGCGCGCCATTCCGACGCGATCATTTACGCCATCGGCGTGTACGGCTCGGACGACACGAAGTCCGATAAGCGCAAGGGCCAGCGCGCGCTCGAAGCTCTTGCCGACGCCACCGGCGGCGCCGCGTTTTTCCCCGAGGACGTCGGCGACACCGAGGCCATCTGCACGCAAATCGCGCACGATATCCGCAATCAGTACACGCTGGCCTACTACCCCACCAACAGCGCGCAGGACGGCACGTTCCGCAGCGTGCTCGTGCAGGTGTTTCCGCCGCGCGGCATGAGCAAGCTTACTGTGCGCACGCGCTCCGGCTACTACGCCCACCAGGCCACGCCCGCGGATTGAAGCGATTTAATTTCCCGCAATCAGTGAGAGAAAACTTGTGCCGTGCGGGATCGTGCCGCCGAAATTTTGCGCGATCGTCTGCCCCATATCCGCCAGCGTGTCGCGCACGCCGAGCGCGACGCCGCTCTTTCCTCCCGGGCTGAACGCGAGGATCGGCACGTATTCGCGCGAATGGTCCGTGGTGGGCCAGCGCGGATCGGGATCGCAGCCGTGATCGGCCGTGATCATAAGAAGATCGCGCGGTTTTAAAAGCGCGAGCAGCATTGCCAATCCCACATCAAATTCTTCGAGCGAGCGCGCGAACCCTTCCACGTCCTTGCGATGGCCGTAGAGCATGTCGAAATCCACGAGGTTGCAAAAAATCAGGCCGCGCGGCTGCCGCGCCATTTCCTGCGCCAGTTTCGCCATGCCATCCAAATTGTTTTTCGTCGTGACGTAGTGCTCCACGCCGCGACCATCGTAAATATCGTGAATTTTGCCGATGCCGAACACCGGCACTCCGCGCTCCGCGAGCACGTCGAGCAGCATCGGCCGCGGCGGCTGCACGGCGTAATCGTGACGGCGCTCGGTGCGGCGGAAATTTCCCGGCGTGCCGATGAACGGCCGCGCGATCACGCGCCCCACGCGATTCGGCCCATCAAGAAGGTTTCGCGCGATTTCGCACATGCGATACAACTCGGCGATGGGAATGCTTTCTTCGTGCGCCGCGATCTGAAACACGCTGTCGCCCGAGGTGTACACGATCGGGAAGCCCGTGCGCATGTGCTCTTCGCCAAGCTCTTTAATGATTTCCGTGCCGGACGCGGGCTTGTTGCCCAGCGTTTTCCGGCCGATGGCGCGCTCAAACGCCTGAATAATTTCCGGCGGAAAGCCGTGCGGATAAACGGGAAACGCCTGCGCCAGCCAAATCCCCGCCATTTCCCAGTGGCCTGTGGTCGTGTCTTTCCCCGGCGAATGCGTGGCGCCCTTTCCGTAGCAGCCGATTGGCAGCGCCGGCGGCGTCAGATTCGCGAGTGGCGCGATATTCGCCAGTCCGAGCCGCACAAGATTGTCGAGATGCAGCGGCCGCGACTCCGCAACGTGGCCCAGCGTGTTGCGCCCCACGTCGCCGTAATCCGCGGCGTCGGGCAGCGCGCCAATCCCCACGCTGTCCAGCACGATCCAAATCACGCGATCGAATGCCGCCATGCCCCGAATCTATCACAACTGCCGCTGCGCGGATTTTCTGTCCCGGGGCACCCAATTGCCGCGCCGCGCGCGCGGACGTATAATTGTTTGTTTATGCAGAGCGCGTCGGACGCGCCTGTACGGAGCCACGCGGGTGAAATCGCCAACTACGGCGCCGGTCCCGGAGGTTGCGCCCTCCATCGAGCAGGACGTCCTGCGCGTACGCGGAGCGCGCGTGCACAACCTCAAGAACGTCAATTGCGAAATCCCGCACAACGCCATCACCGTCGTCACCGGCGTTTCCGGCTCCGGCAAATCGTCGCTGGCCTTTGACACGGTTTACGCCGAAGGGCAGCGGCGATATCTCGAATCGCTTTCAGCCTACGCGCGGCAATTTCTCGAGCGCATCGAAAAGCCCGATGTCGACGAGATCACCGGCATCGCCCCGGCCATCGCCATCCGCCAGCGCAATTCCACGCGCAATCCGCGCTCGACGGTGGCCACGGCCACCGAAATCTACGATTACCTGCGCCTGCTCTACGCCCGCGCCGCCCGCACTTTCTGCACCAATTGCGGCGAACAGGTGCGCCGCGATTCGATCGACGAAATCGTCGCGCGCGTTCTGCAATTCCCCGAAGGGCGCCGCTTCTACGTTCTCTATGCGCTCCAGCTCGCAACCGCTCCGCCGGCGGCCGCGAAGCGCAAGCTGTCGAAAGCGCAGCCGCAACCAGCCGCGACCGTTAACGACGCCGTCCGCGACGCGCTGGCTGCCGTGCAAAAGCGCGGCTTCAATCGCCTGTATCAAAACGGCCGCGTGCACGAATTCTCCTCGCCGGAAACACTTCTCGATCTCGATTTCACCAAACCCGTTTACGTCCTGGTGGATCGCATCGCGGTCTCGTCCGACGTGCGTTCGCGCCTCGTGGATTCCGTCGAGATCTGCTATCGCGAAGGAAAAGGCGAAGCGCACTTGGAATTCCTTCCCGCCGCCGAGGGAGGCGCGCCCGAGCGCGTCGTCTTCAGCGAGCGCTTCGAGTGCAAGAAATGCGGCGCGATCTACGCCGAACCCGAGCCGCGCCTTTTTTCATTCAACAATCCGTACGGCGCCTGCCCGCGCTGCCAGGGTTTCGGCAATACGATCGATTTCGATCCCGATCTTGTGATTCCCGATCGCGGCAAGACGATCAACGAGGGCCCCGTCGAGCCGTGGACCAAGCCCCGCTATCGCGGTCCGTGGCAGGAACTGAAGCGCTACGCCCGCGCGCACGGCATCCCGCTCGATGTTCCCTACCGCGATTTGAGCGCCGCGCAACAGGAAGCGATCATGGCCGGCGACAAAAAATCCGGCTACATCGGCGTGCAAGGATTCTTCCAGTGGCTGGAACGCAAAAAATATAAATTGCACGTGCGAGTTTTCCTCAGCCGCTACCGCGGCTACGCCACTTGCCCGGAATGCAACGGCACGCGCCTGCGCCCGGAAGCGCGCGCGGTGCGCTTGGCGGGCAGACCGATCCACGAAGTTTGCGCGATGACGGTCTCCGAAGCGCGCCAGTTTTTCAGCACGATCGAATTGGGTCCCGCCGAAGCGCACATCGCCGACAAAATTCTCGAGGAGATTCGCCACCGCCTCGCCTATCTCGACGAAGTCGGTCTCGACTACCTCACGCTCGATCGCCTTACCTCCACGCTATCGGGCGGCGAGGCGCAGCGCATTCAGCTGGCCACGTCGCTCGGCTCGCGTCTGGTCGGCGCGCTCTATCTGCTCGACGAACCGTCGATCGGCTTGCATCCGCGCGACACGCACCGCCTGATCTCGATCCTGAAAAGTCTGCGCGATCTCGGCAACACGATCCTCGTCGTCGAACACGATCCCGACACGATCAACGCCGCCGATTATCTTCTCGATCTCGGCCCCGGCGCGGGCGAGCACGGCGGCCGCATCGTCTTCGCCGGCACAATCGCGCAGCTTGCCTCCGGACAAGATCATTCGCTCACCGCGAAATATCTTTCCGGCGAGCTGCGCATTCCCGTGCCCACGGTGCGCCGCAAACCGAACGGCCGCTTTCTGCGCGTGTTCGGCGCGCGCGCGCACAATCTACAGAATCTTGACTTGATGATTCCCCTCGGCAGCCTCGTGGCCATCACCGGCGTTTCCGGCTCCGGCAAATCCACGCTGGTGCACGATGTTCTTTTCCGCGCGCTCGAAGCACGGCACCATGCCGCAACAATTCCCAGCGAGACACCCAAATTGATTCGCGATTCCTACGATCGCATCGAAGGCGACGCGCAAATCAAGGAAGTCGTGCTCGTCGATCAATCGCCCATCGGCCGTACGCCGCGCTCGAATCCCGCGACGTATCTCAAAGCATTCGACGCCATTCGCGACGTCTTCGCCCGCACGCCCGAAGCCAAAAAGCGCGGCTACGGCCCGGGCCATTTTTCCTTCAATATTCCCGGCGGCCGCTGCGAAGCCTGCCAGGGCGATGGCACCGTCACCGTGGAGATGCAATTTCTCGCCGATGTCGAACTGGTCTGCGAAGAATGCCGCGGCACGCGTTTCAAAAGCGGGGTGCTCGAAGTGCGCTTCCGCGAAAAAAACATCCACGAAGTTCTGCAACTCACCGTGCGCGAAGCGCTGGGATTTTTCGCGGGCCTGCCGCGCGTGATTTCGCGGCTGAAAGTTTTGGACGAAGTCGGCCTCGGCTACCTGCGCCTGGGCCAATCCGCCACCACGCTTTCCGGAGGCGAATCGCAGCGCTTGAAACTCGCCGCGCATCTGGCGCGCCAGGCCAATCAGGGCGTGCTTTACATTCTCGATGAGCCCACCACCGGCCTGCATTTCGACGACATTCAGAAACTGCTGGTCGTCTTCCGCAAGCTGCTCGAAACCGGCGCTTCCCTGTTCGTCATCGAGCACAATCTCGACGTAATCAAATCCGCCGACTGGGTGATCGACCTTGGCCCGGAAGGCGGCGATCGCGGCGGCCGCATCGTCGCCACGGGCACGCCCGAACAAGTGGCGCGCAATCCGCATTCGCATACCGGCCGATTCCTCGCGCGCGTTCTCGCGAACAATCACAATGGCCACAATGGAAACGGCGCGAACGCCGCGCCTGCCGCCGGCGCCGCAAAGACGCTCGCCCCGGCCGGAAAGCGCCCCGCGCGCCCGATTCGCAAAAAATAATCCCAGGCAACGCTCTCAAGCGATAATGAATCTCGCTAAGCGGATGAACCAACGCCAATGAAGATTCGCCGCGCCACAATCTTGCTGCTCGCCGCCATCTGTCCCGCCGCCATCGCCGCGGCGCAGAACGCGCCGCAAAACGCGCCTCCGCAGAAACCGGCCGCGCCGACGCCTTCGCAGCAGCACGCGCGCCGCACCCACGACGATCCATTTGAGCCGCTTCTGCAACAAGCGCAGGACGCGATGACGCGCGGCGACTTCGCCTCCGCGATCGCGCCGCTCCAGCAATACGTCTCGCATTATCCCGATTCGGCCTACGCCCACTTCCAGCTCGGCTACGCCGACGCGCAGTTGAATCACAGTGACGACGCCAAATCCGAATTCAACCGCGCGATCTCGATCGATCCAAAAATGGCCGAAGCGCATTTGAATCTCGGCCTCGTGCTTCTCGATTCCGATCCCGCGGGCGCCGCAACCGCCTTCTCCGCCGCCGCCGATCTCACGCCCACAGAAAGCCGCCCGCGCTTCCTTTATGGTTTGGCGCTCGAACACGCCGGCAAACTCGATGACGCCGTCGCGCAATATCAAAAAGCCGCGGCGCTTGCGCCCGTCGATTATGAGATCGCATTCGCACTGGCCCGCGCCTTGGTGCTTCTCAATCGCTCAGCCGACGCGGAAACCGCCTTCCGCCGCGCCGTCGCGCTCAAACCCGATTCCGCGCCCGCGCAGTTGGGTCTCGCGCAATCGCTCGAAGCGCAGCAAAAATATGGCGACGCCGCCGATGCTCTGGCTGCCTATTTGAAACTTCAGCCCGACGACCGCTCCGCGCACACCGACCGCGCCTACGCCCTGATGCAAACCAATCAGTTCGATCCCGCGATCGCCGAACTCGACCTCGCCGACGCCGGCGCCCCGCCCGACGCCAATCGCCTGAAAATGCGCGCCGGAATTTACATGCAGCAGAGCAATTGGAAAGGCGCGGCCGCGGCCCTGAACCAAGCCATTCCGCTTTCGCCCGCCGACGCCGAACTCTACGCCTGGTTCGGCCGCTCTCTGCTCGAACTGCGCCAATTCCCCGACGCCATCGTCTCGCTGAATAAATCGCTCGAGATCGATTCCACCGCCATCGGTCCGCTGCGCGATCTGGTGGACGCCTACTATCTCGCCGGCGCGTGCCCCGAAACGCTTGGCACGCTCGATCGCCTTTCCGCGCGCGAGCCGCTCAAGCCCATCGCCTGGTTTGTGCGCGGCACCTGTTACGATAAACTAGCCAGGAACCAGGACGCGATTGCCGCCTACCAGAAATATCTCGATCTCGACCAGGGAAGCCACGACACCCAGGATTTCCAGGCGCGGCAGCGAATTCTGTCCTTGCAACGCGAAATGCAAAAGAGGCAGTAGGATGTCGCGGCGCGCGAGCTTCCGGATAATTTGCCTTGCGATCATCGCAACGCAGTGCGTCGCGCCGCGCGCGGCGCTCGGATTCGCCGCCACCAACGGGCCGCTCGATCGCCTCGCCGCCGAGCAAGCGGCCTACGATCAAGCGCCCGATGCCGTCGCCAAAGCCAAGGCGCTCGCCAGGATTGAGCCCGACGTATTCAAAAAAGCCCACGACACTCTCCTCGCCGGCGACGACGTCGATTCGCTCGCGCAACTCGAACGCTTTCGCGATGAGACCAGAACCACCGTCACGGCGCTCGAAGCCATCAAAGGAAATGCTCCGGATCATCCGGCGGGATTCAAGGAACTGCAGATCGCTTTGCGCGAAGCCGTGCGCGAAATGGACGCCATTCTTCTGGACTTGCCGCCCGACAAGCATCCCTGGTTCGCCGCCGTGCGCTCGGATCTGATCGATTCGCAAAACGAGCTGATCGATCTATTGTTTCCGAACCTGCCGCACAAGCAAAAGAATCCATCGCCCTCATGATCCCGCAAAAAGAGGCGCGCCAAACGATGCGAACCGCTCCGCGGATGTGCTCGCGGCTTTTGAGCGTTGCCCTCGCCGCGGCGATCGCGGCTCTCGCTCCCGCCCGTGCCGCCGCGGCGCCGCGCCCCTCGCCGCAAAAGCCGGATAAGGATTACTTGTCCGACGCCGAATCCGACGAAATTCGCGACGCCGTCACCTATTCGGCGAAAATCAAACTGTTCGTTCAGTTCGCCGGAGACCGCGTCCTGAAAATCAAATACGAGCTCGCGCATCTGGACCCCACCGATCGCCGTCAGGGCGAGCGCATCAACGATCTGCTCAACGCCTACGCCGGCTGCATCGACGATGGCGACGAAATCGTCGGCGTCGCCGTGGACAAACAAGTGGACGTTCACGACGCGATGAAAATCTTCGACGCGCGCGCCAAGGAATTCCTGCCCTATCTCCAGGGCCTTGAGCCCAGCGCCCCGCTGCTCGACGACTACAAAGACAATCTCGACGACGCCATCGAATCCACGCAAGACGCCATTTCCGATCTCGTCGATGCGGTAAAGGAAGATTCCACGGCGCCCGTGCGCCGCAAACAATGACGGCGGCGAACTCCACAATTTCGTCGCGGCCCGTGCGCGCCAAACGCATCGCCACCGCCGCCGCCCCGTCCGCCGTGCCCGGCGGCGCGCTCGCGTTCCAGCGCATGTTTACGCGGCTCGGCTGCCAGGGCCGCCCGCCGCAATTTGCAGTCGAGTTTTATCCCTACGCGAATTTGTCTCACACGATTCGTCTGCGCGAAGATTGCGACGCGCTGGCCCGCCTCTCCGATGTATTGCGCGGAGCGCCGCTCGCCGTGATCGAAGCCACGGCCGCTGTTTTGCTCGGGCGTCTGTACCGCAAGCGCGTGCCGCACGAATTGCTGCATCTCTACCGCCAATTTTCCGCCGCGCCATCTACCGAACGCCGCATTCGCCGCCTGCGCCGCCACCGCGCGCGCCGGCCCACGCTTCCCGCGCAGGGACGCACGCACGATCTCGCGCCGCTTTTCGCCGACCTCAATCGGCGCTATTTCGACGGGCGCCTGCATCGCCCCGGCCTTGCGTGGAGCGCGCGCGTTTGGCGCCGCCAACTCGGCTGCTTCGATCCCGGTCTCGATTTGATTGTGCTCAACGTGCGCCTGGATCAGCCCGGCACACCGCGGTACGTTGTTGAATCGATTCTCTTCCACGAAATGTTGCACGTGAAACATCCGCTGCGCGTGGCGCGCTGCGGCCTGGAAATACATTCGTTGGAATTTCGACGCGAAGAAAAACGCTTCCTGCACTACGAACGCGCCCGCCGCTTCCTCAAGCGCATGCGCTAGCGCCGGCCGCGCCACCCGCTCGGCCGGGCCAGTCTACCTTTTCGATTGCTTCGCCGCGTCGCTCGCGATGCCGGCTTGCAGTTTCGTAACGCGCTTGCGCACCCGGTCCGATTCTTTCCCGTCGGGCAATAGCACGAGATATCTCTGATACGCCGTCACGGCGTCTGCCGGCTCGTGCTCCTTCTCGCACGCCTGTCCCAGCAAATCCCACGGCAGCGCGAAATTGGATTGATCGGCGATCGCTTCCTTAAAGCGGTCGACCGCCGCCGCGTAATTTCCGGCCTTCAAATAATATTCACCCACCTCGACGCTCTTCTGCGCGTGCAACGGATCGAACACCCGCGCCGCCGGCGCTGGCGTCGCGGTGCCATCCGCAGGCTTCGCGTCCGCCGCAGGCGCAGCCGCTGGCGGCGGTGGCGGTGGCTTGGAAGTATCGATCGGCGCAGAACTGTCTTGCGGCGGAGGCGGCGGCTGCGACGGACCGATCTGCCGCGCCACGCCTGAAAGCGCGCCGAGCACCAATGCCAACACGAGCATCACCGGAACTCGTTCGCGGTCGCGCACGTTCACCTTAATTTAGATTCCCTCTGCTATCATTGATGTTGCCCCAGGATTCTACCGCGCCGCCCGCGCGCAGCGCCTCGCGTCCATGGATCTCTCAGAAAAAGTCGCCAGCCTCCCCAACGATCCCGGCGTCTATCTTTTCAAAGACGTCCTCGGCACGATCCTCTACATCGGCAAAGCGGGCGATTTGCGCCAGCGCGTGAAATCCTACTTCCTCGAATCGCATTGGACGGACGCCAAAACCGGTTCGCTGGTCCGCGAAATCGCCGACGTCGAATTTATCGTCGTGGACAACGAACGCGAAGCCCTCGCTCTCGAAAACAATCTGATCAAGCAGCATCAGCCGAAATTCAATATCATGCTGCGCGACGACAAGACCTATCCCTACATCCGCTTCACCGCGTTTGAAAAATTCCCGCGCGTGTACGTCACGCGCCGCCTGAAGAAAGACGGCTCGCGCTACTTCGGCCCCTATTTCCCGCACAGCCTCGCCAACCGCATCGTCCATTTCATTCACAAGCGCTTCCGCGTGCCCTCCTGCACCGTGGACCTCACGCGTCCCCACCCGCGCCCTTGCCTGCAATATTACATTCACCGCTGCCTCGGCCCGTGCGTTCCCGGCCTGGTCACCGACGAGCGCTACGCCGAATCCGCGCGCGACACCCGCCTGTTCCTCGAAGGCCGCCGCCAGGATTTGGCGCGCAGCCTCGAACAGCGCATGGGCGAAGCATCCGACCAGGAGCGCTTCGAGCAGGCCGCGCAGTATCGCGATCTTCTCCGCACGCTCGAAGAAATCGACGAGCGCCAGAAAATGGCCTCCGCTTCCGGAGACGACACCGACGCCCTCGCCTGGTACGCCGAGCCGCCGCAAGTCGCCGTCAATCTTTTCCACTTTCGCGGCGGCCGCGTCGTCGATCGCCGCGACTTTTACTGGGAAGATCTCGCCGATTTCGATCCCGCCGAATTCCTGCCCTCGCTGCTGAAGCAACTTTATCTCGACGCCGCGTATCTCCCGCGCTTCATCCACGTGCCCGAAGATTTTGAGGACCGCGCGCTTCTCGAACAAATCCTCACCGAGCGCGCCGCCCACCTGAGCCCGCCGCGTTCTCGCGTGGAAATCCTGGTGCCGCAGCGCGGGCAGAAGCGCGCCGTCGTCGAGCTGGTCGAAAAAAACGCGCGTCATTCATTCGAGCAGCGCTTCCGCGTGCAAAAACCCGATCCCAAAGCCATCGCCGATGCATTCGAGCAGGCCCTCAACCTTCCCGAAACGCCCGAGCGCATCGAGAGTTTCGATATCTCCCACATTCAGGGATCGGACACGGTCGCCTCGATGGTCGTGTGGGAAAAAGGCCGGATGAAAAAATCTGATTATCGAAAATTCATTATTCGAGGGGAATGGGGCAACGACGATTTCGCCTCGATGCGCGAAGCCGTCACCCGCCGCTATCGCCGCCTGCAAGAAGAAAAAAAACCGTTCCCCAGCCTGATCCTGATCGACGGCGGCCTCGGCCAATTGCACGCCGCCGCCGCCGCGCTCGATGAACTCGCCATCATCAATCAGCCCGTCGCCGCCATCGCCAAGCAGGAAGAAATTCTCTACATCCTCGGACAGGAGGACGAGCCCGTGCGCCTCGATCGCTACTCTCCGATCCTCCATCTCGTTCAGCAAATCCGCGACGAAACCCATCGCTTCGCCGTCGCCTTCCACCGCCAGCGCCGCGCCAAACGCACGCTGCATTCCGAACTTGAAGACATTCCCGGCATCGGCGCCGCCACGGCGCGCAAACTCCTCGCGCGCTTCGGCAGCGTCGCCCGAGTCCGCGCCGCCAGCGCCGCCGATCTCGCCAAAGTCGTCACGCGCCCGCAAGCCGCGCGCCTCGCCGATTATTTCCGCGCGCGGCCTTAACTCCCTGCAAAACCGCGCCGCCGCGCCACCGCAAAGTGTGCTTTAACGCACACTTCTTCCTTTCTAGGTCGTGCTACCCTCACTTATGCGCACCCGCCTAGAGGCGGTCGGCGATACCTGATGAGGCATGTCACATGAGGTCGTTGCGTGTAGCGCAAGCCGCTGCTGCGGCCGTCTCTCTCCTGCTGGTTCCCACCCTCCTCCTCTCCCAATCGGCAGATCCAGGCAACCAAGCCGGACAGCAAGTCGCGCCGCCGGACAGCACCGCCAGCCCGCCGCCGTCCACGAGCGCCGCCGCTCCGTCACAATCTCAGGCGCCGCTTCCCCCCGCTCCCACACCGGCTCCCGGCAGCCAATCGACAAACTCGCCCCAAGGACAACAAACCAAGCGCATCCTCTGGATCGCGCCGAATTTTTCAGCCGTCAGCGCCAACACGACGCTTCCGCCGCTCACCGCGCGTGAGAAATTTCATCTCGCGATGGACGACAGCGTGGATTATTCGTCGTTCATCTGGGCCGGGATGCTCGCCGGCCAAAGCATGGCTTTGAGGTCCTATCCCGAGTTGCACGAAGGAGCCGCTGGGTACGCCCGCTATTACTGGCGGGCTTTCGCCGATCAGGCGTCGGGAGCGTTCTTCTCGGAAGCGCTCGTGCCCGCGTTGACGCGCGAAGACCCGCGATACTACACGCTCGGTCATGGAAGTTATTTCCGGCGAACCATCTACGCATTGTCCCAAGTCGTCCTCACAAAGACCGATTCCGGGGGCAAGTCGTTCAACTTCTCCGAAATTGTAGGTGATGGTCTGGAGGCTGGACTCGCCAACGTTTACTATCCCCCGCAGGAGCGCGGATTGAGCAAGACGGCGGACAGCTGGGGAGTCGGCATCGAATCCGCCGCCGCCAATAATCTCATCAAGGAATTCTGGCCCGACATCCATCAAGCCCTTGTTACTCGGCTGAAGCTGAAACGGTGAAACCCTCATCGCGCCGGAATCGTCTCAGCGATTGGATGTGATTGTGGTAGAAATATCGTGGGCTCCGCGCATATGCGATTTCACATTTAAACAACGCGTGTCGTCCCAGGGAGAATTTTGATGAAACTTCGCCGCTTGGCTCCGTTCCTGGCTGTTGCATGTGTATTCATGCTGCCGCTCGTCGTGGTTCCCACGGCCTGCCGTGCGGCCAGCGGGTATCACTTGCTGCAGACAATTCCCTTGGCCGCCGCTCCGGGAGGCAAAGAATATTTCGACTACGTTTTCTTCGATGATGCCGGCCGCCGCGTCTATGTCTCCCACGGCACGGAAGTCGTCGTGATTGATGCAGATTCGCTGGCGGTCGTCGGCACGGTTTCGGGCCTGCAGAGTTGCCACGGCATCGCCGTGGTCACGGAATTGGGCAAGGGATTCATCACCGATAGCGGAACACAGCAAGTCGTGGTTTTTGATTTGAAGACGCTCAAAACGACGGGCGCGATCAAAACTTATCCCGACGCCGACTCGATCGTCTACGACCCGGTCTCGAAATTGGTGTTTGCATTCAATGGCGACAGCAAGAACGTGGCGGTAATCGATCCGGCGGCGGAAACTGTCGTCAAGACGGTCGACCTCGGCGGCGGTCCCGAGTTCGCAGTCGCCGACGGCAAGGGGATGATCTACGACAATAATGAGGAGAACTCCGAAGTTGTGGCCATCGACACGCATACGCTGACAATCACATCCCGCTGGCCCCTCGCGCCCGCCGGAGGCCCGACCGCTCTGGCGATGGATCGCGAGCACCGCCGCTTGTTCAGCGCAGGCCGCAAACCGCAAATCCTCGTAATGATGAACGCGGACACCGGCGCTGTGATCCAGTCGTTTCCGATTAGCGCGGGAGTGGACGCCAGTGCGTTCGATCCGGAGACAGGAATGCTCTTGGTCTCGACGCGCGCTGGCATGCTCCACATCTTCCACGAAGATTCGCCCGACACCTTAAGCGAAGTCGAAACGCTCAGCACCGCGTTCGGCGCCAAGACCATGGCGCTCGATCCGAAAACGCACCGCGTCTTCCTCAGCACCGCGGATTTCGATATGCCCGCGACGTGGCCCCCTGCCGCTCCAACCGCAGCTGCCGCTCCCACTGCCGCTCCAGCCGCAGCTCCCGCTGGCGCACCCGCCGGCGCACCCGCCGCGCCACAGCCGCGCCCAAAGGCGAAGCCCGGAACTTTTCATGTTTTGGTCTACGGCATGTAGAAGCGCAAGGCGCACATCAGTGCCGCAGACTTTGCAGCGCGCAACAACGATATTGACGATCGGGGGAATCGAAGAAGCTAGTTTACGACGGCTGCCGCAGCCAACCGCCGCGACATCTCTTCCAGCGCGCTGGCAAACTCCGCCGGCCGCAGCGCCGGCAACCCCAGGCACTCTTTTCCGCCGTCGATCGCGGGCAGCCACAAGCAGCTATTCTCCACAGGCAAGCACAGAAACGCCGTCACCGGCCGCCCCGCCAATTCCTCCAGCAGACTGAAGCCAGTGCCATCCGGCAAGATCGTATTGCTCAGCACCAGATGAACCGGATGCGCGATCAGCAGATTGGAAGCCACGCGCATGCTGCTCGCAATCCGGCAGCGGTAGCCCCATCCGTTCAGCCGTTCCGTCAACGATTGAGCGCCGTGAAAACTCTGCCCAACCAGAAGCACTTCATTCCCGGCGAGTGTCATTTGCCGCCTCCCAAGTCCTGGCTCTTCGTCGTTCGATGCCGAGACTCTCAGAAAGTTCGCGCGTACGGCATTCACCGTAATCGCTATCCTTCCCCCCTCGGCGTCGACCAACGTGGGTCGACAGCGGGTAAAACAGGATGGAATATGTATCAGTTGGGTAAAACTCATTCTGTACCGTAAGACACACTTCCCAGGCGAAATCGCGGATTTCCGCTCTCGCGAAGAGAAAAATCCTGCCAGCCCCGCCGTCCGGAGTTTTCATCCCCGAGCCCTGCATCCGCGCACCGCGCCGAAGCCCGTCGCGTTTTTCGCTTCTCTGTTTGTTCTCCATCTATTCTCTTGCTGTTCGCCCCAGACCTGCGCCTCCTGCGCTCGATCCCATCCATCCCGCCGGAGCGCGCCCCGCCTCGCCACCAAATTTCTTGTCTCATGCCCCGCGGTAGATTTAGGATGTGGTTTTAGGGCGCCCGAATTCCCCATCCCGTTCAACCGGGCGGCCCGCATTGGGAGCAGCACGATGAAGAAATCATTGGCATGCCTCACCGCACTGGCGTTCGCTCTATTCCCCCTCGCGGCGCTTTCTCAAACGCAGCCCCCGCAGTCCGCGCCGTCGCAGACCCCGCCCTCCCAGCCCGCGCCCAATCCAAACGGCATCCGGGAGCAGGATCGCCTCCAGAACGCCGGCAAAGTTCTCGGCGAAATCATGAATGTTCCCGAGACGTCTCCTAAATTTTTCCTCGATCGCGCCGATTGCGTGATCGTCCTGCCCGGCGTGATCAAGGCCTCCGGCTGGATTTTCACTGGACTCTGGGGCGGGATGTTCGGACGCGGCGCGATGTCCTGCCGCTCAGGCCCACATTTCGACGGCCCGTGGGGCGCGCCGACGATGGTCGCGCTCGAAGGCACCAGTTGGGGCTTCGAGGGCGGCGGCGAGGCCGTCGACTTCCTGATTTTCGTGATGAATCCCGACGGTGCGAATTCCGTGCTCACCACCAAGTTTAAAGTCGGCGGTAGCGCCTCGGCCTCGGCCGGCACGGTCGGCCGCGATTCGGCCGCCGAAGAAGATCTGGCGATGCATTCCGTACTGATCACATTCGCCCGCGCCAAAGGCCTGTTCGCCGGCGTGGCCCTCACAGGCTCCACTCTTCGCGCCGATGGCCCCGCCAACACAAAACTCTACGGCCACCACGTCGACGCGAAAGACGTTGTCCTCCACGGCGCCGAGCAGCCACCCGACTCCGCGAAATCCCTGCTCGACACACTGAACCAGTGGTCGCCCAAGAATCTCTCCAACCCAAAGTTCCGTTAGCCGCGAACGCGAACCGGGATAAGCGCCCCACAAACTTGGCGGGCTCTCGTCAGCACGTCGAGGCGGCGCCCGCCCCCGCCTTGGCCGCGAGCCCCGGCGTACCGCGTTCTTTAGGATGCCGGGGCGGAATCTGTCCCGACTCGGTCGGGAGCCCCGGCGTACCGCGCTCCTTACGAGGCCGGGGCGGAACCTGTCCCGACTCGGTCGGGAGCCCCGGCGTACCGCGTTCCTTACGATGCCGGGGCGGAACCTGTCCCGACTCGGTCGGGAGCCCCGGCGTACCGCGCTCCTTACGAGGCCGGGGCGGAACCTGTCCCGACTCGGTCGGGAGCCCCGGCGTACCGCGTGCCTTACAAACGGGGGCTTTAGCCCCTGAAGCCGACGTATTTCCCCCACGTAGTTCACGGTGCGGGTTTTGACTTCACTCGCCCCCGCCCCGCGAGTAAGCTACCGTCAGCTTTCGTAGAACGCCGCCACCACCGAAAGGCCGATTCCTCGCGCGCATGCCCAAATCACGCCGCAACGCAGCCCTGATCCCAATCTCGCCCGAGGACTCGCTCTTCGCCGCCAAGCGCCGCAAGTCTATCCCGCATGAATTCGTCCTCGACGCGCTCGCGCCCCTCTCGCCCCGCACCCACCCGATGTTCGGCTGCCTCGCCGTTTACGTCGGCGAAAAAATCGTTCTCATCCTCCGCGATCGCCCCGCCCACGCAAACGACAACGGCGTCTGGCTCGCCACCCGCATCGAGCATCACCCCACCCTGCGCCGCGATTTCCCCAACATGCGTTCCATCCGCCTGCTAGGCAGGAAAGTCACCGGCTGGCAAGTCCTCCCCGCCAACGCGCCAGACTTTGAAGAAGCCGCCCTCCGCGCCTGCGAACTAATCCTCGCCGCCGATCCCCGAATCGGCAAAGTCCCCGCCGCCCGCCGCCCATCCCGCCCACGCGCCAGGAAAGCGCCAAAATCCAATTCTTCAAAACGATAGCTCCGCGCCAGGCGGCTCGCGGGTGCCCCAACCCAGCCCAATAGCGTCATCCTGTTCTCGTTCGCCGCTGGCGCTCTGCCTAGCAGTCCTCGTTGGTGACGCGAGCCGTAGCTACGAACGCCAGCTCGCCACCCATATCGGTCCGTAGCATTTCCGGCGGAGACAAAGTTCTAGCCCCGCGTCCCGGCCACGGATCAAACACTCCACACGACACGACCGTAGGCTGGCCAGGCGTGTGCCAGTACTGCATAGCTGTCAGCACCATCGCATGCCCTCCGCTGCCAATTACGACAGGATGGTCGCCGTCAAGCTCGTTGACCAGATCCGCGTTTGTCAGCGTGTCCACGCCTGCCTGCGCGTCGTACACTCCGGAGAGTCTGGCGCGGAAACACGCCCCACTGTCATCCGTCCACTTCTTATTCAACTGGCTGGCCAATTGGACCCCGTACACGGCGGGCATGTTCACTGGAGCCCCATAAACTTCGCTAACGATTCGCGCTTGAGATACCGGATGACCGTAGAATGCAAAAATCATCGAAATGCACGCAGCCCAACACCACTCCGGCAGCTGCTGAGTTTGAAAAGCTGTCTGAGCGAATTGACTGAAGTCCACCTGAGACGTGCACAACCCGGTCGGCAGGCAGCTCGTACTCGCGGCAAGCCGAACCCCTGACAACACCGACGCGCTCAAAGCCGCCGAGGAGGCGACTCTCAAGAATTCTCGCCTGCTGCGTCCCATATTACGTGCGTCCATAGATCCTCCGTCTCCCATCCCGCGAGTCGACCGCCTAGTACCATGCGGGTATATTGGACGGAGAGGATATAACACTAGATGCAAGAACACCAGTACTTAACAGGTCGCGCGCGTGGACGGAAAACTGGGGACAGACGGGACGTTCCCCGCCTTCCACACTTCGAAAGAATTTCCACAACCTTTCGAACTTGATAGCACATGAATTATATTGACATCTAGTTTCTAGGCATGCTATGCTGCCACATGAAATTTGAGCGCGTATTCTCGCCGCTGCCCCCTGGCTATTCATCGGCCGCATTCCAGTCCTCCCGACCGCAGCCCCTTGGCCCGTTACGCGTCCCTGGCTTGCAACCTAAAGTATCACCCGAGTTTCTCAGATCTGTTGATTATAGAGGACTTATGACGCCCCTAACTCCCTTTAGAATCAACACTTCCAAGAAATCGCGTCACTTTTGTATCGCATTCATTCAAAAGGATTTCAAGTCTACTAGAATCAACACTTCTGCGATTTCGCGCTTTAACCCTTCCAGAATCAACACTTCCAAAAAACAGGGGGGTA
>Ga0182015_10000274_pt1 | contig 74556 bp, 72 predicted proteins | sample 712P3MmetaG_FD_120478 | JGI IMG/M metagenome (GOLD analysis project Ga0182015, IMG submission 120478) | Permafrost microbial communities from Stordalen Mire, Sweden - 712P3M metaG | ecosystem: Environmental > Terrestrial > Soil > Wetlands > Permafrost | place: Sweden: Stordalen | collected...
ATTTCTCGACGCCCTATCGCCTGCTGGCGCTCGACCGGGTGCGGCATGTCGGCGATCTCGTCGTCGCGGTGATCGCCGAAACCCTCGCCGACGCCAAGGACGCGGCGGAGCTGGTCGAGATCGATTACGAGATGCTGCCCTCGGTCACCGACACGGCGCAAACATTGGCGCCGGGCGCGCCCAATGTCTGGGATGAATCGCCGGGCAATGCCTGTTTCGTCGAGCATATCGGCAACGAGGCGGCGACCAAGGCGGCTTTCGCCGGCGCCAAGCACATCGTCAAGCACCGCTTCGTCATCAACCGGGTCGCCATCGCCACCATGGAGGCGCGCACCGCATTGGGGTTCTATGACCAGCGCGACCAGCGCTATACCCTTCATGCCGGGTTACAGGCGCCGCATCTGATGCGCGCCGATCTCGCCGACCAGGTGTTCAAGCTGCCGGCCAACCGATTCCGGGTGGTATCGCCCGATGTCGGCGGCGGCTTCGGCATGAAGGGCAGCGCCTTCCCCGAATACGCGCTGGTGCTTTGGGCGGCGCAGAAGACCGACCGCCCGGTCAAATGGATCAGCGAGCGCAGCGAATCCTTCGTCGCTGACCATCACGCGCGCGACAACATCTCCGAGGTGGCGTTGGCGCTCGACGCCGACGGCAAGTTCATGGCGCTCGACGTCGACACCATCGCCAATCTGGGGGCATATCTCGCCTCCAACGGCTTGCACGTGCCGGTCGGCAATGTCGGCGGCCTCGCCGGGCCCTACACCACGCAGCATATCCATGTGAAGGTGACCGGCGTCTTTTCCAACACCAATCCAACCTGCCCCTATCGCGGCGCCGGGCGGCCCGAGGCGTCTTATTGCATCGAGCGCATCGTCGACATCGCGGCGCAGCAGCTCGGCATCGACCCGATCGAGCTGCGCCGGCGCAACATGATCGCGCCGGAGGCGATGCCGTTCAAGACCGGCCTCGTCTTCACCTACGATTGCGGCGAGTTCGAGAAGACCATGGACATGGTGCTGGCGCTCGGCGACCTCAAAGGCGCCAAGGCGCGCCGTGAGGCCGCGCGCAAATCGGGCAAGCTTTACGGCATCGGCATCGCCTCGGTGATCGAGGTGGCGGGCGGCCCGGCGGCGGCGCCTTTTGAAGAAGCCATGGAAATACGTTTCGACGCCAGCGGCAGCGCAACGCTGCTGCTCGGCACGCATAGCCACGGCCAGGGCCACGAGACCGCCTTCCGCCAGCTCGCCAATCATTTCCTCGGGTTGAAGCCGGATCAGGTCAGCCTCATCTTCGGCGACACCGACAAGGTCTTTCACGGCCGCGGCACCTTCGGCTCGCGCTCGCTCTCGGTCGGGGGTGCCGCGCTGCAGATCGCGGCCCAGCGCATCGTCGAGAAGGGCAAGCAGATCGCCGCCATCCTGCTCGAGGCCTCGGCGCTCGACATCGAATTCGCCGACGGCGCCTTCACCGTCGCCGGCACCGACAAATCGGTCGATCTGACATCGGTCGCCAAGGCCTCGTACAATCTTCAGCGCATGCCGGCCGGGATGGAGATCGGGCTCGACGCCAATGCGGTGTACCGCCCGCCGGCGGGAACCTTCCCCAATGGCTGCCATCTCTGCGAGGTCGAGATCGATCGCGATACCGGCGTGGCTGAGATCGTGCATTATGCCGTGGTCGACGACGTCGGCACCGTGGTCAATCCGCTGCTATTGAAGGGCCAGATCCACGGCGGCATCGCTCAGGGCCTCGGCCAGGCGCTGTGCGAGAACATGGCCTATGACAAGGAGAGCGGGCAGCTATTGTCGGGCTCGTTCATGGATTACTGCATGCCGCGCGCAAGCGATTTTCCCTCGATCGAGGTCGCCAGCAACGCGGTGCCGGCCAAGAACAACCCGCTCGGCATCAAGGGCGCCGGCGAGGCGGGCTGCGTCGGCGCGCTGCCGGCGGTGATGAATGCGATCAATGACGCGCTGCTGCCCTTGGGGATCAGGCATTTTGAGATGCCCGCCACGCCGGAGCGGCTCTGGCAGGCGATCAGCCAAGCGGCGAAATAAGCGGCGCCTTAGCGGCTCAGTGTCCCTCAGGCGCCTTCGGCGGCGACTTGACGCTGGGCGATTTGGTCATGTTCTTCGCCGGCCATTGATCGGAGAGGCCGGGCAGCGGACCCTTCTTGCCGGTGAGCCGCTCCGGCTCGATCATATAGACGGTGACCTCGTCGAGCCGGGGATAGAAGCCCTTGGGCCGGTCCTGCTGCCATTTCGGGTCGGCGTATTTCGCCATGAAGCGGTCGAAGAACAGTGCCTTAGCCTCGCGCGAGGATTCGACGCGCACGGCGCCGAAGCCCACCACGCTGGCATAGCTCACCGTGGTGTCGCATTCGAACTCGCCATAGGGAAAGACCTCGCCCATCTCGGCGGTCTCGAACGAGATGCGCGGGTTATGCATGACGTTCTGCTTGAAATGGCCGGACGCCGCGGCGGTGTGGAGATAAATTTTTCCCTCGGCATAGACGAAAAGATTGGGCACCACATAGGGCTGGCCGTCGGCGCCGACGGTAGCGAAATGCAGCAGTGCCGCGCGCGATAGCAATGCCTCGGCCTCCTGCCGGCTCATCTCCTTGTCCTTGCGGCGAACGGTGCCCTGGCTCATCGCCGCCCCCTCACGCCGCGTGCTCGACGAACCAGCGATAGGCACCGGCCAGGCCCTCGCGCAAATGGATGCGCGGGCGCCAGCCCATGGAGTCGAGTTTTCCCACATCCAAAAGCTTCTGCGGCGCGCCGTCAGGCTTGGTCGCGTCGAAGCGGAACTCGCCGGTAAATCCGACTGCCGCCGCGACCAGCTTGGCGAGCTCGGCTATCGTGACATCCTCGCCCCAGCCGATATTGATCTGGCTTTCGCCGCTATAGCGCTCCATCAGAAAGACCAGCGCATCGGCAAGATCGTCGACATGGAGGAATTCGCGCCGCGGCTTGCCGCTGCCCCAGATCTCGACGCTCTTAACGCGCTCCTGCTTGGCGCGGTGGTTCTTCAGAATCAGCGCCGGGATGACGTGGCTGCCTTGCAGATCGAAGCTGTCGCCGGGGCCGTAGAGATTGGTCGGCTGCGCCGAGATAAAATCGCAAGCATATTGCCGGTGATAGGCGGCGCAGAGCTTCAAGCCAGCGATCTTGGCGATGGCGTACCATTGATTGGTCGGCTCGAGCGGCCCCGTCAGCAGCGCCTCCTCCGCCATCGGCTGCGGCGCCAGGCGCGGATAGATGCAGGAGGAGCCGAGGAAAAGCAGCTTCTTGACGCCGGTGGCACGCGCCGCCTCGATGATGTTCGCAGCGATCATCAGGTTGTCGTAGAGGAACTCGCCCGGCCGGGTCGAATTGGCGAGGATGCCGCCGACCGTCGCCGCGGCGACGAAGACCGCGTCGGGCTTGGTCTCCTTGAACCAGGCTTCGGTCTGCTCCTGGCGGCGAAAATCGGCTTCCTTGCGCCCGGCCGCGATCACCTCGCAATGCTGTGTCGCCAGGCGGCGCAGCAGCGCGCTGCCGACCATGCCCGTCGCACCGGTGACGGCGACGCGGCGGCCGGCGAGCGGGAACAGCACCGGCGCCGGTTTTGGGCCGGTTTCAGGATTCTCCATCAGCCGACTCCGGCCGAAGCGGCACCCCGCGCCGGCCCGTCATAGCCCGCCTGCTTCAGCGTCTTTTCTCGACGAGCCAGATCGAGATCGTTCTTGACCATCAGCGCGATCAGCTCCTTGAAGCCCATGCGGGCGCGCCAGTCGAGCTGCTTTGCCGCCTTGCTCGCATCGCCTTGCAGCGCGTCGACCTCGGTCGGGCGCAGATAGCGCTTGTCGAGCTCGACATGCTTTTTCCAGTCGAGTCCCGCCTCGCCGAAGGCCAGCTCGACCAATTCCTTCACGCTATGCGACTTGCCGGTGGCGATGACGTAATCCTCGGGCTTGTCCTGCTGCAGCATCAGCCACATCGCCTCGACGTAATCGCCGGCGAAGCCCCAATCGCGCTTGGCGTCGAGATTGCCGAGGAAGAGCTTGTCCTGCAGCCCCTCCTTGATGCGGCCGACCGCGCGGGTGACTTTGCGCGTGACGAAGGTCTCGCCGCGCTTCGGGCTCTCGTGGTTGAAGAGAATACCGTTGGCGATGAACAGCCCGTAGGCCTCGCGGTAATTGACCGCGTACCAATGCGCCGCGACCTTGCTCACCGCATAGGGGCTGCGCGGATGGAACGGCGTCTGCTCATTCTGCGGCGGCTTGGCCGCGCCGAACATCTCGGACGAGCCGGCCTGGTAGAAGCGCACACTGCGCTTACCGTGCGCGGCGTGGTCGCGCAGGGTTTCCAAGAGCCGCAGCGTGCCGATGGCGTCGATATCGGCGGTGTATTCCGGAATCTCGAAGGAGACCTTCACATGGCTTTGCGCGCCAAGGTTATAGACCTCGTCGGGCTGCACGGTCTCGACCACCCGGCGCAGCGCGGTCGCGTCGGCGAGATCGCCGTAATGCAGCGTAAGGTTGGCGCCCGAGACATGCGGGTCGTGATAGAGGTGGTCGATGCGATCGGTATTGAAGAGGCTGGCGCGGCGCAGCATGCCGTGCACGGCATAGCCCTTGGCGAGCAGGAACTCGCTCAGATAGGCGCCATCCTGGCCGGTGATGCCGGTAATCAGCGCGCGCTTGGCCATGGGCCTTCCCCTTTTTCCGGCGCGATCCTACGCTAGACGGCACAGCCTTGCCATGGACGGGCCGGTCTTGGAAGCCCGGGCATTAACGAAGCCAACACCGTTCCAGGCAAGAATAAAGGGCCCTTAACCCTTGAGGCGACTCGGGGATTCGGGGTATCGCAGACTGGGGCCGAGACTGAAATGAGCCAAGCCACCGTGCAACGCGTGTTCGAGCCGCAAACCGCTGCCCAACGGGCGCCCGAGCTGACCATCGTCGTGCCCACGCTCAACGAGCGCGAGAATATCGCGCCCTTGATCGGGCGCATTGACGCGGTCCTCGCCGGCACCGATTGGGAGGTCATTTTCGTCGACGACGATTCGCGCGACGGCACGCCGGAGCACGTCCGCGCCATCGGCCGCACCGATCCGCGCGTACGCTGCCTGCAACGCATCGGCCGGCGCGGCCTGTCGACCGCCTGCATCGAGGGCATCCTCGCCTCGGCGGCGCCTTATATCGCATTGATGGACGCCGATCTGCAGCACGATGAATCGATCCTGCCGAGCATGCTGGACAGCCTGCGCGACGATAGCTGCGACCTGGTGGTGGGCTCGCGCTACGTCTCGGGCGGCGGCGTCGGCGAATGGGACAGCACCCGCGCCAATATCAGCGGCTTCGCGACCAGGCTGTCGCGGATCATCTGCAAGGCCGACATCGCCGATCCGATGAGCGGCTTCTTCATGTTCAAGCGCCCGGTCTTCGAGGCGGCAGTGCGTAAGCTGTCGGGTCAGGGCTTCAAGATCCTGCTCGATCTGCTCGCCTCCTCGCCGACCCCGCCACGCCTCAAGGAATTGCCTTACGAGTTCCGCCAGCGCCAGTTTGGCGAGAGCAAGCTCGACACCATGGTCGCCTGGGAATTCGGCATGCTGCTGGCCGACAAGCTGGTCGGCCACATCGTGCCGGTGCGCTTCGCGCTGTTCTCCTTCATCGGCGGCACCGGCGTGATCGTCGACCTGGTCATGCTATGGGCGGGCTTGAACCTCGCAGGGATGAGCTTCGTCGCGGCGCAGACCGCCGCCACGGCAGTGGCGATGACGTCTAACTTCTTCCTCAACAACCTCTTCACCTATCGCGACCAGCGGCTCAAAGGCGTCAAGCTGATCCGCGGGCTGGTGTCGTTCTATGTCATCAGCACGGTCGGCGCGGTGGCCAATATCATGCTCGCCACCAATGTCTACGAGGGCCATAGCGGCCTCGTCGGCATCGCCTATCTCGCTAGCATCGCCGGCATTATCGTCGGCTCGGTGTGGAACTACGCGGTGTCGTCCGTCTTCACCTGGAAGCGCCGCTAGACGGCACTCGCCCGCCCGCTACTGCCGGCGTTGCGGCCGCACGACGTAATGGTCGCCGGCAATCTTCTCGAACATCAGATCGATCATCGGATGGGTGATCGGCCCATTGCCGGAATCGGGCAATAGATTCTGCTCCGAGACATAGGCCTCGTAGGCGCCGCCCTGGGCGTTCTGCGCCAGCAGATGATAGAAAGGCTGGTCCTTCGACGGCCGGCGCTCGACCGGGATCGATTCGTACCATTCGTCGGTATTGTTGAAGATCGGATCGACGTCGTAGATCACGCCGCGGAACGGGTAGAGCCGATGACGCACGATCTGCCCCACCGAGAATTTGCCCTGCCGATAGATTTGCGCGCCCATGCCGGTCTCGAATCGAATCCGTTGCGGTCGAGACAGCTTACGGGATTCACGGCCGCGCTCAAGCCCCGCTTTATCGGGCCGGGAGAATGTCAGGCCTTGCGGGGTGTAGCGGCTTGGCCCTGATAACGCCGCGCCAGGCGCAGCAGCTCGAGATCGCAAGTTTGCTTGGCGATCAGCTCGATCTCCTGGAAATAGCTGCGCAGGCCTTGCGGCGTCAGCCGGCCGATCAGCCAGCCGACGAATTGCTCGGGCGTCTTGACCCAGGTGGGCAGCGGATCGAGACCGTGGCCCATCGGCAGTACCGCGCGCAGGATGCGCCAGCGACGCCGGCGCAACTGCTCGTCGACAGGATCGAGATCGGGCTCAAGAACCCAACCCGGGCGGCTTTGCGCGCCGCTGCTTCGTCCGACCATCGTCACTTAAACCCCCGCTGCGTTCAGCGCTTCTTTTTTGTGCGCCGTTAACGTTACTGTCGTTCGCGTAATATAGACGAGACGAAATTCTTCGCAATATCAAATGAGTTAATTCAGTCGAAATAGTCGCGCGCAAGACCAGAATAGTTAAACGCGCATGTCAAACCAAGTCGAACTGCGTTAATCAATCGTCGGTCGACTTGTCCTTCGCGCCAACGATGCGTAAAGCGCGGCGACGAATGCGGGCACCCGGTTAAATTTCCAGCGCCTCGACGATGCCGGGGATGGCGGCGATGGCGCCGATGAGGCGCGGCGAGACCTTAAAGCCGCCAGGCAGCGCGATCTCGACGCGGCGGATGTCGTCCAAGGGCACCACGACGCTGACCTGGCCGCGCCCGCCGCCCTCGGCCGCCACGGCGGCTTTGAGCGCCGGCAGCGCGGCGGCCTCGCCGAGCACGATCTTCAGGCCCGCCGCCGCGGTGGCGGCAACTTTGTCGAGCGGCTCGAAGCGCTGGGCGTTGAGGCGCATGGTGTCGCCTTCCATCCGCACATCGACCGAGACCAGCAAGGGCTGCGCGGTGTCGATCAGTGCGCGGCTCGCCGCCAGCACCTCGGAAAACGCCGTCACCTCATAGACGCCGCTCATGTCGGAGAGCTGCACGAAGGCGAAACGGTTGCCGCGCGCCGAGGTGCGCTCCTTGCTGCCGATGACGACGCCGGCGAGGCGATGCCGTGTGCCGCGCTCGCCCCCGCTACCGGGCCCCAATCGCCGCGGCAGCTCGGCCACCGTCGGAATGCCGAGCCGTGCCAGCGACTTCGCATAGGCGTCGAGCGGATGGCTGGAGAGATAAAAGCCGATCGCCTCGAATTCCTTCTGCAGCCGCTCGGCCATCGGCCAGTCGGTCGCGGCCGGCAGATCGGGTGGCGGCGCCTTGCCCGCCGCATCGCCGCCGAACAGGCTGACCTGGCCGCTGCCGCGCTCATTCGCCGAGGCGCCGGCGTGGCGCAGCAGCTTCTCGATCGCAGCGAGGCTTTGCGCGCGGTTGCGGTTGAGCCCGTCGAAAGCGCCCGCCTTGATGAGACCCTCGAACTGGCGGCGGTTGAAGCTTTTGGGATCGAGCCGCTCGGCGAAATGGAACAAATCCTTGAACGGCCCGTTGGCTTTGCGCTCGGCGACGATGAGCTCCATCGCCGCGGCGCCAACCCCCTTCACCGCGGCGAGCGCGTAGCGCACCGCCGGTCCTTGCGGCGTCGCCTCGACCGCGAAGCTGACCTCCGAGCGGTTGATGTCGGGCGGCAAAATCTTAATGCCGAGGCGTTCCGATTCCTGGCGGAACTCATTGAGCTTGTCAGTATTGCCGAGATCGAGCGTCATAGACGCGGCGAGGAACTCGACCGGATAATTAGCCTTCAGGTAGGCGGTCTGATAAGCGATCAGCGCGTAAGGCGCCGAGTGCGATTTGTTGAACCCGTAGCCGGAAAATTTCTCCATCAGATCAAAGACGAAATTCGCTTGCGCCTCATCGATGCCTTTCTTGACCGCGCCGGTGACGAAATTCGCGCGCTGCGCCACCATCTCGGATTTGATCTTCTTGCCCATGGCGCGGCGCAGCAAATCGGCACCGCCAAGACTGTAATCGGCCATGATCTGAGCCGCCTGCATCACCTGCTCCTGATAGGTGAAGACGCCATAGGTCGGCTTCAAAATCGGTTCCAGCAGCGGATGCGGGTAGGACACCGGCTCTTCGCCGTTCTTCCGCCTGATGTAGCTCGGGATGCTGTCCATCGGTCCGGGCCGATAGAGCGCATTCATCGCAATGATGTCTTCAAATCGGTTGGGCTTGAGCTTGCGCAAGCTATCGCGCATGCCCGAGCTTTCCAATTGGAAGATACCGTGCGTATCGCCGCGCGCTATGAGGTCGTAGGAATTGGCATCGTCGAGCGGCAAGGTCGCAAAATCGAGTTCGACGCCGCGCGCCTTCAAGAGATCCTGCGCCCGCGCCAGCACGGTCAGCGTCTTCAAGCCCAGAAAGTCGAACTTCACCAGCCCGGCCGCCTCGACGTATTTCATGCTGAACTGCGTCACCGGCATGGACGAGCGCGGATCGCGGTAGAGCGGGACCAATTCTTCCAAGGGCCGGTCGGCGATGACGACGCCGGCGGCGTGGGTCGAGGCGTGGCGGTAGAGCCCCTCCAATTGCAGTGCGATGGCGATGAGCCGCGCGACGCCGTCATCCTCGTCGCGCATCTGCTGCAGCTGCTTCTCGCCGTCGATCGCCTGCTGCAGCGTCACCGGCGCCGCCGGATTGTTGGGCACCAGCTTGCAGATGCGGTCGACCTGGCCGTAGGGCATGCCGAGCACGCGGCCGACGTCGCGCAGCACCGCGCGCGCCTGAAGCTTGCCGAAGGTGATGATCTGCGCGACGCGGTCGCGGCCATAGCGCGCCTGGACGTGGCGGATCACCTCGTCGCGGCGGTCCTGGCAGAAATCGATGTCGAAATCGGGCATCGAGACGCGCTCGGGATTGAGAAAGCGCTCGAACAGCAGGCCGAAGCGCAGCGGATCGAGATCGGTGATGGTGAGCGACCAGGCGACCACCGAGCCGGCGCCCGAGCCGCGCCCGGGACCCACGGGTATCCCCTCGCTTTTCGCCCATTGGATGAACTCGGCGACGATGAGGAAATATCCGGCGAAGCCCATGGTGACGATGACATCGAGCTCGAAGGCGAGCCGCTCGCGATAGGGTGCCGCCGCCGTCTCGCGCGCGGCTTCATCCATGCCGGGCTGGAAGACTTGTGTCTCCAAGAGCCGAGCCAGACCGGCCTCGGCGGCAAGCTTGAGCTCCTCGGCCTCGCCGCGGCCGCTCTCGCTCCTGAATGGCGGCAGGATGGGGAGACGCGGTTCCGGCATGAAGGAGCAGCGCCGCGCGATCGCCAGCGTGTTGTCCAAGGCTTCGGGCAGATCGGGGAATTGCGCCCGCATCTCCGCCGGCGATTTGAAATAATGCTCCGGCGTCAGGCGCCGGCGCACCGGCTCGTTCTGCGTCACGCCTTCGGCGATGCAGAGCAGCACGTCATGCGCCTCGTATTCGGCGCGCGCGGCGAAATGGACGTCGTTCGTCGCAACCAGGGGCAGCGCGTGCTTGTAGGCGAGCTCGATCAGCGCGCCCTCGATGCGGTCCTCGACGGCAAGGTTGTGGCGCATCAGCTCGACATAGAGCCGGCCGGGAAAGAGCGATTTGAGCTGCGTCAGCATCGCCTCGGCCGCATCGGTCTGGCTCTCGCCCAGCAACCGCCCGACCGGCCCGGCCGGGCCACTGGTGAGGCAGATCAGCCCCTCGCCACGGCTTTTGAGATCGGCCAGATTGATCTGCGGTACCTCGCCGGGCGGGCTTTCGAGATGCGATTTGCTGACCAGCCGCAAAAGGTTGCGGTAGCCGGCCTCGTTCTGCACCAGGAGCACCAGCGCGTCGGGGCTGAGCGCCGGGCCGGCGCGCGAGATGCGCTCATTGCCGCCTGCATCGGCGCGGCGGATGCCGAGCTCGCAGCCGATGATCGGCTGCACCCCGGCCTCGGCGGCGGCCATGGCGAATTCGAGGGCGCCGAAGAGATTGCCCGAATCGGTCATCGCCACCGCCGGCATCGCCATCTTCTGGCAAAGCTTGACCAGATCCTTGATCTTGATCGCGCCCGAGGACAGCGAATAGGCCGAGTGGACGCGGAGATGGATGAAATCGGCGTGCGGCATCGGGATCAGCTTGGCATATCGAAAGCGAGGCTCAAAGCGCGTCCTCGGCCTTATCCCCGAGTCTCACTGGACCAGCGCGGACTATTCAGACTCGTCATGGCCACAATATTGCGGCCTTGCCGCAACCATCCTGGCCCCGATAACGTTATCTCTAGTCGCGGAATTCATTTCAAAAGGTGGGGAATATGCCCTTACTCCAGGTCGTCATCGTATTGATCGTGGTCGGCGTGCTGCTCTGGCTCGTCAACAACTACGTCCCGATGGACGGAAAAATCAAAAGCATCCTCAACGCCGTCGTCGTCATCGCGGTCGTCATATGGTTGCTGCAAGTGTTCGGCTTATTGGAACAGGTCGAGAATTTCCGTATCGGAAAATAAGGCTCGTGCCGACATGACCGGCAAGCGCGACTCGAAAGCGAGTCGCGCCGCTCAACGCGCCGGCAGCAGCACCAGGTCGAATAGCCCCTTGATCTGATCGGGCGTCATCGCCGCATCGATGCGCTTGGTGTCATAGGCCTCGCTCAGCACGTTCTGCACGCCGGAGATCTGGTCGAGCCGGTAGTTATCCTGCGGGTAGAACTCCTTCACCGTCCGCTCCGCCAGCGCGCGCGAGATGTTGATGTGCTCGGCGAAATAATCGATGGCGCGCGGGTCCTTATAGGCCCATTCGATCGCCTTCTGGTCCGCCTTGACGAAGCGGATGATGGCGTCGCGCTTGGTGGTGAGCGAGTTGAGGTTGGCAACGTTGACGCGCACCGTCTCGTTGCGCATCGAGGCGACGTCGCTGCCATGGGCGATAATGCGCAGCTTGCCGGCATCGACCTCGGTCAGCGCCAGGGGCGCCGCCGCCCAGCCGATATCGACCTGCCCCGTCATCGCCTGGGTCAGCGTCGCCTGGCCATTGCCGGTCGGCAGCGGATTGGCCTTCACCTTCTCCTGCGCGAGGAGAGCCAGCAGCACGAGGTTGCTCGACGAGCCCGGCGTCGAGAAGCCGATCGACTTATTGGTCGCGTCCTTGATGGTCTTGATCGGGCTGTCGCTTTTGACGTACCAGAAAATCTCGCCGGCGCCCTTCGCCTCGGCGGAAATGACGCGGATCGGCGCCCCCTTCACATAGGCGGCGATGACGCCGAGGAAGCCGTTGGTGCAGGCGATGTCGATATCGCCGCTGATCGCCGGCTGCAGCGTCGCAGCACCCCCATCGGTATAGAGAATCTCGACGTCGAGCCCGGCCTCCTTGAAGAAGCCCTGATCTTGCGCGAATTCGTAGAAATCGCTGTTCCACAGCCCCTTCTGGCCGACGGTGATCTTGAGCGATTCCGCGCTCGCCGGCGATGCCGCGAAAGCGGCGCAACACGCCGCGATGATGCCCATCCCAAGAAACGTCCTCATAGCTTCTCTCCCTTCATGTGGTTCAGGCCGCCGACTTGCCCGGATGCAGCGCACCGCAGCTTTTGCAGGTTCGTTTCGCCGTGTCGCCATAGAACGCGTCGAACAGCGGCGGCAGGTCCTTCACGATGCTGGCGAGCTGCAATTCGACGCGGTGCAGCAGCGCGTTGCAGGATAGGCAATACCACTCGAAGCCGTCGATCGTGCCCTGGGGGCGCTGGCGCTCGATAACGAGGCCGATACTGCCGGCGGGGCGCTGCGGCGAATGGCGAGTATGCGGCGGCAGCAGGAAAATCGAGCCCTGACGGATCGGCAGATCGCGCGGGCGGCCGTCCTCACGAATGCGCAAGACCATTTCGCCCTGGATTTGGTAAAAGAATTCCTCGTAAGGATCGTCGTGCCAGTCGGTCCGCGCATTGGGGCCGCCGACCAAGGTGACGATGAAATCGCTGTCCGGCCAGATTTGCGCGTTACCGACCGGCGGCTTGAGCAGGTCGCGATGCTCGTCGATCCAGCGGGTGAAATCGAGCGGCACGGAATAAAGACCCATCCTCGTCCCCGGAAAAGAGGCCACCATGCTCTATATCATAGTCCAGGAGGATCGCGAGGATGGTGCTCCGATCCGCGCGGCGACGCGCGAGGCCCATTTCGCCTACCTCGCCAAGCACAAGGATATCTTGGTGCTGGGCGGCGCACTTCTTGCCGATGAGGGCGATCAGCGGCTCGGCAGCTGCCTGATCGTCAACCTGCCGAACCGAAAGGCGGTCGATGAATTTTCCGCGAACGAGCCTTTCCGCAAGGCAGGGTTGTTCAAGAGCGTGAAGATTTCCCGCATGCGGCGCGGCCAGTGGAACCCTGCCGCCGCACCCAAGAGCGAGGAAAGCAGTTAACCGACGGCGAACCGCCTAGCGCTTCGTCTCGGTGACGATGCCGTCCTCGATCGCCAGCACGCGATCGGCGCGGCGGGCGACATCGGGATTATGCGTGGCGATCAGCGCAGCCAAGCCGGTGCGGCGCACCAGATCGACCAGCACGCCCATCACGCCCTCGGCGGTCTGATGATCGAGATTGCCGGTCGGCTCGTCGCCCAGTAGCAGACGCGGCGAATTGGCGAGCGCCCGCACGATGGCAACGCGCTGCTGCTCGCCGCCCGACAGCCGCGCCGGGCGATGCTCGGCGCGGGCGGTCAGCCCGACCTGGGCCAGCAGCTCCATGGCGCGCTCGCGCGCTTTGCCGCGCGCCAATCCTGCGATCATCTGCGGCAGCATGACGTTCTCGACCGCCGAGAATTCCGGCAGCAGATGGTGGAACTGATAGACGAAGCCGATGCTGTCGCGCCGCATCGCGGTGCGCTGCTCGTCGTTCATCGTGCCGCAATCGCGGTCGCCGAGCAGCACCGTGCCGCCATCCGGCTTTTCCAGCAGGCCCGCGATGTGCAGCAAGGTGGATTTGCCGGCGCCCGAGGGGCCGGTCAGCGCCGCGATCTCGCCCGGCCGCAGGCCGAAGCTGACGCCGCGCAGCACCGGCAGCGGCTTGTCCGCCTGGCGATAGGTTCGCTCGACCCCGCGCAAGGTGAGCGCCTGATCCATTGGGCGCGGCGCCGAACGCGAAGACACGTCACTCATAGCGCAGCGCCTCGACCGGATCGAGCCGCGCCGCCCGCCACGACGGATAGATCGTGGCGAGGAAGGTCAGCACGAAGGCCATGCCGAGCACGACAGCGACTTCGTAAGGATCGACCCGCGCCGGGATTTGGGTCAGGAAATAGATCTCGGCCGAGAACAGGTCGGTGCCGATAATGCTTTGAACAAATTGACGAATTTGCTCGATATGGGTAGCAAAGGCGACCCCCAGGATGAACCCCGCCAGCGTGCCGACGATGCCGATGCTGGCGCCGCTGAGAATAAAGATGCGCAAGATCATGCCTTGCGTCGCGCCCATGGTGCGCAGGATCGCAATGTCGCGGGTCTTGTCCTTCACCAGCATGATCATGCTGGAGACGATGTTGAACGCCGCCACGATGATGATGAGGGTCAGGATCAGGAACATGACGTTGCGCTCGATCTCGACCGCGTTGAAGAACGAGAGATTGCTCTGCTGCCAATCGAAAATGCGCACGTTGCCGCCAAAAGCATTGAAGATCTCGCGATCATAGCTGCGCACCTCGTCGGGATTGGCGACAAAGATCTCGATGTCGGAGACCGCGTTGGGCAAATCGAAGAACAGCTGCGCCGCCGGCATCGGCATGAACATGACGCCGTTGTCGAACTCGTACATGCCGACATTGAAGGTGCCGGCAACGTGATAGGCCTTGATGCGCGGCACGGTGCCGAAGGCCGTCGTCGTCCCTTGCGGCGAGATCAGGGTGATGGTGTCGCCCGGCTTGACCCCGAGCTTGAAGGCGAGGCGCTCGCCGATCAGCACGCCGTCGTCCTTGAAGGCGGCGAGCGCGCCGGGCGAGAGCTTGCTCGAGATCGCGGTCTGCGCCTCGAGATCCGGCGCGGTCAAGCCGCGCACCAGCACGCCCGAGGCCTGGTTGCCGCTGGTCGCCATCACCTGGCCCTCGATGGTCGGGCGCGCCGCGGTGATTCCGGGCAGTGTGCGAACCTTGGCGGCGAGGGCGTCGTAATCGGTGAGTTGGCCGCTCTGCGCCGCATAGATGCTGACATGGCCGTTGAAGCCCAGGATGCGGCCGAGCAGCTCGCCGCGAAAGCCGTTCATCACCGACATGACGATGATCAATGTCGCCACGCCGAGCGCGATACCCAGAAGCGAGAAGATGGCGATGACCGAGATGAAGCCTTCCTGGCGCCGCGCGCGCAGATAGCGGAAGGCGACCATGCGTTCGAAGGCATTGAGGATCATGATGGTTTCACCAGGAGGTTGAGCGCGGCCTCGGGCAAGAGCTCGTCCTTGACGCCGCTCTTGCGGTTTTTCATCTCGACAATGCCCTTCTCCACCCCGCGCGGGCCGATCACCATCTGCCAGGGCAGGCCGATCAGATCCATCGCGGCGAATTTGGCGCCGGGCGATTCATCGCGGTCGTCATAAAGCGTCTCGATCCCGGCGGCCGCGAGTTTGGCATAGAGCGCATCCGCCGCCGCGACGCATTTGGCGTCGCCGGCGCGCAGATTGATCAGGCCGACGCGGAACGGCGCCACGCTCTCGGGCCAGACGATGCCGGCATCGTCATGACTCGCCTCGATGATGGCGCCGACAAGGCGCGACACGCCAATGCCGTAGGAGCCCATCTCGATGGCGACGCTCTCGCCCTTCGGCCCGACCACATTCGCTTTCATCGGGCCGGAATATTTGGTGCCGAAATAGAAGATGTGGCCGACCTCGATGCCGCGCGCGGTAACCAGCCGATCCGCCGGCACCGGACAATCCGCCGGCTTGTGCTTCTCGTCGGTCGCCGCATAGGGCGTCGTCCATTTCTTGAAGAAGGCTTCGAGATCGCCGTCATAGCCGACAGTGTCGCCCAGGATGTCAGCATCGAGCAGCGATTTGTCGCAATAGACCTGGCTCTCGCCGGTCTCCGCCAGGATGATGAATTCATGGGAGAGATCGCCGCCGATCGGCCCGGTATCGGCGCGCATCGGAATGGCTTTGAGACCCATCCGCGCAAAGGTACGCAGATAGGCGAGGAACATGCGGTTGTAGGAGCGCTTGGCCCCGGCCGCGTCGAGATCGAAGGAATAGCTATCCTTCATCAGGAATTCGCGCCCACGCATGACGCCGAAGCGCGGCCGCACCTCGTCACGGAATTTCCATTGGATGTGATAGAGGATGCGCGGCAGATCGCGATAGGTCTTGACCGCGTTGCGGAAGATGTCGGTGATGAGCTCCTCGTTGGTCGGGCCATAGAGCATGTCGCGCTCGTGGCGGTCGCGGATGCGCAGCATCTCCTTGCCGTAGACCTCGTAGCGGCCGCTTTCCTGCCAGAGCTCGGCCGGCTGTAATGTGGGCATCAGCAATTCGAGGGCGCCGGCCGCGTCCTGCTCCGCGCGCACGATCGCCTCGACCTTTTGCAGCACGCGGAAGCCGAGCGGCAGCCAGCTATAGATGCCCGACGCCGCCTGCCGCACCATGCCGGCGCGCAGCATCAACCGGTGCGAGACGATCTGCGCCTCGCTCGGATTCTCCTTGAGCAGCGGCAGGAAATAGCGGGACAGGCGCATCAAACCTCGGGATTTTGGCGGTCGGGCCGGCGGCGCACTCTAGCCGAAGCCGAAGCCGCTTCGCTACGCCGCCTTGGTCTTGCCGATTCGCTTCTTCGCGCGCCAGGGCGGCGCCAACCTGTCGACGCGTTTATGGGTGGGGCAGCTCGGCACATGGGCGCCCTTGAGATAGCCCAGGCTCATCAGGAACTCGCCGACGATCTCGCCGCCGGTGAAGCGGAAATTCTCCTTGAACAGCCTGACCCAGGCATCCTTGGAGCGCGGATGGTGAGCATCGAGCCATGCGGCAAAGCTGCTATGAGTCTTGCGGATGGCCTGGAGGCGCTTGGCATTGTCGATCGCCGCGGCGATCTTGAGCCGGTTGCGGATGATGCCGGCATTGCTCAAGAGGTGCGCGACATCGGCTTTACCGAACCCCGCCACCTTATCGATGTCGAAGCCGCGATAGGCCTTGGCGAAGGCCTTGCGCTTCTTCAGCACGGTGAGCCAGGAGAGCCCGGCCTGGTTGATCTCGAGCACCAGCCGCTCGAACAGCACCGCATCGTCGCGCGACGGAAAGCCGTATTCGCTGTCGTGATAGGGGCCGTGAAATTCATGGCCGCGGGCGACGCGGCAATAGGTTGCGCTCATCTCATTCGCCCCGCAGCCTGGCGATATAGTCGGTCATGCCCCAATGCAGTAGCGCCCAGACCCCCGCCGCCACCACCGTGGTGATGAGGGCCTTGCGCAGCAGATGCGGCTGGGTGGGCGCACCGGCATCGTGGCCGAGCTCGCCCTCGCGCGCCGGCTTGATACCGAAGGGCAAGACGGCGAACAGCACGATCCACCAGCACACGACATAGATCGCGATATCGAGCGCGTATTGCGTCATCGGCTAGACCTGCTCCAGCTCGATGAGGGTGCCGGCGAAATCCTTCGGGTGCAGGAACAACACGGGCTTGCCATGCGCGCCGATCGAGGGCTCGCCCTCGCCCAGTACACGGGCGCCTTCGGCCTCAAGCTTGTCGCGCGCCGCCATGATGTCGGCAACCTCGTAACAGATATGGTGCATGCCGCCCGAAGGATTGCGCGCGAGGAAGCTGGCGATGGGCGATTTGTCGCCCAAGGGCTCAAGCAGCTCGATCTTGGTATTGGGCAGCTCGACGAACACGGTGGTGACGCCATGCGACGGCAAGGGCACCGGCGCCGAGATTTTGGCGCCGAGCAGGCCGCGATAGATCTCGCCGGCCTTTTTGACGTCGGGCACGACGATGGCGACGTGGTTGAGCCGGCCGATCATGCGCCCTCGCCGCCGATGCGCGTCAGATGCACCTGGGTCACCGGCTTCTTGCCGTGCCAATCCTTGAGCGAGCGCCGCACCGCGAGCCGCGCCGCCTCGCGTAAGGCCGCATCGTCGCGCTTTTCCCTGGGCGACAGCTCGTTGACCGCCGCGGCGACGCGCTGGCTCAGCTCCTCGGCCGAGGCGGTCTCGTCCTCGCCCAGCCCCTGCACGCTGACCTGCGGCGGCGCCAGCAGCTTTCCGGCCTGGTCGACGACCAGACTGGCCAGCGCCGCGCCGTTGAACACCATGCGCTGGCGGTTCTTCAGCGCGGCCCCCGCCGCGTTGATGAGCGATTTGCCCTCGGAGACCAGGCGCCCGACATGCACTTCGCCGATCACCGCTGCCGGGCCGGGGGCGAGGCGGATCATCTCGCCGTTCTTGGTCACGATCGCCTGCTGCACCTGGCAGGCCTCAGCGAGCCGCGCCTGCGCCATCAGATGCCGCGTCTCGCCATGCACCGGCACGGCGATGCGCGGTCGCACCAGCTGATACATGCGGGTCAGCTCGTCGCGCGCCGGGTGGCCCGAGACATGGATCAGCGCATCATGCTCGGTGACCAGCTTGACGTCCAATTTCACCAGGGCGTTCTGCAGCCTGCCGATGGCGCGCTCATTGCCGGGGATGACGCGCGAGGAGAAGATCGCGGTATCGCCCTCCTCCAGCACGATATGCGGGTGATCGTCGGCGGCGATGCGGGAGAGCGCCGAGCGCGGCTCGCCCTGGCTGCCGGTGCAAATAAGTAGCGCCTTGGAGCGCGGCAAATACGAGGCCTCTTCCTCGGTCAGGAAGGGCGGCACGCCCTTCAAGTAACCCGTCTCGCGCGCAGCATGCTCGATGCGCCAGAGCGAGCGGCCGACCAGCGCGGCGTGGCGATCATGCGCGGCGGCAGCGGCGGCGGCCGAGGCCACTCGCGCGACGTTGGAGGCAAAGCAGGCGATGGCGACGCGCTCCTCGCAGCGCCCGATGATATCGATCAAATTGCGCCGCACATCCGCCTCAGAGCCCGCCTCGCCCGGCCGCAGCGCATTGGTCGAATCGCAGATCATCGCCAGCACGCCATCGTCGCCCAGGCGCTGTAGCGCCGCCGTATCCGAGACCTCGCCCTCCAGGGGATCGGCATCGAATTTCCAATCGCCGGTATGGAGGATTGTGCCCAAGGGGGTGCGGATCACCACCGCATTGGGCTCGGGGATCGAATGGGTGAGCGTGATGAGCTCGATCTCGAACGGCCCCACCGAGAATTTCCCCGAGAGCGGGATGACGGTGATCGGCACCTGGTGCTCGAGCCCGGCCTCGATCAGCTTCAGGCGCAGCACCGCGGCGGTGAAGGGCGTCGCATAGACCGGGCATTTGAGCTGGGGCCAGAGATACTGGATGGCACCGATATGGTCTTCATGCGCGTGGGTGACGACGAGACCATCCAGCTGCGCGATGCGCTCGGCGATGAAGGCGGGATCGGGCATCACCACGTCGACGCCGGGCAGCGTGTCGTCGGCGAAAGTGATGCCGCAATCGACCATCAGCCAGCGGCCCTTGTAGCCATAGAGCGACATGTTCATGCCGATCTCGCCGACCCCGCCCAAGGCCAGGAAGGCGAGCTCGTCAGGGCGGTTGAGCCTGGGCGATGCGCCGTCAGCCATGCGCTTTGCGGTTCCGCTCGTCGATCAGATGCAGACCCCACAGCACGAGCTGGTCGTCGGCCTTGGCGATCGCCGGGATCGAGCCCTCGAACAGCGGCGCCAGGCCGCCCGTCGCGATGGCGCGCAAGGGCTGGCCGAATTCCTCGCCGATGCGCCGCACCAGACCCTCGATCAGCGACACATAACCCCAATAGATGCCCGATTGCATGCAGGCGATGGTGTTGGTGCCGATCACCTTTTCCGTGCGCCGGATCGGCACGCTGGGCAGTTTCGCCGCGGCGGCGGCCAATGCTTGGAGTGATAAATTAATGCCGGGTGCTATAACGCCACCGCGATAATTGCCGTCCTTATCCACCACATCGAAAGTCGTCGCGGTGCCGAAATCGATAACGATCAGCGGGCCCTTGTAGCGGTCGTGCGCAGCGACGGTGTTGACCAGGCGGTCGGCGCCTACCTCTTCCGCCCGGTCGACCAAGGCCTTGGCGCCGATCTCAACGCCCTTGTCGCCCACAACCAGCGGCTCGGCATGGCAATAATCGCGGCACAGCCGGCGCAAATTGAAATTCGCCTCGGGCACCACGCTGGCGATAATGGCGCGGTCGATCATCGCGCGCGACAATTTCTGCAGCGCCAGCAGATGGTCGAGCCAGACCACGTATTCATCGGCGGTGCGCTGCGCCTCGGTCGCGGCGCGCCAGGCGCCCTTCAAGGTGGCGCCGTCCCAGACGGCGAACACCGTGTTGGTATTGTTGGCGTTGATGGCGAGCAGCATGCAGCCCTCCTACGAGGCCGGAAAGATATCGGCGGCGGCGATGCGCCGGGCGCCGCCGGCGGTTTCGAGCAGCAGCGCGCCGTCGGCATCGAGCCCGGCAAACCGCCCGGTGAGCTCGGCCTGCGGTAGCTGGGCCCGGATCTCCGACCCAAGGCCAAACGCTTGGTCGAGCCAGGCGCGTCGCAAAGGTTCGAAGCCCTCGGCGCCCCACCGCTCATACCAAAGGATCAGCGCCGGCGCGAGGGCTTCCAGCATGGTTGCGGGAGTCACTGCGCACGCACCTTCGGATTTGAGCGAGGTGGCGGGATAGGCGGTGTCCTTCGGGTGCGAAACCAGATTGATGCCGATGCCGATCACCAGGAAATCGAGCGTCTTGCCACCCGCCGCCTGGGATTCAAGGAGAATGCCGGCCACCTTCTTGCCGGACACCAAGACATCGTTCGGCCATTTATAGGCGAGGCCGGCGCCCGCCGGCAGCAGGCCCCGGCAGGCATCGCCCACCGCCAGCGCCGCGGCGAAGCTGAGCTGCGCCGCTTGCGCGACATCGCAGCGCGGCCGCAGGACAAGCGAGAGATAGAGATTGCCCGGCGGCGAGAACCAGCTTTTGCCCTGACGGCCGCGCCCGGCGCTTTGCGCGCCGGCCCAGATCAGCGTGCCCTCGGGCGCACCCGACCGCGCGCGTCGCTTCGCCTCGTCATTGGTGCTGTCGGTGGCATCGAGATAGACCGGCTGGAAGAATCCCGGCAGAGCGGGTGTCGTCATCCCGAGAACAGCGCCGCCGCCACCGTATCGGCGGCGTTGACCAGCGGATCGGGCCAGGCGAAGAAGAAGAACGTCACCAGCGCCGCCAGCAGCATCACCGCCTGCACCTCGCCGCCGAAGGGCAGGTCGAACTTTCCCTTGGCCTCGTCGAAATACATGAGTTTCACGATGCGCAGGTAATAGTAGGCGCCCACCACGCTGGCCAGCACGCCGAGCACCGCCAGCGAATAGAGTCCGGCATCGATGGCGGCGAGAAAGACGTAAAGCTTGGCGAAGAACCCGGCGAGCGGCGGAATCCCCGCCATCGAGAACATGAAGATGCCGAGCGCCAGCGCCAGCGCGGGATGGGTGCGGGACAATCCCGCCAGATCCTCGATGCCCTCGACCGCCTTGCCGCCGCGGCGCATGCAGAGGATGACGGCGAAGGTGCCGATGCTCATGACCAAATAGACCGCGAGATAGACCAGCACGCCGCGCACGCCGATGGCGGTGCCGGCGGCAAGCCCGATCAGCGCATAGCCGGCATGGCCGATCGAGGAATAGGCCATCAGGCGTTTGATGTTTCTTTGATTGATGGCGGCAAGCGCGCCCAGGATCATCGACGCGGCCGAGATCGCCCAGATGATCTGCCGCCACTCATGCAGCAGCCCGCCGAACGGGCCGGTCATCACCCGCACAAACAGCACGATGGCGGCGATCTTGGGCGCCACCGCAAAAAACGCGGTCACCGGCGTGGGCGCGCCCTCATAGACGTCGGGCGTCCACATATGGAAGGGCACCGCCGAGCATTTGAAGGCGATGCCGACGGCGATCAGCACGATGCCGGTGACCAGGCCGATGCCGGCATTGTCGCCTTCGGCAAACAGCTTCGCCAGATTGTCGAACCCCGTCGTGCTGGCGAAGCCATAAACCATCGACGCGCCGTAGAGCAGCATGCCCGACGCCACTGCGCCGAGGACGAAGTATTTCAAGCCGGCCTCGGTCGAGCGCGCAGAATCGCGCGCGAAGCTCGCCATCACATAGAGCGACAGGCTTTGCAGCTCGAGACCGAGATAGACCGATATCAGATCGTTGGCGGCGACCATCACCATCATGCCGGCGGAGGCGGTGAGCACCAGCACGGCGTATTCGAAGCGGGCGATGCCCTCGCGCTCGTTGAAGCGCAGGGCCAGAATGAGCGAGAGTGCCGAGCCGACCAGGATGAGCGCCTGGGCGAAGACCGCCAGACCGTCGCTGATGAAAAGCCCGAACAGGCTGACCTGGCGAGCGATGCCGTGCTGCCAGACCGGCGCCAGCACTAGCCCGAGCGCCACGATCAGCGCCGCAACGGCAAGCCAGGACATCTCGGCGGCGGCGCGGCGGCCGCGGAACAGCCCGAGCAACAGCAGCGCCATGGCCGAAACCGCGATGAAAATCTCCGGCAGCGCCGGCATGAAATCGGGTGTCGCGATCATGGCATGACCGCCGCGACCGATGCCGGCAGATGCCGCTGCGAAACCTGCACATGCTCGATCAGGTTGGAGATCGTCGGCTGGATCGGCTTCAGGAACGAGGCCGGATAGATTCCCATCCAGATCACCACCGCGATCATCGGCGCGAAGATCAGGATCTCGCGCGGCGAGAGATCGAGCATGGCGCGGACGTCGTCCTTGGTCAGCTTGCCGAAGACGACGCGGCGATAGAGATAGAGCATGTAGGCCGCGCCCAGGATCAGGCCGGTAGTGGCGAGGACGGCGACCCAGGTATTGGCCTGGAAGGCGCCGACCAGCGAGAGGAACTCGCCAACGAAGCCGCTGGTGCCGGGCAGTCCGACCGAGGCCAGCATGAAGATCATGAAAGCCAGCGCATAGCGCGGCATGTTCTCGACCAAGCCGCCATAGCGCGAAATCTCGCGGGTATGGAGGCGGTCGTAGATGACGCCGACGCAGAGGAACAGCGCGGCGGACACAACGCCATGGCTCAGCATCTGGATCATCGCGCCCTGTAGCCCCTCGGGCGTCACGGTGAAGATGCCGATGGTGACAAAGCCCATATGGGCGACCGAGGAATAGGCGATCAGCTTCTTCATGTCCTCCTGCGCCAGCGCGACGAGGGAGGTGTAGATGATCGCGACTACGCTGAGCGTGTAGACCAGCGGCGCCAGCGCCGCCGAGGCGTCGGGGAACATCGGCAGCGAAAAGCGGATGAAGCCGTAGCCGCCCATCTTCAGCAGCACGCCGGCCAATATCACCGAGCCCGCAGTCGGCGCCTCGACATGCGCGTCGGGCAGCCAGGTATGCACCGGCCACATCGGCACCTTGACCGCGAAGGAGGCGAAGAAGGCAAGCCAGAGCCAGAATTGCAGCACCGGCGCGAAATTGAAGGAGAGCGCCTCGACGATGTCCATCGTGCCCGTCGTGAAATAGATCGCCAGGATGGCGAGCAGCATCAAGACCGAGCCCAGCAGCGTATAGAGGAAGAACTTGAACGCGGCATAGACGCGGCGCGGCCCGCCCCAGACGCCGATGATGAGGAACATCGGGATGAGGACGCCCTCGAAGAACATGTAGAAGACGACGAAATCGAGCGCGCAGAACATGCCGACCATAAGCGTCTCGAGCACGAGGAAGGCGATCATGTATTCCTTCACCCGCTTGGTGATGGAGGTCCAGCTTGCCAGCACGCAGATCGGCGTCAGAAACGTCGACAGGATGACGAAGAAGAGCGAGATGCCGTCGACGCCGAGGTGATAGGAGATGTTGAAATCAGGCATCCAGGCGGCGTTCTCGACCATCTGGAAATCGGCGCGGGTCGGATCGAAGCGCTCCCAGATGACGAGCGACACGGCGAAGTCGATGAGCGAGGTCCACAGGGCGATCCAGCGCGCATTGCGCGCGACGTCGGATTCCTCGCCGCGCAGCAGCAAGATCGCGAAGGCGCCCGCCAGCGGCAGGAAGATGGTGAGTGACAGGATGGGCCAGTTCGCCATCGCCTAGACCCCGATCTGCCGCAACAGGTACCAGGAGACCAGCGCCACCACACCGACCAGCATGGCGAAGGCGTAGTGATAGACGTAGCCGCTTTGCAGCCGGCTAGCCAAGACCGAGAGACCGCGCGTCACGGCGGAGACGCCGTCGGGGCCGAGCCCGTCGATGGTCTTGTTGTCGCCGCGCTTCCACAGGAAAAAGCCCAGCGCCATCGACGGTCGCACCAGCGTCGCGTCGTAGAGTTCGTCGAAATACCATTTGTTGAGCAGGAACACATAAAGCGGCCGCAGCGCCCGCGCCGTCGCCGCCGGAATCCCCGGCCGGGCGATATAGGAAAGCCAGGCGATTGCGATGCCCAATATTCCCGCCGCCAGCGGCAGGCTCGACACCCAGCCGGGGACGTGGTGGGCCGCCTCAGTGCTGTCATGCTCGGGCAGGATAAGAATGGAGTCGCGCCAGAACGCCTCGCGCCCGTCGCCGACGAAGAAATTGAATCCCATCTTGCCGGCGAAGATCGCCCCCGCCGCCAGCACCAGCAGCGGCAGGATCATCACCTTCGGCGATTCATGGACGTGGCTCATCACCTCTTTCGAGGCGCGCGGGGCGCCGTGGAAGGTCATGAACAGCAGCCGCCAGGAATAGAATGCCGTCAGGAAAGCGACAAAAATTCCCAGCCAATATGCGTAGAGTCCGACGCCGGTGCCGGCCGCCCAGGCGGCTTCAAGGATGAAGTCCTTCGAATAATAGCCGGAAAAGGGCCAGATGCCGGCGAGCGACAGGCTGCCGATCCACATCAGCAGGTATGTGGCCGGGATCAGCGAGCGCAGCCCGCCCATCTTGCGCATGTCCTGCTCGCCCGACATGGCGTGGATCACCGATCCGGCGCCGAGGAACAAGAGCGCCTTGAAGAAGGCATGCGTCATCAGATGGAACATCGCCCCGCCATAGGCCGAGACGCCGGCTGCGAAGAACATGTAGCCGAGCTGGCTGCAAGTCGAATAGGCGATGACGCGCTTGATGTCGTTCTGCGCCATGCCGACCGAGGCAGCAAAGACCGCGGTGGTGCCGCCGACGACGACGACGATATCGAGCGCCGTCGGCGAATACTCGAACAGCGGCGAGAGCCGCGCCAGCATGAAGACACCGGCGGTCACCATGGTCGCGGCATGGATCAGCGCCGAGACCGGGGTCGGGCCCTCCATCGCGTCGGGCAGCCAGGTGTGCAGACCGAGCTGCGCCGATTTTCCCATAGCGCCGATGAACAGCAGAATGCAGGCGATGGTGATCGCGTCGACCTCGTGGCCGAGGAATGGGATGGTGTTGTGGGCGACGTCGGGCGCCGCGGCGAAGACAGTGTCGAACTGCAGCGAGCCGAAGATGAAATAGACCGCGAAGATGCCGAGCGCGAAGCCGAAATCGCCGACCCGGTTGACGATGAAGGCCTTGATCGCGGCTGCATTGGCGGCGGGGCGGTCGAACCAGAAGCCGATCAGCAGGTACGAGGCGACGCCGACGCCCTCCCAGCCGAAGAACAGCTGCAGGAAATTGTCGGATGTCACCAGCATCAGCATGAAAAAAGTGAAGACGCTGAGATAGGCCATGAAGCGCGGTACGGATTTATCGTGCGCCATGTAGCCGACCGAATAGATGTGCACCATGGCCGAGACCACGGTGACCATCGCCACCATCATCACGGACAGCGTGTCGTAGCGCAGCGCCCAGCGCGTCTGCAGATCGCCGGTGTCGATCCAGGTCATCAACTGGATGGTGCGGTTATGGCCCAGGATCGCCACGTCGTAGAACATGACGCAGCCCAGCACCGCCGCGATCAGCAGCGCCAGGCAGGTGACGAGCTGCGCGCCGCGGTCGCCGATCCAGCGGCCGAAGAAGCCGGCAATCACCGCGCCGAGCAGCGGCAGGAAGATAGCGGCAATGCCCACGCGCTCAGCCCTTCATCAGGTTGATGTCTTCGACCGCGATGGTGCCCCGGTTGCGGAAATAGGCGACCAGGATGGCGAGGCCGATCGCGGCCTCGGCGGCGGCAACGGTGAGCACGAACATGGCGAAGATCTGGCCGACCAGATCGTGCAGGAAGGCCGAGAAAGCGACGAAATTGATGTTCACCGCCAAGAGCATGAGCTCGACCGACATCAGGATGATGATGACGTTCTTGCGGTTGAGGAAGATGCCGAAGATGCCGAGCGTGAAGAGGATCGCCGCCACGGTGAGGTAATGCGCCAAGCCGATCTCGAACATGCGTTTAGACCCCCTGCCCCGGCCGGACCTTGACGATCTCGACCGTCTCGCCGCGCATGCGCGACACCTGGCGCGCGATCTTCTGCCGGCGCATGCCCTCGCGCGGATGGTGGGTCAGCACGATGGCGCCGATCATCGCCACCAGCAGGATCATGCCGGCGGCCTGGAAGGCGTAGACATAGTGGGTATAGAGCAACTCCCCGAGCGCCGCGGTGTTGCTGAGTTGGTTCGGCGTCGGCGCCGCAGCGTCAACGCCCGATTGCGACGAGAACGACCAGGCGCCGAACATCAGCACGAGCTCGGCCAGCAGGATCAATCCCACCAGCGCGCCGATCGGCAGGTAGTTCAAAAAGCCCTGACGCAGCTGGACGAAATTGATGTCGAGCATCATGACGACGAAGAGGAACAGCACCGCGACGGCGCCGACATAGACGATGACCAGGATCATCGCCAGGAATTCGGCGCCCAGCAGCACGAACAATCCGGCGGCGTTGAAGAAGGCCAGGATGAGGAATAGCACCGAATGGACCGGGTTGCGCGCCGAGATCACCATCACCGCCGAGGCGATAGCGACGCCGGCGAAGGCGTAGAAGGCGAGCGCCTGAAGAATCTGCGGCGCGTTCATCGGCAAATCTCGCCTAGACGACAAAACAAAACCTCACCCTGAGGAGCGATCCGGCGCGAAGCGACGGAGCGCGTCTCGAAGGGGGAGTGCGGCAAACCAGCCCTCATACTTCGAGACGCCGACTGCGCCGGCTCCTCAGCATAAGGATTAAAGAAAACCGGTACATCCATCGCTTCGTTCATCGGTACGGCGCGTCCAGCGCGAGGTTCTTGGCGAGCTCGGCTTCCCAGCGATCACCATTCGCGAGCAGCTTGTCCTTGTTGTAGAACAGCTCTTCGCGGGTCTCCGAGGCGAACTCGAAATTCGGCCCCTCGACGATGGCGTCGACCGGGCAGGCCTCCTGGCAGAGGCCGCAATAGATGCATTTGGTCATGTCGATGTCGTATCGCGTCGTCCGCCGGCTGCCGTCGTCGCGCGGCTCGGCCTCGATGGTGATGGCGAGTGCCGGGCAGATCGCCTCGCACAGCTTGCAGGCGATGCAGCGCTCCTCGCCGTTGGGATAGCGCCTGAGCGCATGCTCGCCGCGGAAGCGCGGGCTGAGCGGTCCCTTCTCGTAGGGATAATTCACCGTCACCGGCCGCTTGAACATGTAGCGCAGCGTCAGCCACATGCCCGATACGAGCTCGATCAGCAGGAGGTTGCGCGCGGAACGGTCGAGCGACGCCATGGCTGATCCTAGCTCGGCAGCTTGCCGGTGAAGACGAGGAAAGCCGCCGTGACGACCAGCCAGAACAGCGACAAGGGCAAGAACACCTTCCAGCCCAGCCGCATCAGCTGATCGTAGCGGAAGCGCGGAAACGTGGCGCGCACCCAGAGAAAGCAGAACAGCACGAAACATATCTTGAGTGCGAACCACAGCGGCCCCGGGACCCAGGTGAAGGGCACCACGTTGAAGGGTGGCAGCCAGCCACCAAGGAACAGGATGCTGGTCAGCGCGCTCATCAGGATCATGTTGATGTATTCGCCCATGTAGAAGAGCGCAAAGCTCATCGAGGAATATTCGACAAAGAACCCGGCGACCAGCTCGCTCTCGCCCTCGGGCAGATCGAAGGGCGAGCGGTTGGTCTCGGCCAGAGCCGAGATAAAGAAGACGATGAACATCGGGAAGAGCGGCAGGAAGAACCACAAGCTACGCTGCGCCTCGACGACATCCGAAAGATTGAGCGAGCCGACGCAGAGCAGCACACTGACGATGACGAAGCCGATCGAGACCTCGTAGGACACCATCTGCGCCGCCGAGCGCAGCGCGCCGAGGAAGGCATATTTGGAATTCGACGACCAGCCGGCCATGATGATGCCGTAGACGCCGAGCGAGCTGACCGCGAAGAGATAGAGCACGCCGACATTGATGTTGGCGATCACCATGCGCGGACCGAAGGGGATGACCGCCCAGGCGATCATGCTCAGCATCAAGGTGACGATCGGCGCCGCGAGGAAGACGCCGCGATTGGCGCCGGTCGGGATCACGGTCTCCTTCAACAGGAGCTTCAGCTCGTCGGCGATCGGCTGCAACAGACCGAAGGGCCCGACCACGTTCGGCCCCTTGCGCAGCTGCGCCCAGGCGAGAACCTTGCGCTCGGAATACGTCAAATACGCAAATCCCAGCAGCAGCCCGACCATGATGGCGATGATCTCGGCCAGCAGCAGCGCGGTCGCCAGGCCGTAATGGGTCCAGAGCTCAACCATCGGTGCCGGTCTTGCCTTCAGGGCTGCCAAGCTGCGCGGCACACTCCGCCATGGTGACGGAGGCGCGGCTGATCGGATCGGTGCGGTAAAAATCGCGGATCGGATAAACGAAGGACGCCGCGTCGAGCGGGCCGTCCTTGCCGAAGACGCCCCAGGCCGAGCGCGGCGCCGCGTCGATCTCACCGAACACGGGGTTGGCTGCAACCAGCGCGCGGCGGATGGCGCCCAGATCGTCATAGGGCAAGGGCTTGGCCAAAGCCCCCGACAGCGCGCGCAGGATCGCCCAATCCTCGCGCGCCTCACCGGGCGGGAAGACGGCGCGGCGCGCGTGCTGCACGCGGCCCTCGGTGTTGATGTAGGTCGCGTCTTTCTCGGTATAGGCGGCCCCCGGCAGCACCACATCGGCGCGGTCGGCGCCGGCATCGCCGTGATGGCCCTGATAGACGACGAAAGCCTTACCCAGGCGCTTCATCTCGATCTCGTCGGCGCCGAGCAGATAGACGAAATCGATCTGGCCTTTTTCGGCACCAGCCAGAATCCCGGCGACGTCGCGGCCATTCGGGCCCGGCAGCAAGCCGAGATCGAGGCCGCCGACTCGCGCCGCCGCTGTGTGCAGCACGTTGAAACCGCTCCAATCGTCGCGCGCCATGCCGGCGGATTCGGCGAGCTTGCGCGCCAGCGCGAGCAGTGCGGCACCGTCACGCCGGCGCAGCGCGCCCTGGCCGATAATCAGCATCGGATGCTTGGCGGATTTGAGCGTCTCGGCCCACTCGCCCTTGCCGGAAGCCAGCGCATTCAGCGCCTCGGGGCCGTTGCCGAGCTGCTGCACCGTATAGGTCAAATCGCGGCGCGGCCCGATGCATGCCAGCTTGAAGCCGCCTTGCAGCCAGCGCTTGCGCAGCCGCGCATTGACGATGGGGGCTTCCCAGCGCGGGTCGGTGCCGATCAAGAGACAGGCATCGGCCTGCTCGATCCCGGCAATCGTCGTGTTGAAGAGATAGCCGGCGCGGGTCGCGCCATCAAGCGCCGCGCCATCCTGGCGGCAATCGAGATTGGGCGAGCCGAGATTCGCCATCAGCCCCTTCAGCGCCAGCATCGCCTCGGCATCGGCGAGGTCGCCGGCAATCGCGGCGATGCGGCTGCCGTCGAGTCCTTTCAGCTTTGCGGCAATGGCACCGAACACCTCGCCCCAGGATGATTCGACGAGCTTACCGCTCTTGCGCAGGTAAGGCCGGTCGAGCCGGCGCTTGGTCAGGCCGTCCAGCGCGAAGCGGGTCTTATCGGAGATCCACTCCTCGTTGATGTCCTCGTTGAGGCGCGGCAGCACGCGCAGCACGGCGGGGCCGCGCGCGTCGATGCGGATGTTGGAGCCGACCGCGTCCATCACGTCGACGCTTTCGGTCTTGGTCAGCTCCCAGGGCCGCGCGACGAAGGCATAGGGCTTCGAGGTGAGCGCGCCGACCGGGCAGAGGTCGATAATGTTGGCCGAGAGTTCGGAGGTCAGCGCGCGCTGAATATATGTCCCGATCTCCATGTCCTCGCCACGGCCGGTGGCGCCGAGCTCTTCGACGCCGGCAATCTCCGTCGCAAAGCGGACGCAGCGGGTGCAGTGGATGCAGCGATTCATGGACGTGGCAACCAAGGGCCCGAAATTCTTGTCGCGCACCGCACGCTTGTTCTCCTCGTAACGGCCGCGGTCGAAGCCATAGGCCATCGCTTGGTCTTGCAGATCGCATTCGCCGCCCTGATCGCAGATCGGGCAATCGAGCGGATGGTTGATCAGCAGGAATTCCATCACGCCGTGACGCGCTTTCTTCGCCTTCTCGCTGTCGGTATGGATGACCATGTTGTCAGCTGCCGGCATGGCGCAGGAAGCGATCGGCTTCGGCGCCTTTTCCTGCTCCACGAGGCACATGCGGCAATTGCCGGCGATGGCGAGGCGCTGGTGGTAGCAGAAATGCGGCACCTCGAATCCTGCCTGCTGGCAGGCCTGCAGCACCGTGGCGCCGGCGGGAACCTCGATCGCTTTGCCGTTGACGGTGAGCTTCGGCATGTCCCTACTCCGCCGCGCGCGCCGGTGCCGCCGCGCGGTATTCGACGATGCGGCGCTCCATCTCGGGGCGGAAATGGCGGATCAGCCCCTGGATCGGCCAAGCCGCCGCGTCGCCCAGCGCGCAGATGGTATGGCCCTCGATCTCGAAGGAGACCTCGAGCAGCATGTCGATCTCGCTCGATGCCGCCTCGCCCTTCACCATGCGCTCCATCACCCGCCACATCCAGCCGGTGCCTTCACGGCACGGCGTGCATTGGCCGCAGCTTTCGTGCTTGTAGAATTTGGCGAGCCGCGCGATCGCCTTGACCACGTCGGTCGATTTATCCATCACCGTGACCGCGGCGGTGCCGAGGCCCGATTTGACGTCGCGCAGCGCGTCGAAATCCATCAGCACGGTGTCGCAGATCGATTTCGGGATCAGCGGCACCGACGAGCCGCCCGGAATGATTGCGAGCAGATTGTCCCAGCCGCCGCGCACGCCGCCGGCGTATTTGTCGATCAGCTCCTTCAGCGGGATGCCCATCTCCGCCTCGACATTACAAGGCTTTTCAACGTGCCCGCCGATGCAGAAGACCTTGGTGCCCTCGTTCTTCGGCCGGCCGATGCCGGCGAACCAGGCCGAGCCGCGCCGGAGGATGGTCGGCGCCACGGCGATGGTCTCGACATTATTGACGGTGGTGGGACAGCCATAGAGCCCGACCGCCGCCGGGAAAGGCGGCTTCAGCCGGGGCATGCCCTTCTTGCCCTCGAGCGATTCCAGCAGCGCGGTTTCCTCGCCGCAGATATAGGCGCCGGCGCCGCGATGGAGATGGATCTCGAAGTCGAAGCCCGAGCCGCAGGCATTCTTGCCGAGCAGCCCCGCCGCATAGGCCTCGTCGATCGCCGCCTGCAGCACCTTCGCCTCGTTGACGAATTCGCCGCGGATATAGATGTAGCAAACATGGGCGCCCATGCCGACCGAGGCGATCAGGCAGCCCTCGATCAGCTTGTGCGGATCGTGGCGAATGATATCGCGGTCCTTGCAGGTGCCGGGCTCACTCTCATCGGCGTTGACGACGAGATATGACGGCCGCTCGCCGCCCTCCTTGGGCATGAAGGACCATTTCATGCCAGTCGGAAAACCGGCGCCGCCGCGGCCGCGTAGCCCGGAGGCCTTGATCTCGTTGGTAATGGCGTCGCGGCCCTTGAGGATGAGCTCCTTGGTGCCGTCCCAATCGCCGCGCGCCCGCGCGCTCTGCTTGCCGTCGAGCTTCCAGTCGAATTGGCCGTAGAGATTGGTGAAGATGCGGTCCTTGTCGGCGAGGCTCATCGCTTGCCTCCGCCATAGGAGAGCGTGGTGAGGGTATTGGCGCCGCCCTCCGGCGCCGAGGTCTGCCGGCCGGTGGCACTACCCATCGGCGGCTTCTTGCCGGCTTTTAGATCGTCGATCAACTTCACCGTCGAATCGGCATCGAGGTCCTCGTAGAAATCGTCGTTGACCTGGATCACCGGCGCGTTGACGCAGGCGCCCAGACACTCGACTTCCAAAAGCGAGAACTGGCCGTCCGGCGTGGTCTGGCCGATGCCGATGCCGAGCTTTTTCTTGCAGGTATCGACGACCGCGTCGGAGCCGCGCAGCCAGCACGGCGTCGTCGTGCAGATCTGGAAAAAATGCTTACCGACCGGGCGCAGGCTGAACATCGAATAAAATGTGGCGACCTCGTAGACGCGGATGCGCGACATGCCGAGCATGTCGGCCACCACATCCATCGCCGCGCGCGGCAGCCAATTATCATGCTGGCGCTGCGCCAGATCCAAGAGCGGCAGCACCGCGCTGGCCTGGCGGCCTTCGGGATATTCCGAGATCGCCGCCTTGGCCTTTTTGAGGTTGGCCGGCGTGAAAGCAAAGCTGTCCGGCTGCTTGACCGGGGCTGTGTCGGCGGGGCCGCTCATCGGTCGACCTCGCCGAAGACGATGTCCATCGAGCCGATGATGGCGACGACGTCGGCTAGCATGTGGCCGCGCGACATGAAATCGGTGCCCTGCAGGAAGGCGAAGCCGGGCGCGCGGATCTTGCAGCGATAGGGCCGGTTGCTGCCGTCGGAGACCAGATAGACGCCGAACTCGCCCTTCGGCGCCTCGACCGCGGTGTAGGTCTCGCCCGCCGGCACGTGATAGCCCTCGGTATAGAGCTTGAAGTGATGGATGAGCGCTTCCATCGACTGCTTCATCTCGTGGCGCGGCGGCGGCGACACCTTGCGGTCGTTGATCATGAACGGACCTGCCGGCATGCGCTCGAGCGCCTGGCTCATGATGCGGAGCGACTGACGCATCTCTTCCATGCGGATGAGATAGCGGTCCCAGCAATCGCCGCTCTTGCCGATCGGAATGTCGAAATCCATCTCGCCATAGACGTCGTAGGGCTGCGCCTTGCGCAGATCCCACGGCACACCCGAGCCGCGCAGCATCGGGCCGGAGAAACCCCAATCCAGCGCCTGCTCCACGCTGACCACGCCGATATCGACGGTGCGCTGCTTGAAGATGCGGTTCTCGGTGAGGAGATGCTCGAGATCGTCGACCCGCGCCGGGAATTGCTCGACCCAGGCGGCGATGTCCTCGGCGAGGCCCGCCGGCAGATCCTGGTGGACGCCGCCCGGGCGGAAATAATTGGCGTGGAGGCGCGCGCCCGACACGCGCTCATAGAATTCCATCAGCTTCTCGCGCTCCTCGAAGGCCCAGAGCAGCGGCGTGATGGCGCCGACATCGAGCGCGAAAGCGGTCAGGCTCAAAAGATGATTGAGGATGCGGGTGATCTCGGCGAACAGCACGCGGATGTATTGCGCGCGTGGCGGCGGCACGATGCCCATCAGCTTCTCTACCGCGAGGGCGAAGGCGTGCTCCTGGCACATCGGCGAGACGTAATCGAGCCGGTCGAAATACGGGATCGCCTGGAGATAGGTCTTGTACTCGATCAGCTTTTCCGTTCCCCGGTGCAACAAACCGATATGCGGATCGGCGCGATCCACCGTCTCACCGTTCATCTCGAGCACCAGGCGCAGCACGCCGTGTGCCGCGGGATGCTGCGGCCCGAAATTCATGGTGAAGCTCTGGATGAGGTGCTGCGCCTCGGATTGGGATGCGAGCGTGGCGGAAGTCTCGGTCATTTGCCGTTACCGCCCGCGGCCTTCTCGTCGCCGGGCAGGATCTCGTTCATCCCCTCCCAAGGCGAGAGGAAATCGAAGCTGCGGAATTCCTGCTTCAGCTTGACCGGCTCGTAGACGACGCGTTTCTGCTCCTCGTCGTAGCGCACCTCGACATATCCCGTCAGTGGGAAATCCTTCCGCATCGGATGTCCCTCGAAGCCGTAATCGGTCAAGATGCGGCGCAGATCGGGATGGTCGGCGAAATAGATCCCGAAGAGATCCCAGGCCTCGCGCTCGAACCAGCCGGCGGCGCTGAACACCCCGGTCGCCGAAGGCACCGCGTCGCCCTCCGCAGCCTGCACCTTGAGGCGGATGCGGTGATTGTGCTTCAGGCTGAGGAGATTATAGACGATGTCGAAACGCCGGGCGCGCTCGGGGTAATCGACGCCGCAGATATCGATCAGCACCTTGAAAAGGCATACGGGATCGTCGCGCAGGAATGTCAGCGCATCGACGATGGCTTCGCGCTCGACCGCGACGCAGAGCTCGCCCAGCGCGACCGCGCGCGGACCGATCGCAACGGGCAACGCGGCGGCGATATATTCGCCCAATTCCTGGAGCGGCTTGGTCATGCCTGTCCCGTATGAACCCGCGTCAGCGCGCGAAACTGCGTTGGCGGTTGATCTTCTTCTTCAGTTGCAGAATGCCGTAGAGCAGCGCCTCGGCGGTGGGCGGGCAGCCGGGTACATAGATGTCCACCGGCACGATGCGGTCGCAACCGCGCACCACCGAGTATGAGTAATGGTAATAGCCGCCGCCATTGGCGCAGGAGCCCATCGAGATCACCCAGCGCGGCTCGGCCATCTGGTCGTAGACCTTGCGCAAGGCGGGCGCCATCTTGTTGGTGAGGGTGCCGGCGACGATCATCACGTCGGATTGGCGCGGGCTCGGCCGGAACACCAGGCCGAAGCGGTCGAGATCGTAGCGCGAGGCGGCGGTGTGCATCATCTCGACGGCGCAGCAGGCCAGGCCGAAGGTCATCGGCCATAGCGACCCCGCCTGCGCCCAGCTCACCAACTGGTCGACGGTTGAGAGCACGAAGCCCTTGCGGCGGATCTCCGGCAGCGTGTCGGCGGGGACGATCACTCCCATTCGAGCGCGCCTTTTTTCCACTCATAGATAAAGCCGACGGTGAGCACGCCCAGAAACGCGATCATCGACCAGAAGCCGAACAGCCCGATCTTGCCGAGTGCCACCGCCCAGGGGAACAGGAAGGCGACTTCGAGATCGAAGATGATGAACAGGATGGCGACGAGATAGAAGCGCACGTCGAATTTGCTGCGCGCGTCGCTGAAGGGCTCGAAGCCGCATTCATAGGGGGACAGCTTCTCGCTGTCGGGGCGCTGGCGCGCCAGGATGAAGGAGGCGAGCATGATAACGCAGGCCAGACCCAAGGCGACGCCGATGAAGATCAGGATCGGCAAATAATCGGGCAGCAGGCTATCCATCAACTCTCCCCTACCGCGAAGCGATGCTGCGCTGCACGGGCCTGACCGGTCACGCGAGATGGCGGGAGTGACGGGGCTCGAACCCGCGACCTCCGGCGTGACAGGCCGGCGCTCTAACCAACTGAGCTACACCCCCGCAAGGGCGTCACCTCGGCGGCAATGGGTACTCCGCGCCCTAGGGAGTGTCAAGCATACCCACCCGCGAATTCGGCGGATTTCCTCGGGTTTCGGGCGGTTTGAGAAAACCGGCGGGCGCAAATGCCGCAGCGCAACAACCAAAGGCTCGGAACGCCGCTCGGCTTATCGGCTCAGCCCGCGAATCGCGGCTCGGGCAATCCTCTGATGCCGAGACCGCGGATGCGGAAGAGATGGCCGGCCGCGAATTGCGGCTTCGCCTCGACCTGGAAGAGATCGTGCACCGCCGGGTGCTTCACCCGCGCCATCGAGGTGACGTAGATCTCATCGAGCTTGTCGCCGCCGAACATGACGCTGGTGATGTTGCGCACCGGCATGCCGATACGGCGCTCCACGCTGCCGTCGGGTGCATAGCGCACCAGCTCGCCGGAGATCAGCTGCGCATTCCAGAGATAGCCCTCGGCATCGATTGTCGAGCCGTCGGCGACGCCGGCATCCTTTGCCGTCGAGGCAAAGATTCGCTTGTTCGACAGCGTTCCCTTCGCAAGATCGTAATCGTAAGCCCAGAATTCCTGCTGGAAGGTATCGGCCAGGTAGAAGGTCTTGTCGTCGGGGCTCCAGCACGGGCCGTTGGTGCAGATGATGCCCTCCTCGACCTTGGCGACACTGAGATCAGGGCCGAGGCGCCAGAGCCCGCAGATCTTGAGCTCCTCCTTGTCGTCCATGCCGCCGGCGAAAAAGCGGCCTGCCCGGTCGACCTTGCCGTCATTGAGCCGCGAGCGCGGCTGATCGGCCTCGATCTTGGATATCAGATCGAGGCGCTGGCTGGCGAAATCGTAGAAATAGAACCCGTCATCGAGAGCCAGCACCGCGCCGCCGCCCTTGCGCAAGGCCAACGCGCCGACGTCGCGATCGAGCGCCCAATGCTCGACCTTGCCGCTACGTGGCTCCAAGCGCCACAGCGTCGGCTTGCCGACCCGGCGGCCGGTGCCATCGACCCAATAGAGCCGGCCCTCCTCGACGTCCCAGACCGGACCCTCGCCAAGGTGGTTGGCGCATTCGATCACGCATTCGATGGTGGTGGACAGGACTGCGCCCTCCCATTTGCCGCGGGAGCGGCAAGAGCCATAGGCGTGGTGGGCGATGAAGGTTTCGAACCTCCGACCCCCTCGGTGTAAACGAGGTGCTCTACCGCTGAGCTAATCGCCCCGCGGCCAGTCTAGCGCAAACCGCGGCGAAGGCGACGCAATCAGGTGGCGATGGCGTCCTTCAAGCCCTTGCCGGCCTTGAAACGCGGCACCCTGCGGGCCGGAATCTTGATGGTTTCGCCGGTGCGCGGGTTGCGGCCTTCGGTGGCGGCGCGGTTGGAAACGGTGAAGGTGCCAAAGCCCACCAGGCGGACCTCGCTGCCCTTCTTCAACTCGCCGCTGATCGTGGCGAGTATCGCTTCCAAAACGGTTTCAGCTTCCGACTTCTTGAGGCTTGCGGCGGACGCGACCGCGTCCACGAGTTCGTTCTTGTTCACGAGCGACTTCTCCCTCTCGCCAAAGGCGGGAATCGTCCGGGCGACGATGCTCCGCTTGCAGGGATGACTCTAAATCGCCGTTTTCACGGCCGTCAATCGGGACTCCTCCGGAAAAAGGCGCGACTCGGGCGTTTTTCCCCAGAATTCTGGAGACGCCCGAGTCGCAGCCCGATCTTCAATGCGTGCTGACGCTCGGCCGGCCGTCTTCCGGCTTCGGCGGCGGTAGCGCCGCCGGCTCGTCGTCGCGCCACTCGATCGGCACGAGCGGCCGCACCAACGCGTGCTGCAGCACCTGATCGACCGAGGACACCGGAACGATGGTGAGGTCCTTCTTCACATTGTCCGGTATTTCGGCCAGGTCTTTCTCGTTGTCCTTCGGGATCAGCACGGTCTTCATCCCACCGCGCAGCGCCGCCAGGAGCTTCTCCTTCAAGCCACCGATCGGCAGCACACGGCCCCGAAGCGTGATCTCGCCGGTCATGGCGAGGTCGCGCCGCACCGGAATGCCGGTCAGCACCGAGACGATGCTGATCGCCATGGCGACGCCGGCCGAGGGACCGTCCTTCGGCGTGGCGCCCTCCGGCACATGGACGTGGATGTCCTTCTTGTCGAAGATCGTCGGCGGGATGCCAAAGACGGCGCTGCGCGACTTGACGTAGCTTTCCGCCGCCTGCACCGATTCCTTCATCACGTCGCCGAGCTTGCCGGTCGCCGTCACCTTGCCCTTGCCGGGCAGGGTCACCGACTCGATCGTCAGCAGCTCGCCGCCGACTTCGGTCCAGGCCAGGCCGGTGACGACACCGACCAGATCGGTGTCCTCCAGCTCGCCATAGCGGAAGCGGCGCACGCCGGCGTATTTCTCGACGTTGCGGCGCGAGACGGTGACGCGCTTCAGCTTGCGCATCAGGATATCCTTGATCGCCTTGCGCGCGAGGTTGGCGATTTCGCGCTCGAGATTGCGCACGCCGGCTTCGCGCGTGTAGTAGCGGATCAAATCCTGCAACGCCTCGTCGGTGATCGACCACTCGGATTGCTTGAGGCCGTGCGCCTTGACCTGTTTCGGGATCAAATGTCGGCGCGCGATCTCGACCTTCTCATCCTCGGTGTAGCCGGGGATGCGGATGATCTCCATACGGTCCATCAGCGGCTGCGGCATGCGCAGCGTGTTAGCCGTGGTGACGAACATCACGTCCGACAGATCGTAATCGACCTCGAGATAATGGTCGTTGAAGGTCGCGTTCTGCTCGGGGTCGAGCACCTCCAGCAGCGCCGAGGACGGATCGCCGCGCCAATCGGCGCCGAGCTTGTCCACCTCGTCCAAGAGGAAGAGCGGGTTCGAGGTCTTCGCCTTCTTCATGCCCTGGATGACCTTGCCCGGCATCGAGCCGATATAGGTGCGCCGGTGGCCGCGAATCTCGGCCTCGTCTCGCACGCCGCCCAAGGACATACGCACGAAGTTGCGCCCGGTGGCGCGCGCGATCGACTTGCCGAGCGAGGTCTTGCCGACGCCGGGCGGGCCGACCAGGCAAAGGATCGGACCCTTCACCTTCTGCATGCGGTTCTGCACCGCGAGATATTCGAGGATGCGCTCCTTCACCTTCTCCAAGCCGAAATGATCGGTGTGGAGAACGTGCTCGGCCTGCTTGATGTCGCGCTTGACGCGGCTGCGCTTCGACCAGGGAATCGACAGCATCCAGTCGAGATAGTTGCGCACCACCGTCGCCTCGGCCGACATCGGGCTCATGGTGCGGAGCTTCTTCATCTCCCCCATCGCCTTGTCGCGCGCTTCCTTGCTGAGCTTGGTCTTGGTGATGCGGTCCTCGAGCTCGGCCAGCTCGTCGCGGCCGTCCTCGCCCTCGCCGAGCTCCTTCTGGATCGCCTTCATCTGCTCGTTGAGGTAGTACTCGCGCTGGGTCTTCTCCATCTGCCGCTTGACGCGGCTGCGGATGCGCTTTTCGACCTGGAGCACGCCGATCTCGCTCTCCATGTAGCCGAAGACCTTCTCCAGACGCTCGGAGACGGTTTCGGTCTCCAAGAGCTCCTGCTTTTCGGCGATCTTCAGCGCCAGATGCGATGCCAGCGTGTCGGCCAGCTTCGAAGGATCCTCGATCTGGTTGATCGAGACCAAGACCTCGGGCGGGATCTTCTTGTTGAGCTTGATATAGTGCTCGAACTGGGTCACCGCGGTGCGGGTCAGCGCCTCGAGCTCCTGGCTCTCGCCCGGCTTGTCGGGCACCGCCTCGGCATAGGCCTGGAAGAAAGTCGCGTGTTCGGTGAATTTGACGATGCGCGCGCGCCCGCCGCCCTCGACCAGCGCCTTGACGGTGCCGTCGGGCAGCTTGAGCAATTGCAGCACGGTGCCGATGGTACCGACGGAATAGATGTCGGCCGGCGACGGATCGTCCTGGCCGGCGTTCTTCTGCGTCACCAGCAGGATTTGCTTGTCTTCTTTCATGACGTCTTCGAGCGCGCGCACGGATTTCTCGCGGCCGACGAAGAGCGGCACGATCATGTGCGGAAAAACCACGATGTCGCGCAACGGCAGGACGGGGTAGAGGTTACCGCGGGGCAGATCGAGCATGGTGCTCCTTTGGATCAGGCCCCGGGACGGCCAGTTTCCCGGGACCGCGCCGCCGCGAGAGGGCGGCGCAGGGGATCAACGAACCATAACACACAATATAAGGTGGCCCGTTTCGGCTTTGCGTCAAGTGGGCGACAGCGAAAAACCGCGTCGCGAAATCACGCGCGACGGCCGAATCGAATGGGATTTAACGATTAAGGCAGCGCTAGGCGCTAGTCGGCACGTCGCCGCGGCGCTCTGAATAGATATGGAGCGGCTGAGCCCGGCCTTCAACCACCTCGCGGTTGATGACCATGCCGGTGACGCCTTCGAGACCCGGCAATTCGAACATGGGCTCGAGGAGTATCGCTTCCATGATCGAGCGTAAGCCGCGCGCGCCGGTTTTCCGGTTGATCGCCTTATGCGCGATCGCCCGGAGCGCCTCTTCGTTGAATTCGAGCTTCACGTCTTCCATCTCGAAGAGGCGCTGATACTGCTTCACCAGCGCGTTCTTCGGCTTGGTCAGGATGTCGACCAGCGCGCCCTCGTCGAGATCGTCGAGCGTCGCCACCACCGGCAAGCGGCCGACGAATTCCGGGATGAGGCCGAATTTCAGCAAATCCTCCGGCTCGAGATCCTTCAGGATCTCGCCGGTCTTGCGCTCCTCAGGGCCGCGCACTTCGGCGCCGAAGCCGATCGAGCTGCCCTGGCGCCGCTGCGCGATGAGCTTTTCCAATCCGGCGAAGGCACCGCCGCAGACGAAGAGGATGTTGGTGGTGTCGACCTGGAGGAATTCCTGCTGCGGGTGCTTGCGGCCGCCCTGCGGCGGCACGGAGGCAACCGTGCCTTCCATGATCTTGAGCAAGGCCTGCTGCACGCCCTCCCCCGACACGTCGCGGGTGATCGAGGGGTTGTCCGACTTGCGGCTGATCTTGTCGACCTCGTCGATATAGACGATGCCGCGCTGCGCGCGCTCGACGTTGTAGTCGGCGGATTGCAGCAGCTTCAAAATGATGTTCTCGACGTCTTCGCCGACATAGCCGGCCTCGGTCAAGGTCGTAGCGTCGGCCATGGTGAAGGGCACGTCGATGATGCGCGCCAGCGTCTGCGCCAGCAGCGTCTTGCCCGAGCCGGTGGGCCCGACCAGCAGGATGTTCGATTTGGAAAGCTCGACGTCGTTGCTCTTGGCGCCATGCGCCAGCCGCTTGTAGTGATTGTGGACGGCGACCGACAGCACGCGCTTGGCGTGGTCCTGGCCGATCACGTAATCGTCGAGCACCTTGCAGATGTCGCGCGGCGTCGGCACGCCATCGCGGGATTTGACCAGCGTCGTCTTGTGCTCTTCGCGGATGATGTCCATGCAGAGCTCGACGCATTCATCGCAGATGAACACGGTCGGTCCGGCGATGAGCTTCCGGACCTCATGCTGGCTCTTGCCGCAAAAGGAGCAGTAGAGGGTGTTCTTCGAATCACCGCTGGTCGGCTTGGTCATACGTTCTCCGTCACCAACTTCGAGCGCGCGGTAAGTTTAGCACGCCCGTGCCGCTGCCATCCGCCGAGCCGGCCCCTCGTTTATTTCCGGTACACGACGCAAGCGATATCACGCTCATTTCATTGTAACTATTATGCACCGCTGGCTACTCAATAACTAGTTAATAAACCGTGGGTGCTCGCGGCAAACGTTAACGTTTGGGATTAACTGCGCGGCTTTGCCGCATCCTCGGCGACCGGCGGACGATTCGATACGACCTCGTCGATCAGGCCGAAAGCCTTGGCTTCGACCGGCGACATGAACTTGTCGCGCTCGACCGCGGTGGCGATGGTGTCGAGCGTTTGACCGGTATGCTTGACGTAAATCTCGTTGAGCCGCGCCCGCAGCGAGAGGATCTCGCGCGCTTGAATCTCGATATCGGTGGCTTGGCCCTGCGCGCCGCCCGAGGGCTGATGGATCATGATGCGCGAATTGGGCAGCGACACGCGCTTTCCCTTGGCGCCGGCGGTCAGCAGCAGCGAGCCCATCGACGCCGCCTGGCCGACGCAGACCGTGGCCACGGCCGGCCGGATGTATTGCATGGTGTCGTAGATGGCGAGGCCGGAGGTCACGACGCCGCCCGGCGAATTGATATAGAGAGCGATATCCTTGGCGGGATTCTCGGATTCCAGGAACAAAAGCTGGGCGCAGATCAGGCTCGAGACCATGTCGTTGACCGGCCCGACCAGGAAGATGATGCGCTCCTTCAACAGGCGCGAATAGATGTCATAGGCGCGCTCGCCGCGGTTGGTCTGCTCGACCACCATCGGCACCAGCGTGTTCATGTAGATTTCGAGGGGATCGCGTTCCATCGCCGTTAGTCTTTCTCTTTCTTGTCCGCTTTGTCCTTGCCGCCCCTTTTCGCCTTCTTAGCGGCCTTCGGCTCCGTCGCCGATTCGCCGCTCTCTATATTGGTATCGGCATTGGCCGCTGCAACCAGCTCTTCCGGCTTTACCGCGCGCTCGCTGACCTTGGCCAATTCGAGGATGAAATCGACCACCTTGTTCTCGAGAATCGGCGCCTTCAGCCCGTCGAGCGCGCCGGGATTGCTGCGGAAATAGTCTAGCACCTCTTTTTCCTGGCCGGGAAATCCCCGCGCGTGATCGAACGCGGCGCGCTTGATCTCGTCGGAGGTGACGACGATCGCGTTGAGACGGCTGACATCGTTGAGCAGCAGCCCGAGCCGCACGCGGCGCTCGGCCAGCGCCTTGTATTCGGATTTGAGATCGTCATCGCTCTTGCCGGCATCGGAATCCGTCTCGCCCGCCTGCTTCAAGCGCTCGCGCTCGGCGGTGAGCTCGCGCCACAGCGCGTCGAACTCGATCGTCAGCATGCCCTCGGGCACCGGGAAGCTTTGCTGCGCCGAAAGCTGGTCGAGCAATTCGCGCTTCAACTTGGCGCGCGACAGCAATTCATATTCGCGCTCCATGCGCTCGCGCACGGTCTGGCGCAGGCTGGCGAGATTCTCCATGCCGATTGCCGCGGCCAGCGATTCATCGACCGGTTGCGGCGCAAAGGCCTTGACCTCCTTCACCGTGACGGCGAACTCCGCCGGCTTGCCGGCGAGCTCGGCATTGGTGTAATCCGCCGGGAAGGTGAGTCCGACCTTGCGCGCGTCGCCCGCCAATGCGCCGATCAGCTGCTCCTCGAAGCCGGGGATGAAATGGCCGGAGCCGATTTCCAGCGGCACGTCGGTGCCGGCGCCGCCCGGAAAAGGCGTGCCGTCGATCGAGCCGATGAAATCGATCACCGCGATATCGCCCGTCGAAGCCGGGCGATCGACCTTGTCGCTCTTGCGCTGCTGCTTGGCTATGCGCTTCAAGGCGGTATCGATCTCGCCATCGGGCACGTCGGGCTTCCAGCGCTCGAGCTTGAGATCAGCGAAATTGAGCGCCGGAATCTCGGGCAGCACCTCGACCGCGAGCTTGTATTCGAGGTCCTTGCCCTCGTTGAAGGAGACGATCTCGATCTTGGGCTGCAGCGCCGGGCGCAGCTTGCGCTCGGCGATCGCCGCGGAGGAGCTGTCGTTGACGGCCTTCTCGACCACCTCGCCCATCACCGACGGGCCGTAGCGCTTCTTCAAGACGGAGATCGGCGCCTTGCCCGGCCGGAAGCCCGGCAGACGCAGCGTGCGGCCGATCTCGGTCAGGCGGCGCTCGACCTGCTTGGCGATCTCGTCGGCACCCACGGTGACGGTGAATTCGTGCTTCAGCCCTTGGGCGTTGGTCTCGGTGACCTGCATGGAAAAAATCTGCCTGCTCTTGAAAACTACGCGCTCGGCTGGTGCGGGCGGAGGGATTTGAACCCCCACGACTTGCGTCGCTGGAACCTAAATCCAGTGCGTCTGCCAATTCCGCCACGCCCGCGTCCGGACGAGTCCGCCCCCTCGGCGGAGGCGGGTTCATAGCACAGAGATTCCATAGGGGGAACCAGCGCAAACCGGGGGTTCTTCGATCGAAGGGAGGGATTCTCGCCCGCCGCGTCAGGCGCGCTGGTGATAGGCCTCGACGAAGGAGTTGAGCGCCAGCACTCGGCGCCCGGCCTCGACCCGGCCGATCGCCGGCTCCTCGAAGGTCAGGCGGAAATGGACGTGGGGAATGCCGAGACTGTCAGGGCGGAGTTCGTCCACCGCGGCGGTTTCCATCACCCGGTCGCGACGGCGGCGGCAGAAGCGGTCCCCGACCTTGACCTCGACGCTTTCGCGACGCGGCGCCCATAGGTTGAACAAAGACTTTTGCTGCGACAAACCAGCTCCCGCTTCGTTATCCCCGAGGCTCTTTTCGAGCCATTCATCCACAGCAAACTGGGGATATCTTATGAATAATAAAAAGCCGCTTTTTTTACTCCAAAGTCAATGGCTTTTACGCTGTCTTGTCAGCTTTTGACCAAGCGTAAGACGACCGATGAGGCGGCGATTTCGCCTTCCCCCGTATAGTCCTCGTGGTTCTTCTCGATATCGCCCAAGCGGTAGAGGTAATTGACCATCAGACCGAAGGATTGCTGGAAGCCTTTGGGCGAGAGATCGCCGCGCCAATTGATGCGCTCGATCCAGGCGCCGTTGCTGAGATGGAAATGCTCGACCGGGTCGATAGCGCGGCTCGCGGCGGTGGTCTCGTTCAGCAAATATCGCGCGGCAAGACGCACCATCGGCGTCTTGAGCGCTGCCAGCACCGCCGTGTCGTTCGCCCAGCCAGCTTGCGTCAGCAACTCGGTGAGCCCGCCACCGCTCGAGAGGTGGGCGATGGCGTCGCGCTCCGCCTGCTCCAGGTAATCATCGCCCTCCTCGTCCAGGCGCTTTTCAAGCCACGCACGGAAGCCCGGCATCGGCGACAGCGTCGCGTAGGTCTTCAAATGCGGCAGCTCGGCGGCCAGCATGTCGACAACGCGCTTGATGAGGAAATCGCCGAAGCTGATTCCCCACAAGCCGCGCTGGCAGTTGGAGATGGAATAGAAGATCGCGGTATCGGCGGCGCTCGGGTCGCCGATGGGCGCCGCCTCGTCGAGCAGCGCCTGGACGTTGTCGCTGATGCCTTGCGTTAGCGCGACCTCGACGAAGATCAACGGCTCCGACGGCATGCGCGGATGGAAATAGGCGAAGCAGCGCCGATCAGCCTCGAGCCGGTTCTTCAGATCGTTCCAGCTGCGGATCTCGTGCACCGCCTCGTAGATCATGAGCTTTTCCAGAAGCGCCGCCGGCGCGTCCCAGGTGATGCGGCGCACTTCCAGGAAGCCGACGTCGAACCAGCTCGTCAGCATGCTCTTGAGGTCGGCCTCGAGCGCCTGCAGCTGCTCGTCGTGCCGCGCCAACGGCATCAGCGCCGCGCGCATATCGACCAGGAACTTGACGCCCTCGGGCAGCGCGTTGAACTGGGTGAGCAGCTTGATGCGGGGCGGCTCGAGCGCGTGACGCAACTCGCGCTCGATCTTGTGGCGCTCGAAATCGTCGCCGGCAGCGTCAAGCCGCGCGCTGAGCTTGCGCACCGCGGCGTGATCGATGTCGAATTCCGCGGCGAGCAGGCGCAGGAACTTCTCGCGGCCGGTGTCGTTGAGCGCGAGATATGTCCGGCCTAGCTCGGCGGCGCGGCCGCGCGCTGAGACCTCGCCGCCCTTGCCGTCGAGGCAGTCGCGCAGCTGGCGGCGCAGGCGCTCGGCGTCGTCGCGCGAGAGTTCGGGGCGCGGCTGATTGGTCAGCGCGGTCTTGGCGGTGGCGGCGATGTCACGCCACGCCCCGCGCAGGTTGCTCAAAGTGCGATCGAGGAAGCCGGCGCCGTCGCTCATGGGGCCGGATTACAGCGCGGCTCAGCCTTTGGCAAGCGCATCCCGTGCGGCTTTGAGCCGGCGCAGCACAGAAGGCAAGCCCACAATCAGATCCTCGGCGATGAGGCCGGGGCCGGCGGCTTGGCCCGCCTCGCCCTGCAGCCAGGCGGCGGCGCAGGCGGCGTCGAAGGCATCGAGTCCCTGCGCCAAAAGACCGCTGACGAGTCCAGCCAGCACGTCGCCAGTGCCGCCGCTGGCGAGATCGGGCGGCGCGTTGCAATTGATCGCGGCACGGCCGGTCGGATCGGCGATCACGGTGTCGTTCCCCTTCAATAGCACCACGGCGCCGCTCAGTTTCGCTGCGGCGCGGGCGCGGGCGAGCTTGTCGCCCTTGAGCGTGAACAGCCTGGCGAATTCGCCCTCATGCGGCGTCAGCACGCATTGTCCCTTGATCGCCGCCCACAGCGTCTTCGTCTTGCCGGCAAAGCTGGTCAGCGCATCGGCGTCGAGCACCACGGCGCGCTTGGTCTTGAGCGCGGCGAGAACATAGGCACGCGTCGCGGCACCGATACCGGCGCCGGGACCGAGCAGGATCGCGTTGATGCGCGCATCCTTGAGCAGGCCCGCGAAGTCGGTGGCGCAGGCGAGCTTCGCCACCAGCACGCTTTCGAGCGCGCCGGCATAGATCGGATAAGCGGCGGAAGGCGCCGCCACGGTGACGAGGCCGGCGCCGACCCGCTGCGCCGCGCGCGAGGCAAGCCGGGCGGCGCCGGTCATCACCGCACCACCGAGCACCAGGGCGTGGCCGCGGCTGTATTTATGGCTCTCAACCTTCGGCCAGGGATAAGCGCCGAGCCAGAGCGGCGGGCCGTTCTCGAAAGAGTCGGGCACGACATCGTGCAGCACCGAGGACGGGATGCCGATATCGGCAAGCTCGACGCTGCCGCAGAGGGCGCGGCCGGGCAGCAGCAAATGGCCGGGCTTCTTGCGGAAGAAGGTGACGGTGAGCGTTGCCTGTGCCGCGACGCCGCGAATTTCGCCGGTCGCGCCGTCGAGCCCGCTCGGCACGTCGACGGCAAGGATAGGCAACCCGCTCGTCGCCATGCACTCGATGAGAAGGCGGGCGCCGCCGTCAATCGGCCGCGACAGGCCGGCGCCGAACAGCGCGTCGATGACGAGGCCGGATCCATCGAGCAGAGCCGGCGATGCAGCCTCGATCCCGCCGCGCCAGCGCGCCGCCATCTCCTTCGCGTCGCCGGTCAGCTTGGCGGGATCGCCCAGCAGACCGAGCCGCATCGCCCATCCCGCGGCCGCGAGCCGCCGCGCCGCGGCAAAGCCGTCGCCGCCATTATTGCCGGGGCCGCACAGGACAGTGACCGGGCGCAGCGACCAGCGCCGCAAGACCGCCTCGGCGACCGCCCGCCCCGCCGCCTCCATCAGCGCGATGGCCGCCACGCCGTCCGCCACCGCGGCGCGGTCGGCGCGGCTCATCGCGGCGGGTGTTAGCAGCGCATTGTCGTTGGGGTGCATATTGGCTCTGAGTGGGCTGTGGCGGCGGCTTTGGCTTGACGCTAGGGGGCCAGCGCGGTACGAGCAGCCCCATTGCGGCGAGTGTAGCTCAGTTGGTTAGAGCGCCAGATTGTGATTCTGGATGTCGCCGGTTCGAGCCCGGTCACTCGCCCCAATCTCTCGCTCGACGATTAACCTGCGCCGGATAAGGGTTTTTTCGATCGAAATGGGCCGTCGCACCGTCACCCTGTCGCGCCCGGCCGAAACCGCCGCCTTTCTCGGCATCCTGCTGCCCTGGCGCTGCGCGTCGGCACCGCCATGTTCCTGCGCAACTACAGCAACACCGACGAGGTCTATCAATATTTCGAGCCCGCCCACCGGCTGGTCTTCGGCTACGACATCGTCGTTTGGTAATTCCGCAAGGGCCTGCGCTCCCGGATCATCCCGAGGCAATTTTCATGCGGCAGCCCTCATCTTCCGGTCTCGGCGCCTGGATCGGCGCCCATCGCGATCGCCGCTATCACTGGCGGGCGATCCGGCTGCGGCTGGCGCGGCGCCTATTGCGCTTCTGGCCCCTCTGGCTTTTCCTGCTGTTCGTCAATCTGGCCGAGAGCCCCATCCGCCATCGTCTTCACGGCGACAGCCTGGTGCTCGCCTGGTGGAACCATCTCGACCTGCTTGGCCTCGGCGTTGCCGGCGCGGCCGGGCTCGCGATCTGGACAGACCTGGCCATGAAGGCCTATCTCAAGACCTCGTCGCGCCCGCCCCGGAACACGCCGGCGCCGTCTCAATCCGTCACATCCAGCGCGCTCTAGCCCGCTAGCCCGCGACGCGCTCCGGCCGCTACAATGGCGGCATGGCTTCACTGACCATGGCCGGCCGCATGGCCCGGCTCGGCACCGAAAGCGCCTTCGAGGTGCTGGCTCGCGCCAAGGCGCTCGAGGCCAAGGGCCGCTCGATTATCAATCTCGGCATCGGCCAGCCCGATTTCGCAACACCGCCGCATATCGTCGAAGCTGCGAAAAAGGCGCTCGCCGACGGCCATCACGGCTACACGCCGGCCAACGGAATTCTGCTCCTGCGCGAGGCGGTAGCGGCCGATCTGCGGCGCCGCCATGGCGTCGAGATTTCGCCCAGTCGCGTCCTGGTGGTGCCGGGCGGCAAGGTGACGATGTTCTTCGCCATCATGATGTTCGGCGAAGAGGGCGCCGAGATCCTCTATCCCGATCCGGGTTTCCCGATCTATGAGAGCGTCATCCGCTTCTCGGGCGCGACACCGGTGCCGATCCCGCTCCACGAAGCGAAGGGCTTCTCCTTCAGCGCCGAGGAGGTGCTGGCAAAGATCACGCCGCGCACCCGCCTCCTCATTATCAACAGCCCGGCCAATCCGACCGGCGGCACGATGCCGAAGCGCGAGCTCGATATCCTGGCCGCCGGACTCGAGCGCCATCCGCAGATCGCGATCATGAGCGACGAGATCTACGGCGAGATCATCTATGACGGTGTCCCCCACACCAGCCTGTTGACCTATCCCGCCCTCGCCGACCGCCTCATCCTGCTCGACGGCTGGAGCAAGACCTATGCGATGACCGGCTGGCGGCTCGGCTATGGCGTCTGGCCCGAGAAGCTCTTTCCCGCGGCGGAGCGGCTCGCGATCAACTGCCACTCCTGTGTCAACGCCGCAGCGCAATTCGCTGGCATCGCCGCGCTGACCGGGCCGCGCGATGCGGTCAACCGCATGGTCGAGGCCTTCGCCGCGCGGCGCAAATTGATCGTCGCCGGGCTCAACGCGCTGCCGGGCTTCCGCTGCGCCAATCCGGGCGGCGCCTTCTATACCTTCCCCAATATCGCCGGCACCGGGATCTATGCGCGCGAGCTGGCGGACCGGCTGCTCGACGAGACCGGAGTCGCCACCATCGCCGGCACCAGCTTCGGCGCTTTCGGCGAGGGCTATTTGCGCTTCTCTTACGCGGCGAGCCAGGAGGCGATATCCGAGGCGCTGGCGCGAATCGGAAAGTGGCTCGAAGAGCATCAGATTCGCCCGCAAGCCCAGGTTACGCGCTAGGCATTCCTGCCTAATTGTTGTGCAAAACTTGGCCTATTAGCTTAATTTGCGCGGCTTCGGAGGCTATCGAGCGTTGCCCGGGCGATCTGGCATGGCTCGTGCTTACACCCAAGCAACGGACGAGTGACACATAGCGTCGGCAACGTCCGTAAACGCGGAATTCGAGGCGGGAGACCCATGAAAAAGATCGAGGCCATCATCAAGCCCTTCAAGCTCGATGAAGTCAAAGAAGCGCTGCACGAAGTCGGCATCCAGGGCATCACCGTCACCGAGGCGAAGGGTTTCGGACGGCAGAAGGGCCACACCGAGCTTTATCGCGGCGCCGAATATGTCGTCGATTTTCTGCCCAAGGTGAAGATCGAGGTGGTGATGGAAGACGGCTTGGTCGCGCGCGCGATCGAGGCGATCCAGCACGCCGCCCACACTGGCCGCATCGGCGACGGCAAGATTTTCGTGACCTCCGTCGAAGAGGCGATCCGCATCCGCACCGGCGAGAAGGGTAAGGACGCGATCTAGCAACACTCCAATGACACGATCACCCGCCTGCAATCGAAGAACGTAAATTCTGGCGTCGTCGGGTTCTCGAACCGTCGGCGCGCAATGCCTTAAAACGAGGGGAGACTGATAGCCCATGGCCGACACCAGCAAAAAAGTCCTCGATATGATCAAGGAGCATGACGCTAAATACGTCGATTTCCGCTTCAGCGATCCCCGAGGCAAGTGGCAGCACCTGACCTATCACGTCAAGACACTGACGGCGGATTTCCTTGCCGGCGGCGTGGCATTCGACGGATCGTCGATTGCCGGCTGGAAGGCGATCAATGAATCCGACATGCTTCTGATGCCGGATTATTCGACCGCCGTGCTAGATCCTTTCTCGGCGCAGACCTCGATCATCCTGTTCTGCGACACCTACGAGCCTTTGTCGGGCCAGCCCTACGGGCGCTGCCCACGCTCGATCGCCAAGAAGGCCGAGAAATATCTCGCCTCCTCCGGCATCGGCGACAAGGCGTATTTCGGTCCCGAGGCCGAATTCTTCGTGTTCGACGATGTGCGCTACAAATCGTCGATGGAAACGCAGATGTACACGGTCGACAGCGAGGAAGGTCCCTATTACAGCGACCGCAAGCTGCCGGACGGCAACACCGGCCACCGCCCCGGCATCAAGGGCGGCTATTTCCCGGTCGGTCCGGTGGACAGCACCTCGGATCTGCGCGGCGAGATGCTTTCGACCATGCTCGAGATGGGCCTCGAAGTCGAAAAGCACCACCACGAGGTGGCGCCGGCCCAGCACGAACTGGGCTTCGTCTTTGACACGCTGGTCCGCACCGCCGACAACATGCAGATTTACAAATACGTCGTGCAGATGGTGGCGCAGCAATATGGCAAGACCGCGACCTTCATGCCGAAGCCGATCAAGGGCGACAACGGCTCCGGTATGCACACCCATCAATCGGTGTGGAAGGGCGACAAGCCGCTCTTCGCCGGCTCGGGCTATGCCGATCTGTCGGAGTTCGCGCTTCACTACATCGGCGGCATTATCAAGCACGCCAAAGCGATCAACGCCTTCACCAACCCGACGACCAACAGCTACAAGCGGCTGATCCCGGGTTTCGAGGCGCCGGTGTTGATGGCCTATTCGGCGCGCAACCGCTCGGCATCGTGCCGCATCCCGATCGTCTCCAGCCCGAAGGCGAAGCGGGTCGAGTGCCGCTTCCCCGATCCGGCGGCCAATCCCTATCTCGGCTTCGCCGCGATGCTGATGGCCGGCATCGACGGGGTGCAGAACAAGATCAGCCCCGGGCAGCCGATGGACAAGAACCTCTATGACCTACCGCCCGAGGAGTTGAAGAACGTGCCGACGGTCTGCGGCTCGTTGCGCGAGGCGATGGAGGCCCTCAAGGCCGATCATGGCTTCCTCACCAAGGGCGACGTGTTCACCAAGGACTTCATCGACTCCTTCATCGACCTCAAGATGGAGGAAGTTCATAAGTTCGAGCACACGCCGCATCCAATCGAGTACGAGATGTATTACAGCGTCTGATCGGACGCGCTCGTAACGACCAACCCCCGCCACACACCGTGGCGGGGGTTTTCTTTTGGCGAGATGCGTTCGGGATGCGCGCCGGGCCCATGACGGCTTAGGATATGGCATGGCAAAACCGAAGCCCCCGCCGCGCGCGAGCGCGCGCAACCACGCCGAATTCCTCGACGAGCTGCTGCGCTTGAAGCTAATCGGCCGGGCGCAGCGCGACGCCCTGCGCCGGGGGCTGGGTGGCGTTGCCGCCGCCGATCCGCGCCATGCCAAGCCGAGCACGGCTTTCATCAACCCCTCGAGCGATCTTGCGCGGCTCGCGCTCGACAGTGGCCAGGTCAAAAAGACCGGCGCCAATGCCTTTCACATCGGCTCGGGGCCGGAGACCGTGCATTGGGGTTATCTCTCCAGCGCGGTCGAGCCGGTGCTGCGCGTCGAGCCCGGTGCCACCGTCACCATCGACACGGTGTCGCATGAGGGGCTGCTCGAGGATCAGGGCGACCCGGTCGCCTTCTTTCAGCGATTTGGCATCCCTAAGAAAGAGGTGCTGGCCGACGCAGCGGCGATCTATGCCAAGGTGCAGCACAGCGGCGCCGGCCCGCATGTGGTCTCGGCGCCGATCTTCATCGAGGGCGCCGAGCCGGGCGACGTGCTGGCCGTCCATGTGCTGAAGGCGGTGCCGCGGGTGCCCTATGGCGTCAACAGCACGCGCAGCGGCAAGGGGACACTGCCCGACGAGTTCACCCTCAACCGTAGCATCGTCATCCCCTTCGACATGCAGCGAAGCGTGGCAAAATTTTCCCCTGAGATCGAGATTCCGCTGCGGCCCTTTTTCGGCATCATGGCGACCGGACCGGCGCATCATCTTGGGCGGGTCAATTCGGCGCCGCCCGGCCCCTATGGTGGCAACATCGATTTGAACGAGCTGACCGCGGGCTCGACCCTTTATCTCCCCATCCATGTGCCGGGCGCGTTGTTCATGACCGGCGACGGCCACGCGGCGCAGGGCGACGGCGAGGTCAACCTCACTGCGATCGAGACCTCTCTCACCGGCACTTTTCGCTTCGAGCTGCAAAAGCAAAAATTCCGCCTCTGGCCGCGCGCCGAGACCAAGACGCATTGGATCGCGATGGCACTGCACGCGGATTTAAACCAAGCGATGCAAATCGCCACGCGCGAGACGATCGCCTTCCTGGTCGAGGAAAAGGGCCTGGCGTCGGAGGATGCCTATGCGCTGGCGAGCGTCGCGGTCGATTTCGAGGTGACGCAGAATGTCGACGGCGTCAAAGGCATCCACGCCATGATCCCGAAGGCGATCTTCAAGAACTGAGCCGCCGCGCCGTCTTGCCAAAGCGACGGCCATCGCCGAAGATGCCCGATAAGCCGGAAAACGGCGACGCAGCACGGGGGGATAGCATGGCGGTCGGCGCCAATACCATCAACGTCACGCGCTTCATCGACGACCGCAAGATCAGCGGCTTCCAGTACCTGGTCGCCATCCTGTGCGGCATCACCGTCTTCCTCGACGGCTACGACACCCAGTCGATCGCCTTCGTCGCGCCCTCGATCGCGCAGGAGCTTCATCTCTCTCGCGCGGCGCTCGGGCCGCTCTTCGTCGCCAGCCTGGTCGGCTTGCTGTTCGGCGCCCTCACCTTCGGTCCGATCGCCGATAAATTCGGGCGGCGATCCGTCATCATTGTCTGCACCATCATCTTCGGCGCTTTCACGCTGGTGGCGGCGACCTCGGACAGCCTGACCGAGCTTTTGATCTTCCGCTTCATCACCGGCCTCGGCCTCGGCGGCGCCATGCCCAACGGCATCGCGCTCACCGCCGAGTATTCGCCGGAGCGCCGGCGCGCCACCATCGTCATGATCATGTTCATGGGCTTCTCGTTGGGGGCCGCCTTCGGCGGCGCCGTGTCGGCCGGCCTCATCACCGATTACGGCTGGCGCTCGGTCTGGTATGTCGGCGGCGCTCTTCCGCTCATCCTGGCGCCGATCCTGTTCTTCCTGCTGCCGGAATCGATCCGCTTTCTGGTCGTGACCGACGCGCCGGGAGCGCGCATCGCCAAACTGCTGCGCCGTATCGAGCGCGGCTTCATTGCGCCCGCCTCCACCCGCTACGAGGTCGATGAGGCCCGCGCTAAGGGCGTGCCGGTGGCCGAGCTGTTCCGCAACCGCCGCGCGCTCGGCACCTTCCTGCTCTGGATCATGTTCTTTACCAATCTTTTGGCGAATTTCTTCCTGCAGAACTGGATCCCGACGCTCGCGCATGATTCCGGCATCGATCTCAGGACCGCCGTCATCATCGGCACGATGTATCAGGTCGGCGGCGTGCTCGCCTCGCTGCTGGTCGGCTGGCCGATCGACAGATTCGGGCCCTATAAGGTGATGCCGTGGCTCTTCGGCCTCGCGGTGCCGTTCATCGTGCTGATCGGCCACGCGGTGGGATCGCCGAACCTGCTGATGGCGCTCACCTTCGGCGCCGGATTCTGTATCATCGGTGGCCAGAATTCCGCCAATGCGCTGGCCGCGATTTTCTACCCGACGGCGATGCGGGCGAGCGGCGTCGGCTGGTCGCTCGGCATCGGCCGCATCGGCGCCATCCTCGGGCCGCTGATCGCCGGCGCGTTGCTCGCCGCGCAATACCCGATGCAATCGCTCTTCATGCTGGGCGCCATCGCCCCGGCCTGCGCCTGCGTCGCCTGCTTCACCATGGGCCGCAACTACACGAAGTAACGCTTAGCACCGGGGGAACGAGCCGCTATCTGGAACGTTTTATCGACGCATCCCTAGGAGCGAGCCATGAGTAGAGCCGATCAAGCGGCGCCGCAGCCGGGCACCCCGAAGCCGCCCGGCAATCCACCGCCCCACCCCGATCCGGACGTGCCGAAGCCGTTGGAAGAGCCGCCTCCGCCGATTCCGCTGCCGCCGATCGACGTGCCGCCGACGCCGTTTCAAGCCATACTCTTAACCTTGCGGCGTTAGCTTTTCGCAGGCTTTTTCGTGCTGCCGGGCGTGGATCAGATCGCGGGCCTCGTAATCGCGCACGCCGGCTTGCGCCTCGGCGACCGCGGCCTCGGCATAGCCGCTCGCCAACTCGTCCTTGCCTTTGATTTCAAGGCGCGGAATACCGAAGACCTTGCCGATCCTGACCTTCGCTGCGCCCATGATTTTATCGATCATACCCGCCATTGATTCCTCTTGGCTTCGCGGAATCAAAACTTCCGGCGGGCAGGATCGTTGCTTGAAGAACTAGATGGGCGGCACCGGGCGTTTCTTGCGTTCGGCATCGATGGCGACGAAGGTAAAGAGCCCCTCGGTCACCTTCACGATCTCCTCGGCGGCGAAGCGGCGCGCCCAGCTTTCGACCTTCACCGTCAGCGAGGTGTGGCCGACCTTGACCACTTCGGTGTAGCAACTCACCTCGTCGCCGATGAAGACCGGGCTGTGAAAGGTCATCGAGGCGATCGCCACGGTGGCGACGCGGCCCTTGGCGCGGCGCATCGCGGTGGCGCCGCCGGCGAGATCCATCTGCGACAGGAGCCAGCCGCCGAAAATATCGCCGCGCGCGTTCGAATCGGCGGGCATGGCGATGGCGCGGAGCGCCGGCTCGCGCGACGGGGGCATTGGGCTCATGCGTGCGGTTCCTCGTTCAACGTCGCGCCGGCAGCGATGATTCTGAACCACGCGGCACGCCTAATCAACTGCGGCCTTGCGCTGGCTTGAATCAGGTGTTGTGATCTCGACCGATTCGTCACCCCGCCAGCGACAAATTCCCTTGACCCGCAAAAAAAGCAAAACTCGCAAAGCGCCCGCGAAAAAATCGGCGAAGCCGTCGAAGCACGACGACAAGTCCGCGGACCTGCTCGACCGGCTCGAGCGCAAGCAATCCCAGGCCTATTCGGCCAAGGACATCGAGGTGCTGGAGGGGCTGGAGCCGGTGCGGCGCCGGCCCGGCATGTATATCGGTGGCACCGACGAGCGGGCGATGCATCATCTCGTCGCCGAGGCGCTCGACAATGCGATGGATGAGGCGGTGGCGGGCCACGCCAGTCGGATCGAGATCGAGCTCCACGCAGATGGCGGCTGCTCGGTGCGCGACAACGGCCGCGGCGTTCCGGTCGATCCACATCCGAAATTCCGCAGCAAATCGGCGCTGGAGGTCATCCTCACCACGCTTCATTCCGGCGGCAAGTTCAGCGGCGACGTCTATAAGACCTCGGGCGGGCTGCACGGCGTCGGCATTTCGGTGGTCAACGCCCTCTCCGACCATCTCACCGTCGAGGTGTCGCGCGACCGCAAGACCTGGGTACAGGAATACAGCCGCGGCAAGCCCAAGACCAAATTGAAATCGACCGGCGCGGCCTCGAACAAGCGCGGCACCATGGTACGCTTCCATCCCGACCCGGAAATTTTCGGGCCGAAGCCCGCCTTCAAGCCGGCGCTGGTCTATCGCCTGGCGCGCTCCAAGGCCTATCTCTTCCGCGGCGTCGAGATTCGCTGGTGGTGCGACCCGAAGCTGGCGCGGCCCGACGACGTGCCGCAGGAAGAACGCATCCATTTCCCCGGCGGGCTCTCGGATTACCTCGCCTCGATCCTGGACAAGCGCGAGACCGAGACAGAGCGCGCCTTCGCCGGCGAGGCCAAGCTCGGCAATGACGGCCGCGTCGAATGGGCGATCGCCTGGCCGGTCGACCAGGAGGGCATGACATCGTCATATTGCAATACGGTGCCAACGCCCGATGGCGGCACCCACGAGCAGGGCCTGCGCGCGGCGCTGACCCGCAGCCTCAAGGCCTATGGCGAGTTGTCGGGCAATAAGCGCGCGACGCAAATCATGCCCGAGGATGTGATGACCGGCGCCGTCGTGCTGCTATCGCTCTTCCTGCGCGATCCGCAATTTCAGGGCCAGACCAAGGAGCGCCTCGCCTCGCCCGAGGCTCAGCGCCTGGTCGAGACCGCGCTGAAGGACCGCTTCGACCATTGGCTGTCGGACGATCCGGCCGCCGCGCGCGCTCTGCTCGAAGCCATCATCGAGCGCGCCGAGGACCGGATGCGCCGGCGCCAGGAAAAGGAGCTCGACCGCAAATCGGCGACGCGCAAGCTGCGCTTGCCCGGCAAGCTCGCCGATTGCTCGCGCTCCTCGGCTATCGGCACCGAGATGTTCATCGTCGAGGGCGACAGCGCCGGCGGCTCGGCCAAGCAGGCGCGGCTGCGCGAGACCCAGGCGATCCTGCCGCTGCGCGGCAAGATCCTCAACGTGGCGTCGGCCAGCAGCGACCGGCTGCGCCAGAACCAGGAGCTCTCGGACCTCATCCTCGCGCTCGGCTGCGGCACCGGCGACCGCTATCAGGGCGACAAGCTGCGCTACGAGCGCGTCATCATCATGACCGACGCCGATGTCGACGGCGCCCATATCGCGTCCTTGCTGATGACCTTCTTCTTCCGCGAGACACCATTGCTGGTCGAGACCGGCAAGCTTTTCCTCGCCGCGCCGCCGCTTTACCGGCTGCAGCAGGGCGAGACCACCGCCTATGCGCGCGACGACGCGCATAAGGACAAGCTGATGAAGACGCTGTTCGGCAAGAGCAAGACCAAAGTCGAGATCAGCCGCTTCAAGGGTCTCGGCGAGATGCCGCCGCGCTACCTGAAAGACACCACGATGGACCCGAAGCAGCGCACTCTGCTGCGGGTGACGTTGCCGGAAAAAAGCAATCGCGATTACAAGGCGACGGTGAAGCTGGTCGAGAGCCTGATGGGTCGCAAGCCCGAGCTGCGCTATGCCTTCATCCAGGAAAAAGCCAAGTTTGCGCGGGATCTTGACGTCTAAGACCGGCGCGCGCTGGCTGGCCGATCTCCGCCATGCTAGCCTTAAAAAAAGGCCAAGTGATGGGGGAGACCATGATTTTTCGCCAATTCGCCGCCTCCAGGATTCGCGCACTTGGAGCGACGCTGGCCGCTGCTCTTTTTTCCGCTTCGCTCTTAACGAGCACCGCGGCGCACGCCGACGAGCCACTGCGCATCCGCGAGGGCTGGGTCTCGATGACCAACGTGCTCTCGCCGCTGGTGTTCCAGAACACCGCGGTGATGAAGCATTACGGCAAGAGCTATGTCGTCGAGCCGCTGCGCTTCAACGGCACCTCACCCGAGCTGCAGGCGATCGCCGCAAACGAGGTCGAGATCATCACCAGCGGCTTTTCCACCTTTGCCGCGGCGATCATTAACGCCAATCTCGATCTGCGCATCGTTGCCGACGGCTTCCAGGACGGCGCGCATGGCTATCTCTCCAGCCCCTATATGGTGCGCAACGACAGCGAGATATCCAAGGTCGAGGATCTGAAGGGCAAGGTGCTGGCGAATAACAGCATCGGCGGGACGCTCGACGTGGCGCTGCGCGTCATGCTGCGCAAGCACGGGCTCGAGGACCGTCGCGACTACACCGTGGTCGAGGCGGCTTTCCCAAACATGAACGCGATGCTGCTGGAGAAGAAGGTCGATCTGGTGGCGGATTCGCCGCCCTTCACCTACGACCCGAAGCTCGCTGCCGACGCCCATGTCCTGTTCCGCATGGATGACGCGGTCGGGCCGTCGCAGATGACCCTACTCGCCATGCGCGAGGGATTCCTGAAGCAGCACCGCGTGGCGGTGATGGATTTCTTCGAGGACATGCTGCGCGGTGAGCGCTGGTTCCTCGATCCCGCCAATCGCGAGACGGCACTGGCGATCGTCGCCAATGCGACCAAGCAGCCGATCGAGCGGCTTCAATATCTCTATACCAAGGACGACTATTATCACGATCCGGATGCCAAGCCGAATCTCGCGGCGCTGCAGCACGACATGAAGACGCAGATCGATCTCGGTTTCCTGAAAAAGGAGATCGTGGTGAAGGACTACACCGATCTGAGTTTCATCGAAGAGGCGGCGCGGCGAATAAAGCAGTAGCTAGGCGGTCAACCAGCACCGCATCAGCGCGGTAACGGCGGCAGGCTGCTCCATGGTCGAGAGATGGCCGCTATCGTCGATCAGCTCGAGCCGCGATCCCGGAATCAGCGCCGATATCTCCTCATGCAATGCGGGCGGCGTCAGAATATCCTGACGCCCGCACAGCACCAGCGTCGGGCATTTTATATCCGCGAGCGACGGTCGGCTGTCGATACGCGTCATGATCGCGCGCTGCTGACGTAGGAAGGCATCCTTGCCGATGCGGCCGGCCATTGCCGTTACGCGCTCGACGAGAGCCTTGTCCTTCAGATGCTCGGGATGGAGAAACAGCGGCAGCAGACGCGGCGTGACGCCCTGGAACTCGCCCTTCTCGGCAAGCTCGATCAACTCGCGCCGGCGCGATTGCTGCTCGGGCGAATCGGCGCGCGCACCGGTGTCGAGCAAGACAAGATGCGTCACGCGGTTGTCCGTCTGGCGCATTATCTCCATCGCGCAATAGCCACCCATCGACAGCCCGGCCAGCGCGAATTTCGCCGGCGCCTTTTCCAGCATGCGGGCCGCCGTGCCGGCAATGCTGTCATCCCGGCTCATGTCAGCGACCGTGCAATCGGCGATGTCGCGCAAGCCGGCGATCTGGTCGCGCCACAACTCGGTGTCGCAGAGCAGCCCGGGCAGCAGTACGAGACGTACCTTTTCAACCATCGCGGGAGGTTAAAAGAGGTCGTTTCATGCGCCAAGCCGCGCTTTGCCGCCAAAAACTAAGAAATAATTTGACTTTCGTCTCTATAACCCCAATTAAAGAGCGTCCACCATAGCTAAAGACACAGAAAGAGACGTATACCACTCGATGAATTTCACCGACCTCGGCCTCTCTCCAGAGGTTCTGCAGGCGGTCGATGACGCAGGTTACAAGTCCCCGACCCCTATCCAAGAACAAGCCATTCCTTACGTGCTGATGGGACGCGACGTCCTCGGATGCGCGCAAACCGGCACCGGCAAGACCGCTTCCTTCACCCTGCCGATGATCGATGTGCTGGCCTCGGGCCGCGCGCGTGCGCGCATGCCGCGCTCGCTGATCATCGAGCCGACGCGCGAATTGGCGGCGCAGGTTTCCGAAGCCTTCACCGTCTACGGCAAACATCACAAGCTTGAGATGGCGCTGCTGATCGGCGGCGAGAGCTTCACCGACCAGGAGCGCAAGCTCGATCGCGGCGTCGACGTTTTGATCGCGACCCCGGGCCGGCTGATCGATCTGTTCGAGCGCGGCAAGATCTTGCTCTCCGACGTCAAGATTCTGGTGATCGACGAAGCCGACCGCATGCTCGACATGGGATTCATCCCGGATGTCGAGCGCATCGTCGGTCTGCTGCCGCGCATCCGCCAGACCCTCTTCTTCTCCGCCACCATGCCGCCCGAGATTCGCCGCCTCGCCGATGCCTTCCTGATGAACCCGAAGGAAATCTCGGTGGCGCCGCCGGCCTCGCCCGCCGCACTGGTGACGCAAGGCCTCGTCGTCATCGATCCCGAATCGAAGGCCGACGTGCTGCGCCGCATCATTAAGAACGAGGACGTCAAGAACGCGATCATCTTCTGCAACCGCAAGCGCGACGTCGATCTGCTCAATCGCTCGCTGCAGCGGCACGGACTCGATGTCGCGGCGCTGCATGGCGACATGCCGCAATCGAAGCGCACCGAGACGCTCGAGCGCTTCCGCAACGGCGAAGTCCGGCTTCTTGTCGCGAGCGATGTTGCGGCGCGCGGCCTCGACATCCAGGGCATGTCGCATGTCTTCAATTTCGACGTGCCGATCCATGCCGAGGATTACGTCCATCGCATCGGCCGCACCGGCCGCGCCGGCAAGGAAGGCCGCGCCTTCACCCTCGCAGCGCCCGAAGACGGCCGCTTTGTCCAGGCGATCGAAAATCTGATCGGCAAGCCGATCCCGCAGGTCGCCGTCGAGGGCTTCAACTCACTCGCCCTCTCCTACGAGGAATCCGACGGCCGCCGCCGCGGCGGTCGCGGCAGACCGCCTGCACGCGGCGGACGCGAGCAGAAGCCCGGCGGGCGCAACGCGCATCGCTCCGGCGCCGATGCCGCGCGCTACGAGCCCACACCGCAGCCGCAACCGGCGGCACAGCCTGCTGTTTCCATTCCCAACCCGCCCGCCGCGCCCCCGCCTCAGGCGCAACCTGCTCCGCCACAACAGCACGCCCAGCCGCAGCGCTCGCACGAGCCGCAGCAGCCGCGCCAATCCGGCGGCCGCAACGGCCACAATCCGCAACCTCAGCGCGGCGCGCCGCAACGCCCGCATTTCGCGCCGGTGACCATGGAGACCAGCGCCAGCGACCATCAAGCGGCCGGCACCGCGGGGCGTGTCGCCCCGCTGCCGCGCCAGAACGAGCGCCATGAAGGCGACGACGACCGCCGCGTGGTAGGCTTCGGCGATCACATGCCGGCCTTCCTTGCCGGCGGTAATAATAAGGCGGCGCGCGGCTGAACCGGCGCGCCAAGGGGGGCCGGTGAAGACCATCTTTGTCAGCGTCAAATGCGAGCTCGGCCGCGCCTATAAGGTCGCCGAGGATGCGGTCGAGAGCGTGGCCGAGGTTTCCGAGGTCTACTCGGTCTCCGGCCAATACGATCTGCTGATGAAATGCTATCTGCTCGACGAGATGGATATCGGCCATTTCGTCATCGAGCGGCTGCAACGGCTGCCCGGGGTGAAGGACACCTTCACCACCATGGCCTACAAGGCCTTCTCCGAAGACAAATCCGCCTGAGCGTGCCGTGACGGCGGGACCGACGGGCGCATCCTCGCCCGATGCGCGGCATATCCTCATACTCGGCGCCGGCCATGCCGGCGGCGTCGCCGCCATGGCGCTGCGCCAGGCCGGGTTTACTGGCCCGGTGACGCTGATCGGCAACGAGGATCATCCACCTTACGAGCGGCCGCCGCTGTCGAAAGAAGTGCTGTTGGGCGGCATGGCGGTCGAGAAGACCTATCTGAAGCCGCTGGCCTTTTATGCCGAAGCCGGCATCGCGCTGCGGCTCGGCGAGACGGTGAGCCGCATCGACTGCGCGGCAAAGTGGGTCGAGCTCGCCACCGGCGACGGCGTCGCCTACGATCTGCTGCTGCTTACATTGGGCGCTCGAGCGCGGCGGCTTTCCATTCCGGGCGCCGACGACCGCCGCGTGCTTTATCTGCGCGACATCGCCGATTGCCTCGCCTTGCGTGTGCACCTGGTCTCGGACAAGCGCCTCGTCGTCATCGGCGCCGGCTTCATCGGCCTCGAGGCCGCCGCCGCCGCGCGAAAGCAGGGTGCGAGCGTCACCGTGCTCGAGGTTCAGCAAGCCCCCATCCAACGCGTCGCCGCGCCCGAGATCGGGCATTTCCTCGCCGAGCTGCACCGCAAAAACGGCGTCGACCTGCGCACCGGCGTCGCCGTCATTGCCATCGAGCCGGGTGGCGACGCGCTTCGCCTCAAGCTCTCGAGCGGCGACACGATCGAAGCCGATCTGGTACTGGTCGGCATCGGAGCATCGCCCAATGCCGAACTCGCGGCATCCGCCGGACTCGCCGTCGAGGACGGCATCGTGGTCGACGAATTCGGCCGCACCAGCGATAGCAATATCTTTGCCGCCGGCGACGTGACACGACATTGGAACCCGCTGGTCGGGCGCAATCTCAGGCTCGAGGCCTGGCAGAACGCGCAGAACCAGGCCGCGGCGATCGCCAAGGCGATGATCGGCGGTAGTGTCCCGCACGCCGAAGTGCCGTGGTTCTGGACCGATCAATACGACGTCAATCTGCAGATGGCAGGGGCGCCCGAAGGCTGGGATCGGCTGGTCTGGCGCGGCGCCGTGACCGACAAGGCCTTCACGCTGTTCTATCTGCATCAGGGCAAGATCGTCGCCTGCAACACCGTCAATAACGGGCGCGATATGCGCCCGGCGCGCGAGCTGATCGCCAAGGGAAGCATCGTCGATGCCGCGCGGCTTGCCGATCCCACGGTAAAATTGCAAGATTTGACCCGCGAAAGCTGAACCGAGGCAAAAACGCACCATGGCCGACACTGAAAACTGGATCACCGTTGCGAAGCATGCCGACGTCAAACCCAACGACATGTTGGGGGTGACGCTGGGCGAGCGCGAGCTGGCGCTCTACATCCTCGACGGGACGATCTACGCCACCGACAATCTCTGCACGCATGCCTATGCCATGCTGACGCAAGGCTGGCTCGACGGCGATTGCATCGAATGCCCGCTGCATGGCGGACGCTTCGAGATCAAGACCGGCAAGGGCCTCGGGCCCCCGATCAACGACGACCTCAAGACCTATCCGGCTCGCGTGGTCGGCGAGGACGTGCAGGTCAAGCTCGATTGAAGCGGGCGATCATTCCGGCGGCGATCTATGCGCTTGCCGTCGTGCTGCGGCTCGTTCCGACGGTCTTCTATCCGAGCCTCAATCATCCGGACGAGATTTTCCAGACGCTCGAGCCGGCGCACCGGCTGATCTTCGGCTACGGCTTGGTGCCGTGGGAATTCGTCTTCGGCGCGCGCTCCTGGCTGCTGCCCGGCGCGCTGGCCGGGCTGATGCGGATCGGCAGCACGATCGGCGCGGCGCCGGAGAATTATCTCACGCTCATTCACGTTGCCTTGGCGCTGCTCGCGGCGAGCACCAGCGTCTGCGCCTTTCTCTGGGGCAGGCGCGCATTCGGCGTGTGGGGCGGCATACTCGCGGCGAGCCTGCCCACCTTCTGGCCCGACGCTGTCTATTTCGGCGCGCGAACCCTGAGCGAAGCCGTGGCCGCACCGCTGCTGGTGATGGCGCTTTACCTGGTCGATCGCCAAACCATCGGCGCGCGGCGCGAGCTTGGCGCGGGATTATTGCTCGGCCTGGCGGCCAGCCTGCGCCTGCAGCTCGCCCCCGCGATTGCCGCCATCGTGATCTGGCAGTTTTTTGCCCAGAAGCGGAGCGCCTGGCTGAAGCTAGTGGGTGGTGCTGCGATCGCCGTCGCCGCCGCCGGGCTGCTCGACGCCGCGACCTGGGATTATCCCTTCCAGTCGCTGTGGCGAAATTTCATCTACAACACATTTTACGGTGTCAGCTCGTTCTACGGCACCGAGGATTGGAGCTTCTATCCGCTGGCGCTGCTCGAATACTGGCGCGGCTTTGCCGTGCTGCTGCTGGCGCTGGGGGCCATTGGCGCGCGCCGCCTGCCACTGCCACTGCTAGCGGCGTCGCTGATCTTCGCCGCGCATATGGCGGTGCCGCATAAAGAATTGCGCTTTCTCTACCCGACGATCCTGCTGCTGCTCATCGTCGCCGGCATGGGGCTGGCGCAGCTTGGCGTCTGGGCCGCCGCGCGCTGGCGGATCGAGCCGGCACGGTGCAGCGCCGTGCTTCTCGCCGTCGCATTGCTTGCGGCCGCATCGCTGGCGGCGACGCCGGCCTATCGCGAGCTCTGGCAGCGCGGCCACAATATGATTCGGGCTGATATCGCCGCCGGAAAGCTGAACGGGGTTTGCGGCATCGGCGCCTATAAGAGCCATGGCAGCTACACGCTGTTCCATCGCGACGTGCCGTTCTACTGGATGCAGGACGATGCCGACTATGCCCGCGACCTGCCGGGCTTCAACACGCTGGTGGCGGGGGAGAAGACGCCCCCGGCACCCGGTTTCCAGACTGTGCGCTGCTTCGGCGATGTGTGCCTGTCTCAGCGGCAGGGGCCTTGCGCCGATCTGCCGCCGACCGAAATGCCGCGTCCGGCGCCGCTCGAAGGCGCCGAGCCGCGCTAGGACGGGATCGACAGCACGGAGATTCCGCGCGGCGCCGCCGCGACTTCACGCTGCGCCCGGCGCAGCGCATTGGCCAAGAGCAGGACCGCCGCGAGCGGCGCCACCGGCACATGCCAGCTCTGGCCCAGCCCCAAGGTCAACAACGGCACGATGAAAATCAGCACGATGCTGGTCTTCTCCCAGGGAAGAAATCCGCTGCGGCGCGCGGTGCGCAGCAGCCAAAGCGCTGCCATCGCCGCCAGCATCAAATCGTAGAGCAGCACCACCGGCACTGCGAGCAGCGTCGCGGCGAGCAGCGTCGCCGCGCGCACCTCGAGGCTGCAATCGCGCCACCACACCCAGGCGACCAGCACCATCATCGTCAATGTACTGACGGTCTGCACCGCGTAAGCGGCCATGACATCCATCCCGACCAACCGCGCAGCGCCGAAGGGGCTGATGACGCCGGCGAGATTGATTCGGCCGAATTCGAACGTGCTGTGCGAAGCGGTGGCGACGCTGAAAAAATCCTGCCAGCTCTGCCAGCCGAAAAGAATGGCCGAGAGTCCGCACAGCGCCAGTGCCGAGGCGGCGGCGGCGGCGAAGGCTGTCCAGCGTCGCCCGAACGCCAAGCCGACCGGGATGAGCAAGCCCAAATGCGGCTTATAGCAAAGCGCGCCGAACAGCAGGCCCGACCACACCGGCCTCACATCGACCAGCAGCGTCGCCGCGCCGAACAGTGCGGCGGTCAGCAGCGCGTTCTGGCCGAGGCCGATTGTCCAGAACACCGCGGGAAAGGCGAGCAGCGGCGCCAGTGTGCTCCAATCCTGCTCGCCCAGCACCTTGCTCGCAATCGCGAGATAGAAGACGAGCGTGATCACCTCGAAGACGATGAAGGCGACGAGATAGGGTAGATGCGCCAGCAATGCGCAGATCAGCATGAAGACCGGCGGGTAATAGAAGAACTGATAGTCGATGCCGGGCGCTGTCACCTGCTGCTCCGCCGCGTAATGCTCGGGCTGGCTGTAGGCGAGTGCAGGATTGCCGGCATCGGCGAGCGAGCCCGCGGCATAGAAGCTGGCGAAATCGGTGGTCAGCGGCTTGTCAAGCGGCACGATCCAGCCATGAGTGCCGGCGATGAGAAAGAGGAACACCATGAGCTCGATACCGAGCAGGATGCGGCCATAGGCGATGGCACGGCGACGGGTCAGCCAATCGCCGGTCTTGAGACGCTGGATCAGGGCCGCGAGAGTCATGAAATAAGCGCACTCTTTCGCCGGGGCACCCGCATCGGCCGGGCGCAGCGAACGATAAAAGCGATAAGGCTAATGAAAGGTTAAGATCGCCGGCGCGGCGGCGGGGTCGTGCTGCTTCTTAACTTCGCACGACGGCCTTAACGCGCCTGTGCTACGCCTCTAGCGAACCGTGCGGATCGCGAGTGCCGACATCTCGTATACCGGCACGAAGAACAGGTTGCTTCCGGCCGCCTGGCGATCCTCCTGGATGACGATGACATTGGCGCCGAGCCCAGCCGCGCGTTCCTGGAGCATCACGATCAACTGTTCCCGGCTATCGACTGGGGTGCCATGCGCGGTGATGATGCCGAGACGGACATGGTTCACATTCGGCTCGCGGTCGACCACCTGGACGATGCCGCCCCACCTCCCGTAATGGACGTCGCTGATCGGCGTGATATCGGCGCCCGTGCAGGCAGCCAGCATGAAGGCGGCGAGAAGGATGGCAAGACAGCGCGGACGGTGCATCATCGTGAGGATTCCGAATCGACGTTGCGGCAGGGCTGCCGCGGCGCGCGGAGCATAGCCGCTCGGCATTGTTTTTGCGACCCCGCGGCGCGGGCGAGCATAGAATGGCGGCGGCACGGCTATGGGCGGGCTGGGTAAGGCGGGATTGGGATGAAGACGGTCACCGTACTGGCGGCGCTTCTCGGTCTGCTGCTCGGCATCGCCATCGTCGGCTATTACGGCTTCGGCACAGTCGTCCACGCCATGCTCGCCATCCGGCTGAGCGGCTTTCTCGTCATCTGCTCCTATCACCTGCTGCTGTTCGGCTTGCTCGGCATCGCCTGGTATCTGGTCGTGCCGGCGCCGCGTCCGCGCCATGCCGGGATTTTCGTCTGGGGCCGGCTGATCCGCGATGCGGGCTCCGACGTGCTGCCCTTTTCGCAACTCGGCGGCTTCGTCATGGGGGCGCGCGCGGTGACGCTGTTCGGCATTTCCGGCCCCACCGCCGTCGCCTCGACCGTGGTCGACGTCACACTCGAGCTGTTGGCGCAGTTGGCATATACCGCGCTCGGATTATTCCTGCTGATCTGGATGCGGCCGGATGCCGGCCTCGCCTATCCGGTCGCGATCGGTCTGGTCGTCGCCTTGGCGGGCGCGATCGGATTCATCTTCGTCCAGCGGCGCGGCCTGAGCTTCGTCGAGCCGATCGCCCGCAATCTCACCAAGCGCTGGCTGGTCGATGTCGCGGCCTATACGCGCTCGGTCAAGCATGAGATCGACGCGACCTATCGCTACCGGCCGGGCCTGAAGCGCGGTCTGAGCCTCCATCTGCTCGCCTGGATCGGCAATGGCGGCGAGGCTTGGGTAGCGCTTCATTTCATGGGCGTGCCGCTCAGCCTTGCCGCGGTGCTGGCAATCGAAAGCCTGCTCTATGCCATTCGCAGCCTCGCCTTCCTGGTGCCGAATGCCGCCGGCGTGCAGGAAGGCGCCTATGTCATGCTCGGCGGGCTGTTCGGCCTGCCGCCCGACACCGCGCTGGCGCTGTCCCTGCTCAAACGGGCGCGCGATCTCGCCATCGGCATCCCGGCATTGGCCACCTGGCAGGTTCTGGAAAGCGGCAAGCTGTGGCGGCGCCGCTTGAAGCCGGAATAGCCGGTCCATAGACTGGCCCCGCCAGCGGGAGCCCCATGAAAGCCGTCGATTTCGACTATGTCCGGCCGACCAGCATCGGCGAGGCTTGCGCCCGGCTTGCCGAAACCGGCGCCGAGGCGAAGCTCCTGGCCGGCGGCCAGACGCTGGTGCCGCTGCTGGCGATGCGCCTGGCGCGGCCGGCGCTGCTGATCGACATCAACCTGATCGAAGCATTGCAAGGCATCGCGCGCAGCAAGGCCGGCGTCACGATCAAATCCTGCACAAGGCAGGGCGATGCGCTCGCCGACGCGACGTTGCGCCGCGATCTGCCCCTGCTCGCCAAGGCGCTCGGCTTTGTCGGCCATGTCCAGACGCGCAACCGCGGTACCATCGGCGGCAGCCTCGCCAATGCCGATCCCGCCGCCGAGATCGGCCTCGCCGCGCTGACGCTCGACGCCGTCGCGGTTGCGGCATCGACGCAAGGCGCGAGGCGCATCGCCATGAAGGATTTCTTCCGCGCCGCGATGGAGACCGCGCTCGCCCCCGAGGAATGCCTGACCGAGATCGAATTCCCCGCCTGGCGCGAGGCGGGCCGCATCGGCACCGGATTCCAGGAGGTCAGCATCCGCCGCGCCGATTTCGCTTTGGCGGCGGCGGCGGTTCAGCTCTCGCTCGACAGCGGTGGGATTTGCCGCCGCATCGTGCTCAGCCTTGGCGGCGCCGCCGACGTGCCGCTGCGCGTCGATGCCACGACCGAGATGCTGATCGGCACCAAGCTGGCCGAGGACGATATCGAAGCCACGGCGCAGCGCGTGCGCGACAGCATCGCGCCGACCGACGATCTCCACGCCTCCGCCGATTATCGCCGCCGCATCGCCGGCGAGCTGGCGGCACGGGCGATTGCCGAGGCGCGCGACGAAGCGCTGGGCGAGCGGGCCTGATGGCGCTCCACCCGATCGCCCTCACCGTCAACGGCGCTTCGCATCGCGCCGAGGTGCCGGCCCGGCTGACGCTGGTCGATTTTCTGCGCGACGTGCTGCGGCTGACCGGGACCCATGCCGGCTGCGAGCATGGCGTCTGCGGCGCCTGCTCGGTGCTGCTCGACGGCAAGCCGGTGCGCTCCTGTCTCATCTTCGCGGTGCAGGCGGAGGGTGCCGAGATCGTCACCGTCGAGGGGCTGAAGCCCGATGCCGAGGGCCTCAGCATCCTGCAGGATTCATTCTGCGAGGCCCATGCGCTGCAATGCGGCTTCTGCACGCCAGGCATGCTGATCGCGGCGCAGGCGTTGCTGACATCCAATACCGATCCGACGCCAGAGGAGATCCGCGAGGCGATCGGCGGCAATCTCTGTCGTTGCACCGGCTATAAGCAGATCGTGGATGCGATCGCCCTGGCGGCGCGGCGGCTACGCGGATCGAACGAGCCGGCGAAGGCGGCAGGCCATGACTGAAGCGCCGCAGCAATTCCGCTATATCGGGCGCAAGCGCCGGCCGAAGGAGGACCGCCGTTTCGTCGCCGGCATCGGCCGCTATGTCGCCGATCTCAACCTTCCCGGCATGCTGCATGTCGCGATCGTCGCCAGCCCGCATCCCAGCGCGCGCATCGTTGCGATCGACGCTACCGCGGCGCTGGCGCTGCCCGGCGTGCATGCCGTTGTCACCGGCGAGGAGATTCCGCGCGCCATCGACCCGGTGCTGAGCGGGCTCGATATTCCGAAGGTCCATCGCTATCCGCTGGCCGAGGGCGTCGCGCGCTATGTCGGCGAATGGGTCGCCGCCGTGGTGGCGGACAGCCGCGCCATCGCCGAGGACGCCGCCGAGCTGGTCGAGGTCGAATACGAGACGCTGCCGCATGTGATCGATCCCGAGGCGGCGCTCGACCCCGCCTCGCCGCCGGTGCATCAGGCGCATGGCAGCAACCTCCTCTATCGACGCAAATTCACCTGGGGACCGGTCGAGGCGGATTTCGTCAAGGCGGCGCATAGCCTTTCCTATCGCGCGCGCTGGCATCGCAGCTCGACGGTGCCGATCGAGACTTTCGGCGCCGTGGCGCAATGGGACCCGGCAGCGCGGCTTTTGGACCTCTGGGCCTCGATCCAGATGCCGAAATTTCCCGAACAACTGGCGCGCGCCCTGCGCCTGCCGGGCAACGCCGTGCGCGTTCATTTCGACGTCGATGTCGGCGGCAGCTACGGCGTCAAGCGCGGCCTCAAGCATGCCGTGCTGGTGGGCTATCTCGCGCGCAAGCTGGGGCGCCCGGTGCGCTTCATCGAGGACCGGCTCGAGAACATGCGCGGCGGCGACGCGCACGGCCCCGACCGCATCTTCGACGTCAGCCTCGCCTATGACGACGACGGCACCATCCGCGCGATGAGAATGCGCGCGCTCGACGATGTCGGCGCCCATGCCGGCCGCGCGCCACTGCAACTCGGCAAGCCGGTCGGCGCCATTATCGGCCCCTATCGCATCAACAGCGTCGAATACGAGCCGATCAGCGTCACTACCAACAAGACGCCGGAGGAGGCGGTGCGCGGCTTCGGCCAGGCGCCGACCAATTTCGCCATCGAGACCGGCATGGATCTGGTCGCCCGCGCGCTCAAAATGGACCGCATCGAGCTGCGCCGGCGCAATTTCATCCGCAAGGACGAGTTCCCCTATCTCATCCCAAGCGGCAGCCTTTATGACAGCGGCGATTATCACGCCGTGCTGGAGAAGGCGCTGGCATCGGCCAGCCACCAGGATCTCGTCGCCAAGCGCGACGCGGCGCGGGCGGCAGGAAAACTCGCCGGCATCGGGATCGCCTGCTGCCTCGAGCCGAGCGGCGGCAATTCGGCCTTCGAGCCGCTGTTCAACCCGAAGAACGAGACCACCACCTGGATGGATTCCTGCGCGGTCAAGATCGACCTCTCCGGCGCCATCGTCGCGTCGATGGGCACCTCCTCCTCGGGCCAAGGCCACGAGACTTTGGTTGCGACCGTGGTCGGCGAGATCCTCGAACGCGATCCCGATAGTATCCGCGTCATCCATGCGGATTCGCTCGGCGCGCTGCCGAGCAATTCTCCGGTCGGCAGCCGCATGGCGATCATGCTGGGCGGCGCCGCGGCAGGTGCGGCAAAAAAGATCAGGGCGCACCTCGTCGCCATCGCGGCGCATAATCTCGTCGTCGCAGCGGAGGCTTGTACCTATCGCGAGGGATCGGTCAGCGTCGCGGCCGAGCCCGAGAAGCGCCTCACCTGGGAGCAGCTGGTCGAGATCGCCCATCGCAAATTCCACAAGCTGCCGCCAGGGCTCGAGCCCGGGCTGCAGGCGAGCCATGTCTGGGAGGTGCCGGGCGGCGGCGGGCTGCCGACCGCCGATGGCCGCTGCCAGATGTATCCCTGCTACGCCTTCGAGGCGCATGTGGTCTATGCCGAGCTCGACCGCGTCACCGGCCAGACCGCGATCAAGGCCTATACCGTCGGGCATGATTGCGGCGTGATGATCAACCCCGATATCGTCCACGGCATGACTTACGGAGGGATTGCCCATGGTATCGGCGCGGCGCTCTACGAGCGCTTTCGCTACGATGCCAACGGCCAGCTGCTGAGCGGCTCGTTCATGGATTATCTCATCCCCTCCTCGCATGAGGTGCCGGACATCACCATCGTCGATCATTGTACGCCCTCACCGCTCACCACCTTCGGCCAGAAGGGCTCGGGCGAGGCGGGGTATCTGGGCGCACCGGCGGCGGTGGCAAGCGCCGTCAACGACGCGTTGGCGCCGCTGGGTCTCCATATCGCCGAATTGCCGATGGTGCCCGCGCTGTTGGGCGATCTGCTGGCCAGCGCCAAAGGCAAGAATTTGAAAGGGAAACCGTCATGACCCGTCATACCGCCAAACTGATCCTGATCCTGCTCGCGCTTGCGCTGGCAGGCCCAGCCCGCGCCGCCAATACGCCGCTCACCGTCGTCATCTTCTCGGCGCCCTCGCTCGGCGCCTTCCTGCCGCAGGTGATCAAGCAAAAGCAATTCGACCAGGCCAACGGCCTCGATATCAGCTTTCCCGAGCGCACCCCCGACGCCTATGCCGCGCAATTCAACTCCGGTGATTTCGATCTGGGCGGCAGCGCCGCCGTGCTCACCGTCGGCTTAGCCGATAATCGCGGCGTCAAGGTGAGCTACCTCTTCAACCTGTTCGATTATTGGGGCGCGGTGGTGACGCAGCGCCCCGAAATCAAAACCCTGGCCGATCTCAAGGGCAAGCAGCTCGCCGCCGCCGCCGGCACCACCAACTATGCGATGTACCAGTTCTTCGCGCGGCGATCCGGTCTCGACACCACCAGCGTCTCGGTGATCAACACCGCGACACCGGGGCTGGTCGGCTATGCGCTGGCCGACCGCGCCGACGCGGTACAGATCTGGGAGCCGGCTTATTCGCTGCTGTTGGCGAAAAAGCCCGATATCCGCACCCTCGACCTCGACATCGCCGGGCAGTGGAAGGCCTTCGGCGGTGGGGCGCATATCCCCTATCTCGGCGTCGCCGCGCACACCGATTGGGCCGAGAAGCACCCCGCCGAGACGCTGGCGCTCTACAAGACCTACGCCGCCGCGGCGCAGTGGGTCGCCTCTAATCCCGGTCCGGCGGCGGCGATCATCGCCGGAACCCAGGCCAGCGACGCCGACCGTGCCGCGATCGAGGCGCTCATTCGCGACAATCGCCGGCTCGGCATGGATGTGATGCCGGCGGCCAAGCTAAAAAACGACATACTGGCGGTCTATCGCGCTGGAAAATCGGTCGGCCAGCTCGACGCCGATCCGACGCCGGCGACGATCTACGCCAAGGACATGCAGTAGTGGCGGAGACCGCTTACGTTCCGGCACGGCCCTCGGCTTTGCGGCATTTTCGCTTCGAGAGCGTGATCGCCTTCGCCGGCCTCGCCATCGCCTGGCAGGTCGCGTCTTATTTTCTACCGTCCTTCCTGTTTCCGCCGCTGCAAGCCGTGGCAGCACGATTCATCGGCATCTTCACCAGCGCCGACGGCCTCGCCGACGCCTTCTCGACCTTCGGCCGCATCCTGGCCGGGCTCGCTGGCGCCTTCATCCTCGGCGGCGGCATCGGCTTGTTGATGGGCCGCTCATCGCGCTTTTATCGCTACGCCTATCCGCTACTCAATTTCAATCAGGGCATCCCAGCGCTGTCCTGGGTCGTCATCTCGATCATCTGGCTCAGGGGTATCGAGTTCCGCATCTTCTTCATCATGGTGATGACGACGCTGCCCTCCTTCAGCTTCCAGGTGCTCGACGCCTATCGCTCGATGTCGAAGGATCTGCTCGAGATGACGCTGTCGTTCCGGCCGTCGTGGCGCGATCTGCTGCGCGTGCTGGTGGTGCCGACGGTGCTGCCCGGCATTCTCACCGCCTGGAAGGTCAATCTCGGCAATGCCTCGCGCGTCGTGGTGGTGGCGGAGCTGGTCGGCGCCACCGGCGGCATCGGCTATGCGCTGCTCCAGCAGCAACAGCTTTTCGACATGGCGGGCGCGGTCGCCTGGACGCTGGTGCTGGTGGCTTTCGTGCTGGTGGTGCAGGCGATCGTCACCCTGATCGAGAACCGGATGTTGCGCTATCGCCCGGTGGCGGAGCGCGCCGCGTGAGCTCGGCGCCGCCCGTCATTGCCTTCGATCGAGTCAGCAAAAGCTTCCCCAGCCCCGACGGCAAGGGCAGCTTCGAAGCGGTGCGCGAGCTCAGTTTCAATGTCGCGCCGGGCGAGCGCCTGGCGGTGCTGGGCAAGACCGGTTGCGGCAAATCGACCATGTTCAATCTGCTGTCGGGCATCATCCAGCCATCGGAGGGCCGCGTCAGCGTCGAGGGCCACGATCCCTATCGCGACTTCGCCTGGTTTCGCGGCAAGATCGGTATCGTCTTCCAGAACGACCGGCTGATGCCGTGGCGCAGCGCGATCGAGAACGCCGGCCTCGGACTCGAGCTTAACCGGGTCGATATCGCCGAGCGCCATGCCATCGCCCAGCGCTGGCTCGATCGCCTCGGCCTGAGCGGCCATGAGCAGGATTTTCCGCACGCGCTGTCGGGCGGTATGCGCCAGCGCGTCAGCATCGCCCGCGCCTTCGCCATCAAGCCCGAGATACTGCTCTGCGACGAGCCGTTCTCCGCCCTCGACGAGGTGACCAGCCAGGGCCTGCGCGACGAGTTTCTCGAATTGGTCGAGGAGACCAAGGCAACCTGCATCTTCGTCACCCATTCGATCGACGAGGCGCTCTATCTCGGCCAGCGGGTGCTGGTCTTCCACCGTCCGGCGCGCATCGCCTTCGAGGCCAAGCTCGGCGCCGGCGCCACATCGGATCGCGCCGCCATCCGCGCCGAAATTCTCCAAGCGCTCGGCAATACCCAATCGGAAGAAGGACACGCCTCGTGATCGTCGACACCCATGCGCACTTTGTTCCAGCGGCGTTGCTTGCCGAGCTCACCGCGCAAAAGCGCCTGTTTCCCTCGGTGAGGCTCAATACGGCGAATGGCGGCACCAGCCTCGCCTTCGCCGGCAAGCCGCCGACCCGGCCGGTCTCGCCGAAGCTCAGCGATATCGGTCAGCGCGGCCGGTGGCTCTCGAAGCAGCGCATCGACCGCCAGGTGGTCGGTGGCTGGCTCGATATGTTCGGCTATGAGCTGCCGGCCGACGAGGCCGCCGATTGGTGCCGTTTCATGAACCAGCACATGCTGAGCGGAGCCAAGGAGCTCAAGGCGCTGGCGCCGCTCGCCACGGTGCCGCTGCAAAGCGGCAAACTCGCCGCGCAGGTGCTGAGCGAGGCGCTCGATGCAGGCTTTCACGGCGCGATGATCGGGACCCAGCCCAAGGGCGTCGGCGGCGCGCTCGACGATGCCGATCTCGAGCCGTTCTGGGAGGTCGCCTCGTCGCGCAAGGCGACCATCTTCGTCCATCCGATGTTCGCCTGCGGCGACGACCGGCTCGAGGCCTTCGATCTCGTCAATGCGGTGGGGCGCCTCACCGACACCACCACCGCGCTGGCGCGGCTTTTATATTCAGGGCATTTGCAGCGCCACGCCGGGGTCAATCTCGTCATCTCGCATGGCGGGGCGGCGCTGCCATATGCGCTGGGACGCCTCAAGCGCAACAACGCCATCCATCCCGGCAAATACGCCGACGCGGCCGATGGCTTCCGCCGGCTTTATTTCGATACCGTGCTGTTCGAGGCCAAGGCGCTGCGCTTTCTCTGCGACGTCGCCGGGGCTGAGAAGGTGGTGCTGGGCTCGGACCATCCCTTCCCGATCGGCGACGACGAGCCGCTGAAGATCGTCGAGGCCGCCGATCTTAAGGACAGCGAGCGCAAGCAGATCCTCGGCGAGACCGCGACGCGGCTGTTCCGGCTTTAGGCGGTCGCCGCCGGGTAGTTCGACGGGAACATCGCCCGCTTCGCCGCCTCATCCATGTCCGTCTTGAAGGCATGGCCTTTGCCGACGGCGCGCGCCCGCGCCACGGCCGGCCGCGCATTGGTCGCCTCGAACCATTTCTTCAGGTTCGGGAAGGCGCCGAGCGGATCGTCGCCACCCAGCACAACGGGCGCGCGATCGATCCAGCCCCAGGCCGACATGTCGACGATGGTATAGCTCTTGCCGATGATGGTGGTGCGGCCGGCGAGATGCTGGTCGAGCACGCGGTAATGCCGCTCGGCCTCGCGGCGATAGCGGTTGATCGCATAGGGCAGCTGCTCGGGTGCCGCGCGCTGGAAATGCACCGCTTGGCCCGAATAGGGGCCGATGCCGGTGCCGATGAACATGAGCCAGGAAAGCAGCTCGCCACGCTCGGCCGGCGAGCCGACGAACTTGCCGAGCTTGTCGCCGAGATAAAGGAGGATGGCGGTCGAATCGAAGACGCGGGTCTCGCCACCGGCGCCCTCGGTGTCGACGATCGCCGGCAGCTTGCCATTCGGGTTGATCTTGCGGAAGGCCTCGGCGTGCTGCTCGCCCTTGCGGGTATCGACCGGAACCACCTCGTAAGGGATTCCGGATTCCTCGAGGAACAGCGCGACCTTCAACGGGTTTGGCGTCGGATGATAGTAAAAGCGGATCATGGGCGGTCTCCCTCTCTCATCGGCCGCGCGGGCAGCCTGGATCGGCACTCTCGGCCTCAAGCGCTCAAATCGGAGATGGTGCCCAGGGGCGGGCATTCACATCTGCGAGATATCAATATCTTAATTAAAGGTGGGACAGTCAATTCTTCTATCCGATCATTAGGCTTTCTAACCATCAGTGTCCCACCGAACACCTACCGTTTGGCGATTCAGTTCCGAGAAGTAGCCCCAGGGTCTATCCCTGACAAGGCGATCGACATGTCATGTCCGCTTGGGGGTAAACCGGACATTCCAATGTCATGCCGCTATGTCGGCTTATGACGGTGATCTCAACCGGTCGACGCAACACTTTATCTTAAACGGCAAAGATGGAGTGTATGGTGATGGGTCAAAGATATCGTCGAGGTTTCACTGCGGTAGAGAAAACGGAGTTGTGGGATCGCTG